>Ga0126384_10000663_pt1 | contig 19533 bp, 19 predicted proteins | sample PanSoiMetPlot_36_FD_92543 | JGI IMG/M metagenome (GOLD analysis project Ga0126384, IMG submission 92543) | Tropical forest soil microbial communities from Panama - MetaG Plot_36 | ecosystem: Environmental > Terrestrial > Soil > Tropical forest > Bulk soil | place: Panama | collected 2016-02-17 | reverse complement strand
GCCGCCCGTGCACTGCAGGGGATCGCTGCCGCCTTGCTGACGCCGGCAAGTCTTGCGCTGATCGGCGCGACCTATCCCAAGGAGGAGCGAGCGGCCGCGATCGGCGTGTGGGCTGCTGCATCGTCGTTGACAAGCGCTGCAGGTCCTGTGCTTGGCGGCTGGTTGACGCAGCGATTCGGATGGCAGGCGGTGTTCTGGATCAATCCTCCGCTTGCGGTCATCGCAATTGCGCTGCTTTTCAAGTTCGCGCCGGCCGATCGGCCGGAAGCACGACGCTTTGACATTATCGGTGCATCGATCATTGCCTGCGGGCTTGGCGCGCTGACCTGGGTGCTGAGCCAGATCGGACGGGGCCAGTCTGCTACGGCCTCGTTCGCGTCGGACACAATGCTGGTCACGCTGTCTATTCTTGGTCTCGTTTGCATCGGTGGCTACGCAGCGTGGGAGCCGGCTACAGATCATCCCATGACGCCGCCGCGCCTGTGGAGGAACCGCGACTTCGTCGGACTGAACGTCGCCACGCTATTGATTTATGGAGGGCTTTCGATCCTGTTTTTCTTGCTGCCGTTCGACCTTATCGACCGCCGCGGACTGTCGCCGACCGCCGCCGGATCGATGTTTCTGCCGTTCACCCTCGCTGTCGGCCTGCTGTCGCCGTATTTCGGCGCTTTGGCGAGCAAGCTCGGCACACGAGCCATGCTGGTTGCGGGCGGCATGGGTGCATCAGCAGCCTATGTTTGGATGATCCTGGCGCATGACCGCGCGCTCGTGCTCGGCGTCATCGGTCCGCAAACCATGCTTGGGCTGTCATTTGCTGTGCTGATCGCACCGCTGACCGCGGCAGTGATGTCGAGCGTGGCGCAAGCCGACCAAGGTCTCGCGTCCGGTATCAACAATGCGGCGAGTCGCATCGCCCAGCTCGCGGGCGTCGCCGTGGCGGCCGGCCTGGGAGCGCTGATGGCCGGCTACGAACTCGGCCTTGCGGCCGCCGCCGTCCTATCGGCGGCCGGCGCGCTGGCGACAGCGCTGATCCGCCATTAGCCCAGCTCGCAGAGCGAAGTCGTGGGCGCCGAATCAGGGACCTCACAAGAAAAAATCGAGATCCCCGATTAGATATATCTTGCGTTACATCTAAGTGTAATATATCTAAAGATATATCTTAACTTGATAGAGGACAAAAAATGAGAGGAAATTCTGAGCCTTACGGTGAAAAATGGGGCGCTGGTCGGCATCGCCGTGGTCGCTTCGGCCTGCGCGGCTTCTTTGTCCACCGTGGCGTGGGTCGTCTGGGCGGAATGGACGCCGACGACATTCTGCGCGCCAAACGCATATTGGCGCATGGTGACCTTCGCCTCATCGCGCTGGCGTTGATCGCCGAGCAACCTCGCCACGGCTACGAGATCATCAAGCTGTTTGAGGAGAAGACCGGCGACTGGTACAGCCCGAGCCCTGGCATCGTTTACCCAACGCTGACCTACCTCGAGGAGGCGGGCCACGTCACCGCCTCAGCTGAAGGCAGCAAGAAGCTCTACGCCATTACCGACGAAGGCCGCGCCTACCTTGAATCCAATCGCGACGTTGTCGATGCTGTGCTCGACCGTTTGACCGCGCTTGGCGAACGCGTGAACCGCTGGCGGCGCGCGGCGCGCCGCGAACGCCACGATCGGCGCCCCCTAACGCCGCTGATTGAGGCCGCCTTCGACCACCTTCGCGAGACCGTCGGCAAGCGCCTTGAAGACGACGCCGCGGCAGAAGCACGGCTGGTCGAAATCCTCGCCCGCACCGACGCCGATCTGCAGCAATCATGACGGCACTGCCGATCCGGTGGCGCGATAGGCCGCCTGATCGGCGGCGCGGCGAGCACGTCGGCGTCGACATGGCGACGTGCTCTTTCATGGTAGTCGACACGTCGATGTGCTCTTTCATGGTATTCGTGGATCTGCCATGCCGGGGGAGCACAGCGGACCGGCAATGCCAATCGTACCTGTGTATTTCATGGGATTCCGATGACCACAGTTCTCAAGACTGACCGTGATGCTGCTACTCCGGAGAAACTTCTGCAGCCAAGATTCTCCGGCTATCAGAAGTTTGTCGTAGCGCTGCTGGCGTTCTTGCAATTCTCAATCATCCTGGACTTCATGATCATATCGCCGCTTGGCGCGATCATCATGCCGGACCTCGATATCGGCCCGCAGCGATTTGGCGAGATCGTCTCAGCCTACGCCTTCAGCGCCGGCATCTCCGGTTTCTTAGCGGCCGGTTTCGCTGACCGTTTCGATCGAAAGAGATTTCTCCTTTTCTTCTATTGCGGCTTCATCGCCGGAACGGCGCTCTGCGCGCTCGCCCCGAACTATCCCTTGCTGCTGCTTGCACGGATCGTCACCGGACTGTTCGGCGGGGTCATCGGCTCCATCGTTCTTGCCATTGCCACGGACCTGTTCCCTCTTCAGATGCGAGGCCGAGTAATGGGTGTCGTACAGACCGCCTTCGCCGCCAGCCAGGTGCTAGGCATCCCGGCCGGGCTGTACATCGCCAATCTCTGGAACTGGCACGCTACGTTCCTGGCAATCGTCCTCATCGCGATACCAGTGGGTCTGATTATCGTCTTCTATATGAGGCCCGTGGTGGACAATCTCGAGGTTAAGCAGCCCGAGAGCCCTTGGACGCATCTGACTGGCACTCTCTTGGTGCCGCGGTACGCAATCGCCTTCGCCACCACGGCGATGCTCGTGACCGGTGGCTATTTGCTCCTGCCCTTCGCCAGCATCTACACAGTAAACAATGTGGGCATTGCATTGACCGATCTACCCACGGTCTATCTGGCAACGGGAATGTTCACGATCTTTGCGGGTCCGCTGATTGGGCGAGCCAGCGACACGTTCGGAAAGTTCAGGACCTTCACATTTGGCTGCGCTATGACGATGGTCATGGTGCTAGTCTATACCCATCTGGGCCATGTGCCGTTGATTGCGTTGATCGTCGTCAACGTATTACTGTTCGTTGGCATTTTTTCACGCATGATCCCATCGCAAGCGCTGATTTCTGCGATCCCTGAGGCATCGAAACGAGGCTCCTTCAACGCCGTCAGCGCCTCTCTGCAGCAAGTCTCAGGGGGCGTCGCCTCGATCATCGCCGGCGCCGTGGTTGTGCAAAGTCCGGCTGGCGACCTGCAACGCTTCGATCTGCTGGGCTATGTCGTCGTTGCGACGACGCTTCTGTCTCTTGGTTTGATGTACTTCATCCAAAAAGCCGTACGCGAGGCTAACGTATTGATAAATGTGAACTAAAATCACGGTTAGCCACTGTCAGACGGCAGGTTAGCCACTACCCGTTCCCGGTGCGAGCGGTCGAGCCTTAGCCGAGGGTAAGGCGAAAGCGGCACGACCATGTGCTGGAGGCGCTACGGAAGCTGATGGCCGAGCTTCCGGTTTCGGTGCTTGCCACGAATTTTCGTGTCAATGAATACCTGACCAAAAACGGCCGAAAGTGTCGCTGGGTAGAATTTTCCGAGGACGTCCTGTCCAGCGCACGAACCCCGGTCTCGCCTGCGATTGCCGATCTCAACGCAGCGGACCAGGGTTTTGCGGTCAACGAAATTCGATTGCCAAGATGGGATGGAGCTCAATGCAAGCAGACGCCGGATTTTAGAAAGGTATTTTGCCCTCAAGACATTCTCGCATGAATCTGTTGTAGTGATTGTAGGGGTCGGAGGAGTGGCCGCCCTGGCTGGGGGACCCGCCCCGTTCGTAGGACAGAGCTAAGCAAGTATCGAAGGTCGGTGCGGCGGGCTTCGTCGCGGCGAGTGCGCCTGAAGCGGTGGCGAGCGAGAAAGCCAGCACGAAGGTCGTCTTGGTGAACATGTCATATCTCCTGCTTGAGTTTGTCCCACACACCGTTCTGGTGTGCGCTCGCAACATGCTTTGCGTGAGGGGATTCGGTAAATCAGCCCGAAGTCTCGCCGCTGCAATCGCGGAAAGGGCGCCTAAAGTGCCAGTCCCACAGGGAACTTTCCACGTTTGGCGCAACAGCAAGCAGGTGGTGCTTCAGTCCTGGGAATGAAGTATTGCGATACAGGACAGGAAGGGCAGCACGAGGCCGCTGGAAGTCCACGCTGTCGTGCTACAAGATGATTTAGCAGGTGACTGCGGGCAATCCATCGGCTGGAGGCGTTCATGATGGTGCGTAGTACCCTGGGGATGGCGACGGGCATCGCAAGCCTTTTGCTTTTCGCTCCATGGGTGGTGGCAACTGCGGAGGCGCAAACGGCTGATCCGCGCGTTGCGGACCTCATTCGCGCCGGCAAGCTGCACGTCGGGCTGTTTCTTCCGCAATACGGCAAGGGTCCGGACGGCCTAGAGACAACCGTGTGGGTGGAGACCGCGCGCGCTTATGCGGCGCGTGTTGGCGTTCCGCTCGCTATCGTGGAGCATACCACGCCGCTGGAAGCCATCGCCTGCCTCAAGGCCGGCTCCTGCGACCAGTTGTTTCTCCCGCTCGATGCGCGCGCCGCCGAGATCGGAGATTTCTCGAATCCGATCTTCCAATTCGACTACACCTTGATGGTGCACGCTGGCTCCTTGATGGCAAAGGTCTCCGACGCCGACCGACCCGGCGTTCGGATTGCGGCCGTTCGCAATCACGCTTCGACCAACGAGTTGGTACACCAAGTGAAACAAGCCAAGTTGGTATATGCCGAAACGCCGGAGCAAACGTTCGCGTTGATGCGCGACGGAAAAGCGGACGTCATGGCCTCGACCCGCCTCGTTCTGCTCAACTTCTCGGCTAAGCTCGCCGGCGCGCGCGTGCTTGCAGACCGTTATGGCGCGAACATCAACCGCATGGTCGTGCCGAAAGGCAAGACGGACTGGCGCGCCTATGTCAACGAGTTCGTCGAGGAAGCCAAGGCCTCAGGCGCCGTGCAGCAGTTCATAGAGCGCGGCGGCACCCGCGGGGTCACGGTAGCTCCGTTGGGCAATTCGAATTGAGCGATCAAGTCGGCGACCTGCCGAGGATGGTCAAACCCTTCGGCCCTGGACCGGTACGTGCGGCACTCGATGAAGACCGGACCAGCGCCGCGGCGCAATCGCGCAATCGCACCGATGGCCAGCGACCGCAGCTTGAGCACGTCGCCGTCGTCACAGCGATAGGCCGGGATATCGTAGGTCGCCACACGCTCGCATAATTTCTCGGTTGCCCAGCGCCGATTGAGCGGCGCGTGAATGGCGTAGAAGTTGTTTTCGCAGACGAACAGGATGGGCAATTTGCGCAGCGCTGCGAAGTTGAGGCTCTCCGCGAAAACACCTTCCTCGGTGGCGCCATCGCTAAAAAACGCCACGACGACGCGGTCGGTCGTCGTGGATTTGAGCGCGAACGCATATCCAAGCGCGACCGGGGTCGTCGTGCCGACCACGGCCGATGCGCCGAGCACATTGCGGCTCATGCCTCAGCCAAAATGCTATTTCCGGAATTAGTCGACCTTCGACTGCATCGAATGCGCACGGCGCGGGGCAACACCTCCTCGACTATTCGTCAAACCGCTTCGGCGCAGCTACGCTTATCTGTTTGCCTTGGCGCCACCGTAGACCAATCCCAGCTGTCAAAGCTACCCCACGCGAGGCCCTCGCCGACGAACAAGGCTGTGGCTTTTGCGGATCAAATGCCGGGCGCAGCTGCGCAAGCGCCCGCTCGGCCCAATATTGCGGCGCGCCTTCGGCACTGACTCGTAGATCAAACCGCGCTGGCGCAACGAACATCTGGTTGGTGTCCTCAAACCGGCCCGCGCTTATACGATCCACCCAAATAGTGAAGGCATCGCCAAACGCAACCCGCGTCGCCTCCGTGGGGCAGACAAAATCGGCTATCACGGTGCCGCCTGCCTCGACCACGCGGTCGCACATCCATCCCATGCGGCGAGCATGTTCGATGCGATGCTCGAGACTGAATCCGAGTTCAGGCGACAGGTTCGCGCGCACTGCATCGGCGTTGAAGGTGACGGCATTGAGGAGCGGAGCGAGCGCGTTTGCGAGCGTCGTCTTACCGGCTCCGGGCAATCCCATGATCAAAATCTTGCGCATCACCGTCCCCTCTATCGTTTCCGCTCGTTTGCTCGAGCGTGCCCGCCGGCATGACCATCCCGGTCCCGGCCAGCGTCGCCCCGCAGCGCTCGGTAACCGGACCAGTTGCGGTCCGGTGCAAGTCGACGATGGGCCGTAAGGATACCCTCAACGATAACTTGCTACGATGTCGGCAAACGCGGGATGACCGCGTAGTTCCATTCAGGATGGAACGCATTGCCGCTGATGTCGAGGCGTTTCATATGGGCAATCGCTGACCTTGATGCCTTCTCATGACCCTTGTGTCGAGGGGGGCTCTCGACTTTGAGCGCGGCTTTGTCGTTGTCGCCGCGATCAGATCTTCTGGCCAGCCCGGCGAGGGACTTTCACCCCCGGCGATCGCGCCGTGCTGGGTGCACAAGAGAACGGCCATACCGGCAGGCACGGCCGTTCCAGGCAAGCCAGGAACTTGCGCGAGGTGCCTGTCCTCAGGCCTTCAGAGTCAGCAGGCCGCCCATCGCCGGATCCGAAATGCTGTCGCGGCCGGTCTCGACGTGCCCGGTCAGTCGGCGCTCGAAGCTCGGATCCTCCGCAACCGTAACGACCACGTCGTACCAGCCGCGGAACCGTTCGAGTGATAGCCCGCCCTCGGCATGCCCTCCCGGGCCAAGCACGCGGACGACCTTCTCGCCGGAATACGCATCAAGCACGGTCACGGTGGCTTTCTGCTTGCCGGTATTCCGTATGGACAGCCCGACTGAGCCGTCATCATCGGTTCCATGTTCAGAATCGATGAGGAGTGCCGCGGCGCTACCGCTAATGCTGCCCTTGAAGTGGCGCGTGAAGCCGTTCGGGCCATAGACGGTCAGGTCGAACGAGTCGAAGACCGTCCAGGTTCCCGACAGCATCTTGCGGGCCTCTACCGTGTAGTTGCGGACCGGATCGGTGGTGTTGCCGGAGCGGACCTGGAACACCGCGCCAGCCTTGCCGGTGTTGACGAACTGCAACTCAACCGTGGAGCTGGCGGCGTGGACCGCGCCGTGGACATTCAGCTCGTAGGGCAGGGCACGCGCCGGGCGGACGCCCGTTTCCTGAGCAGGAACGCCGATGATCACACCGTCCTTCGTGGGCACGATTGTCGGCGGACGGGAGGTGCCGGACAGCTCGCCGACCGACGGCAGGAAGCCAGCGGTGGACGGCAGCTTGACCCGATCTTCGCCCCGACCCTCATTCGGGTTCTTGAAATTGAACACCGAAGTCAGGTCGCCGCAGACGGTGCGGCGCCACGGCGAGACGTTGCGCTCGACAACTCCGAACCGCTTCTCGATGAATTGGATCGTCGATGTGTGATCGAAGACTTGGGAGTTCACGTAACCGCCCTTGCTCCAAGGCGAAATCACGATGCACGGTACGCGGGTCCCTAGTCCGATCGGGCCTTTCGGCGTGGAGGTCGTGACGATCTCGTTGTGGTAGTCAACCGTCGAGGCGCCGGTGTCAGGCGAGGCTGGGAAGGCGGGCGGCGGCGAGGGCGGAACGACGTGGTCGAAGCTGCCATCGGCTTCGTCGTAGTTGATGATGAACACGGTCTTGCTGAACACCTCGGGGTTAGACACCAGGATGTCGAGCACCTGCGAGATGTACCAGGCGCCATAGTCGACCGGCCAGTCGGAGTGCTCGGTGTAGCCGGCCGGCGCGACCACCCACGAGACCTGGGGCAACTTACCGGTCTCCACGTCGGCCTTGAACTGGTCGAACAGGCCCAGGGCCCAGGCTGTCCAGGCCGCGGCCGGGGCGCCGGCCGCAGGTTGGTTGAGCGCGATGTGCGTGCCCGTGCAGCCGTTGTCGAACAGTGAGCTCCCCGGGCTGGACGCCGCATACTGGGCAAAGTACAGCAGCGAATTATCGGTGAAATTGCCGGAGAAATCGTCGGCGGGGGCTCCGTCCCCGAAGTCCGGGGCGAAGGTGGCGCCTGCCAGATCCTGGTAAACCCTCCAGGTCACGCCCGCCTTGTCCAGTACCTCGGGAAGCGTCCCCCAGGCCAGGGGGAAGCCCAGCGGGCTGAGGCCGTTGCTGGTAATCGGACCCGATCCGTGCCCATCGGATCCGACCACGGCCAGTTCATCGAGATTTCCGATGCAGCCTGTCCACATGTAGCACCGATTCGGATTCGTCGGGCCCTTGATCGAATGGTAGTAACCGTCCAGCACCGTGAAGGCGTCGGCCAGAGCGAAGTGATAGGGAATGTCGTCGCGCGTGAAGTACGACATCGCAATCGGGCCCTTCTGGATCGCCCATCTGTCGTACTGCCCCAAGTTCCAGGCGGTGTGGTCGCCGGCCCAGCTGTGATCGGTTCCTGGGAAGTAGCTCAGGCCGAGGCTATTGAGCCCGGGGCTAATCTTTTGCGGATCGATGCGGAACGGCGGGATCACCGGGACGCCGTTCGCCGGGCCGCCCAGGTTGCCAAAGTTTGCCGGAACGCCGAAACCGGCAGCGACATTGGCCGCGCCGGCTGGCTGCAAGAACACCGAGGCCTTGACGATTTCGCCGGATTGAAGCGGGAAATTGATCTTGACTGCGCGCGGATCTGAGAAGCCGCGGACGCCGCGCAGCGTGCCGAAGTGATGGTCGAACGGACGGTTCTCCTGCATCAGAATCACGATATGCTCGACATCATTGATTGTGCCCGTGCGGTGGTTGGCCGGGATTGCGAGCGCCTTCTTGATGTTCGTGCCGAAGGGGCCGGCTAGAGCGCCCGCGCCTAACATTTGCAGGACTTTACGACGATCAGTATTTTTCCTTCGATGAGCCATTGGATCACCCCCTTGCGGTCATCGTGCATACTCGACTGATCGTGCATGCATGATGGGTTAGGGCCAGCTGGTCTCGAAATCGGACTGGCGGGGACGTTATAGGAACGGACCGTTGCGCGGACATGAAGCAACGGTTGCGCGCACATGAAGCAACAGTGAAACGACGATGACCGGGCTTCACCGCAATACGGATGCCGGCACTTTCGTCAGCGAGCTGCGCCGTGTCCAGGATCTGACTCGGGCGGGTCGGCACACCGAGGCGCTGGCGGCAGTGTGCATACTATTGCGGCATGCGCCGTCACAGCGGAGTGCGCTTTACTTGTCGGCGCTGAACCAGCGTCTGCTCGGTCAGTCGAAGAGTGCGCTGGAGGCGCTGGATGCCCTTGAGCAGGCGCACCCGGACTACAGCTTCCTTTTCCAGGAGCGCGGTCATTGCCATTTCGCGCTGGGCGATCCAACGCGCGCGATTGAGTCATTCGAACGTGCTGTCACACTGAATCCCGCGCTGGCGCCGAGTTGGGCGATGCTGGAACGACTGCTGAGCGCGGCTGGCCAGCCGCAGAGAGCCGGCGTTGCATCGCAGCACCTTTCGAAGCTGAAGGAACTGCCGCCCGCGATTGTCGAGGCGGGCAGTCGGTTCTGCGACGGCGAGCATGCGGCGGCAGAAAGCCTTTTGACGAGCTATATCGCCAGGGAGGGAAGGCATGTGGAGGCGTTGCGCCTGCTCGGACGGATCGCGCAGCGACGCGGCGCAGCCGAGCGGGCCGAGGGCCTTTTCCGCGAAGTGGTGGACAGCGCGCCAGGTTACGCCGACGCACGGCTGGATTTCGTCCGCGTTCTGATTGAGCGCCAGAAGTATGCGACGGCACTGGAGCAGGTCGATCAGCGGCTGCGGACCGCGCCTTCCGATCCCGAAGCCCGATTTCTTCGCGCCACGATACTCGCGGGCCTCGGACGCCACGACGGTGCGGTCCCGATTTTCCGCGAACTGCTCTCGGAGACCCCGCAGCGCAATCACCTGCGCATCGTGCTGGGTCATTCGCTGAAAGCGCTTGGCCGGACCGACGAAGCCGTGCGCGCCTACCGAGATGCAGCGGGCGGCCAAGCCGATATCGGCGACGCGTTTTGGAGCCTCGCCAATCTGAAGACGTATCACTTCAGCGATCACGAGGTCGAGCGCATGCGGGCCCTGGAGGCACTACCTAGCCCGGGATTGCCGGACCGGGCACACCTTTGCTTCGCGCTGGGGAAGGCGTTGGAAGATCGGGCCGACTATGGCGGGTCCTGGGCATTTTACCAGTGCGGCAATTCGCTGGTCCGAGCGAATTGCGGCTACCGTCCCGAGGCGATAGAGGACAACACCCATCGCCTGATCGAGATTTGCAGCGAGGAATTCTTCGTCGCCCGCACAGGCGCTGGCGCCGCGGCTCGCGACCCGATCTTCATCGTCGGCTTGCCGCGTTCGGGCTCGACGCTGCTCGAACAGATCCTGGCCTCACACTCAGAGATCGATGGGACGCAGGAATTGCACGACATTCCTCGAATCGTCTCGGAATTGCAGGGACAGGGACCAAACCGCGGCGGTGCGCGCTACCCGGATCTGTTGCCGGGCCTGGACCCGCTCCTGTTCGAACGCCTTGGGCGCCGCTACCTGGACGAGACGCGTGTCTATCGGCGCGGGCGGTCGCGTTTCGTCGACAAGATGCCTAACAACTTCTGGCACATAGGCCTGATCCACCTGATGCTGCCGAATGCGAGGATCATCGACATCCGGCGCGAGCCGATGGCCTGCTGCGTCAGCAACCTGAAGCAGCTTTACGCAAGAGGACAGGAGTTCTGCTACGGAATCGAGGATATCGCAAGGTATTACCGGACTTATCTGGAGCTGATGCGTCACTGGAATCGGGTCCTGCCGGGACGGGTGCTTCGGGTCAGCTACGAGGACCTGGTCGAGGACCTCGGCGCCAGCGTGCGTCAGATCCTTGCGCATTGCGGACTCGAATTCGACCCGGCTTGTCTGGCGTTCCACCACAACCGGCGTACGATAAATACCCCCAGCTCGGAACAGGTGCGCCAGCCGCTCTTCCGCAAAGGACTCTCCCAGTGGCGACACTACGATCCCTGGCTCGATCCGTTAAGGGAGACGCTGGGCGAAGCGATCGTTAGGTACCGTGACTAGAGCGCCATGGCTGTGATCAATGAAGGGTCGCAGCTTCGACATTATTTGCCGGTGGCCGGGAATGCCTGATATGATGGCTCAAAGTAGCAACGTCAGCCGCGCCGGGCCAACATGATCGCGGCGACGTCGATCTTCTTCATCGCCATCATCGCATCGAATGCGCGTTTTGCTTCATCGCCGCCAGCGGCTAGCGCCTCGGTCAGGACGCGCGGCATGATTTGCCAGGAAACGCCCCACTTGTCTTTGCACCAACCGCACTCGCTTTCCTGCCCGCCATTGCCGACGATGGCTTTCCAGTAGCGGTCGGTCTCGTCCTGATCTTCGGTGGCGATCTGGAACGAGAAGGCTTCGTTATGTTTGAACGCAGGACCGCCGTTGAGACCGATACAAGGAACGCCGGCAACCGTGAATTCGACGATCAGCACATCACCGGCCTTGCCGGATGGGTAATCACTGGGTGCACGGTGGACTGCGCCCACTCCGCTGTCGGGAAACGTCTCGGCGTAGAAGCGGGCAGCAGCCTCCGCGTCCTTATCGTACCAGAGGCAAATGGTATTCTTTGCCATAGCGAGTCCTTTCCATTTGAAGCCAGCGGAACAGATCGACGGCCTTTACCGGCCGATTAGCTGATCTTCGGCTATGCGGCCGCCCTGAAATCACCAATCTGAGCATCCAGCGCTCGCTTGAACGCAGGCCGAGCAGTACAGCGGTCGACGTAAGCGGCGAGGCGCTTGTGGCTTGTGACGATATCGGTATGTTTCAGAATTCGCAGCACGGTCGTCATCATCAAATCACCCGCAGTGAAGCGCTCGCCGTCGAGGTAGGGTTTGTCGCCGAGCGATTCGGAGAGGGCGGAAAGCCGCCTTTGTGCAAACTCCACCGCTCCTGGGCGGCGCAGCCTCGCCCATTCCTGATTCGCGTAAAAAAGATCGATCAGGGCGACGTTCATCACAAACGGCTCAATAGAATTGAGCGCCGCGATTAGCCATTGTATCGCGCGTGCGCGTCCGGGCCCATCCTTCGGCAGGAGCGTTTCGCTGCGCTCGCCAACATACAACACAATGGCCCCGGATTCGAACAGCACGCGCCCGTCTTCTTCCAGAATCGGCACCTGCCCGAAGGGCTGCAGCGCGCGATAGTCCGGTTTGTCCTGATCGCCCAGCTCGAGGAGGCGAGTCCTGTAAGGCAACCCAGCTTCCTCCAGTGCCCAGCGCGCGCGCAGATCGCGCACTTGACCTTGGGCAAACTCCGGAACCCGTTTGAATGCAGAGATCGTGATCATGCGATGTGCTCCTTTGGGATTGTTCGTGAGGTAAGCTGCACCGTGTCGAAGGCTTCGCTTCAGCCGGCACCATCGCTGCGGCCGCGCTCGGCTCCGCGACGCAGGCCGGTCAAAGGGGGCTCCCTTCGATTACAAAAAAATGGCGTTCCAGCTTGTCGAGAGCTCCGGTCCAGCCGTGCTCGTGACTGCCGCGGGTCTCGTCGTCGTGCAGACCCGAATGGGTGAGGATGAGCTCGGTCCCGTCGGCGACTGGGCGAAGCCTGAACTCGACAAGAGATTCGCCGGGATCCTCGACACCGCCCGTCCAGCGCCAAGTCATGATCAGCCGCTCGGGTTTCACGACGTCGACATATTCCCCGCTGCTCTCGTGCTCGCTGCCATCGAGCATACGGAAGCGTACGCGAAAGCGGCCGCCAACCTGAGGGTCGATCTCGGCCGCAAGCACGGGACCGGCATCCGGTCCCCACCAGTTGGCGATGCCTTCAACTGTAGTGAGGGCGTCAAAGACGATTGATGGCCGCGCCTTGATCCGGCGGACGAGCGTAACGCTTGTCATCGTCTTTTCTTCCTCGCTTCAGTTTCCTTGCGTTCGGCGTAGGCCGCGAGACGGTCAAGGCTATGCGACCAGAACCGTTCATACCGACGCAGCCAGTCCATCGCCTCCCGGATGGGCTCAGGCCGGAGCCGTACCGTCACCGTGCGCCCGATTTTCGAGCGGGTGATGAGGCCGGCATCGTCAAGCACGTCGAGATGCTTCATCACGGCGGGCAGCTTGATCGCGAAGGGCTGCGCCAGCGCGCTGATGGATGCGCCGTCTTCACGTTCGAGCCTGGCGAGAATCGCCCGCCGCGTCGGGTCAACGAGCGCGGCAAACGTCCGATCGAGCCGTTCACCATAGTTCACCATACAGGAAAGTATTTAGCACAAGTTCGCTCGCTGTCAACCTCTTACACTTGTTCTGGTGGGGATTGCGCATTCGCGCGCCTGGAACACAGCGGATGTTGAGGCCGTGCTGGTTTAGCCGCGCGTTTGTTGGTTTCCGAATGACCTCTTTTATCCACGAGTGATCAATATCGTGAGCTGAGGATCACGGTTGCCTTGCGACCGTCTGGCATCGCAACCGGTGAACTTCAGATAGCTGCCGTCCTGGAGCGACGGCCGTGACGGCAGAGTCGGGGCCATAAGCCGCCAACGTGACCCCATTGAAATGCAAAACCAAGCTGGTAGGACAGTAGTAGAGCTGCCTGCGGCGCGTGCCGAAGCACCGCAATTTTAAAGGCTGCGTTTTTGTCCTCGGCGGACCAACACTTCGTTTGTGGGGCTATTAGCTCCCGTATTCCTTTCACCAGACGCTTTCCGCGCGCGTAGTTTCTAGAAGGATCAACATCATGAATCGACGTACGGCATTTTCTTTGACGACAATGGCGCTGCTCAGTACGGCAGCAGTTGTATTGACAACGGCCTTACCCCAGATCGGGTTTGCGCAGACTTACCAGCCTAGCGGGACGTGGAAGCTCAATCTCGCGAAATCAAATTTCAGTCCAGGGCCGCCGCCGAGGAGCCAAACCTTGACTTACGAAACAGTCGGACAAGGTTTCAGGGCCACTAATGAAGGTATTGATGCACAGGGCAATCCAACGAAGGGAATTTTTGGGGTCTACCTCTATGATGGGAAGTCCTACCCGGTGACGGGTGTACCTGACTTCGACGCCAGCTCCTACAGGGCAGTCAATGAATCTACAGTGGAGATGACCCGTACAAAGGCCGGGAAAGTGGTCCAGACTCAAACGCGCGTAATGTCGGCGGACGGCAAGACCTTGACCTTCACCGGCACAGGCACCAACGCAAACGGGCAGCAGATCAACAACATTGCTGTCTATGACAAGCAATAGGTTGTTCGAGCGATAGCGAAAACATGGTGACGCGGGACAGCCCCCAATCAGGCTGTCCTTCTCACGGCGGTAGGCTTTCCCGACACGACAGGCGGAGCAGGTTGATCCTGATCTGGGGCCGACCCGCCGTGAGGGTTAGATCGAGAGCTCGAAGATTTCCATCAGCCCGCGGCGGCCGGCCGGCGTGACAGTGAGGGCCCGGCTGTCGCGCATGTGCTCGATCCACTTGAGCTCGAAGCAGCGGGTTGCCAAAGCCGCGCCGACCGCGCCGCCGATGTGCGCCCGCCGTTCGGTCCAATCCACGCACGGGCGGCAAAAGATGCGACGCTTGGCGCGCGCGCCTGAAAGATCGACGCCGAGCCCGGACAGGAATTCGGCACCAGCCGCCGTCACCTCGCCAGCCTCGTCGCCGAGAATGACAAGGCCGCGCTCGGTCAGCCTCTCGGCGAGCCCCACGCCGAGCATCCCAGCGACGTGATCGTAGCAAGTGCGGGCGTACCGCAGGCGCTCGTCCAATTTCGACTTGGGCTGGAAACGTGGCGGGCCCGCCAGCGCCACGTTCATGATGCTCTCGAGCATCTGAGCGACATGCGGGCCCGCCAGCCGATAGTAGCGACAGCGGCCCTGCTTCACCAGTACAAGGAGCCGCGCCGCATGCAGCTTGCTGAGGTGACCGCTGGTCGTTTGCGGCGATACGCCCGCCGCGAAGGCAAGCTCCGTCGCCGTCAAGGCGCGCCCGCCGAGGAGTGCGCACAGGATGTTCGCGCGTGCCGGATCACCGACCAGCGCTGCGACTTCCGCCATTTGTGGTACGTTCGACACGTTCTCAATATGAGGCTGGGTGCCCGGTATTGCCACCGCCAAAGCTTCGCTCCTGGCCGAAGCAAACCGGGTGGACGGGTTCAATGCGCACACCGATGTTGGGCCCATGGACCCGATCGAACGCACTGCTCCCCAGGCGCCCGCATGGGCGCAAGACCGTCCCCGGCGCCGCCGCGATGCCGCCACGGTGCCGGTTGTTCTCATCACCACATGTCTCGGCGTCTTTCTCGCACAGCTCGACACGTCGGTCGTCAATCTCGCGCTGGAGCGCATAGGCGCCGAGCTTGGATCGAGCATCGCCGAGCTGCAATGGGTCGTCGACGGCTACAACCTCGCCTACGCGGCGTTCCTGCTGACCGGCGGGACGCTCGGCGACATCTTCGGCTGCCGCCGGCTGTTCCTCATTGGCATAGCACTTTTCGCCATGGGGTCGCTCGCTTGCGGGATCGCGCCCGACAATGCGACCCTGATCGGCGGCCGCGTGCTGACTGGGCTCGGCGCCGCGTTCGCCATGCCGACATCGCTGGCGATGTTGTACGGCGCGTATCCTGATGCGGCCCAGCGAGGGCGCGCCATCGGCGTATGGGCGGGCTGCAACGGCCTTGCCTGGATTGTCGGACCGACGCTAGGTGGCGTGATCGTTGGTTATGCCAGCTGGCGATGGATCTTTCTTCTCGCGGTTCCCATTGGCCTGCTTGCCGTCGTGCTGTGCCTGCGCGGCGTTGCGGAGTCGCGCCACCAAGGGAGCCGCAACATGGACGTTCCGGGCCAAATGCTCGCTATCTCGACGCTCGGCCTGGTGTCCATCGCCTTCATCGAAGGTCCTCATTGGGGATGGGGCCACCCCGCCACGATCGGCTGCCTGGCCGCTGCTGGTTGCTTGTTCGTCTGTTTCCTCTTCGCATTGGGACGAGTCGAGCAGCCGTTGCTGCCCCTGGCCATCTTCCGGTCGCACGCGTTCTCGGCGGCCGCCGCCGCCGCGATCGGCATGACATTCGGCATGTACGCCATGCTGTTTTTGATGCCGCTCTACCTGCAGACGGTTGCCGCCGCGACGGCCCCCGCGGTCGGCGTGCAGATGCTGCCCATGTCGCTCGCCTTCTTCCTGGTCTCCTTGCAATCCGGAAGGCTCGCAGGACGCCTCGGTGCGCGTGTCGTCATGACATGCGGGTTGGCGCTGATGGGACTAGGGCTGTTCGCGCTCACGTGGCTCTCGCGGACCCCCGACATGGTCCTGATCGAAATCGCATTCCTCTCGATCGGAGTCGGCTTGGGTCTCAACACCGGCCCCTTGCTTGCAGTCGCCGTGGCGGCTGCTCCGACGGCGCATGCCGGTGCCGCCGCGGGCGTCGTCAACACCGCGCGGATGGTTGGTGCGACACTCGGGGTTGCCGTGCTCGGTGGCCTCTTTGCGGCGCACGCCGGTCCGAGCCCGATCGATCCCCAGGGGATCGTCGACGGGCTGCACTCGGCATTTGTCGGGGGCGCCATCAGCGAGGGTTTTGGCGCGGTAGTGGCGTGGCACTGGATCCCGCGCAATGCCCTGCGGCTGACTGCCTCTACCCGATTCTCCGGTGCCGCCTCGGATCGGGGAGCTCGAAAAATTTCCGGCATAAATTTCCAGCAGTCCGGTCACGAAGAGAGGAACTCAACGTGAGAAAATCCTTTCCGCTGTACCCTCATAACCGGAAGTCGGCGCCGATCTCAAACACTTCCGGGTAGGGCCATGTGCGGACCTTTTGGGATTGCGATTTTTCGCACCAGCCAGAGGTGCGCGGGTTCTCGGTGGACCGGCCGAGGTTGGCTTTACAGTCGCTAACAGTCCTCGACCATTGTCGGACCCTCCGTTCGCGCGTCGTTGGCAACATTCGCCATATACGCTACATTATGTAGCGCTAAAATCTGCAGTAGGCTCTTTATCGAAAACGATCGGATGACGTTCGGCGGAAACGTAATATGGTCCGGCGCTGCCGGTGGATCGTCGGCTTCACATTGGATGCGTAGCTTAAACAGAAACCGCAGGGGGGAGTGGCTAAAATGCCGAGAATTTTCAAAATTCTGGGCGTTCTTGCATTGTGTCTAGGGGACCAAGCCGTCATAGCGCAGGAAGCCGCGCCGACACCTGCTTTGCCAAAGCCACTCACCCTCGCCCGTTTTGTTCCATCAGGCCAAGGGCGGACAGTCGGCACCGTGACTGCTCCGAACCCGGACTGTTCCTCAAAGGGCCCCATCGTGGCTCGCGTGGTTGAGAAACCAGCGCACGGCGACATCAGCTTCGAAAATGGAGACATTTTTCCGAACTACGGGACCTCACCGTTATCTGCATGTAACTCAAAGCGGGTACCGGGTCTTATGATCAACTATCGTTCTGAAAAAGATTTCATCGGGCAGGATAACATGAAAGTCTTTCTGATTTTTCCTGACGGTTCCGCTAGTCAATGGGATTACATGTTGATTGTGAAGTAAGGGCGAGGCGGGCGGCCTCTTACAGCGCTCAGACCGCTGGCAGCAACTGTCGGCTCTTAGCATAGTACGACATCGGCAGGTCGCCGAAATAGTCTGGGATGGGTCAACAACGGCTGTGGCGGCCGCTCGTCCGGCACGTCTGCGGTACCTCAGGCAGCTGACGACTTTGATGCACCGAGCAAGTCGGCAGAGGTGGGCCGATATTGTTGCAAAAGTCCCCGAGGAGCGGCCCGGCCAGGGAAATTCGGCAATAATAGAATCCGAATCGCCGGTTCTGTGAATCAAAATTCTCGATTCGATCTAGGCGCGAGAAAACTGTTCTTCGTTCCCGCATCAAAAATCGTTTTGCAACAATATCGGCCATGAACAGACATGATTTGCCAGGATTGGAACGTTGCAGAGTTGCGCGCTCGTCGTCCCGCAGGGCGGCGCCTAAATGGCAAGTTGCTCAATTTAAGGACGACACCCAGGGGTGACGGAGCTCGTTGTAGACCGATTGCGAGGGCGCAGGGAATGTAGGATCGGCGAACGACCCGACCGCAATGGCAATCGCATCGGGTCGCCGCTCCGGCTCCCAAAAAACTGTAGAGCCGCAATCAGGGCAAAAGTGAAAGTTTACCGCGAACCCTGAATCGGAGCCTCGTCTATACGTTCGAAAGTCTCCTTTCGCCTCAACGTCCTTGTGAGCGAAAAATGCGGCTATGCCGTACGTGCTACCTGTTCGCCTTTGGCACTCCAAACAATGACACACCGAAATCTTGATAGGATCGCCAGCACACGTGACGCGGAGCTTCCGACAAGAGCAGGTCGCGGTTCTCGTGGCCATGATCCATCATCTCCTAATTTGGTGTGCAGGGCGCAACGTCCCAGTCTGCAAGGGTCGTCCAGTGTACCCTAGATAGCTGCCGACTTGCAGCACCGTCCAAGTCGGCAGGGTCGGGCCACAACCAGACCTACCTGTCTCGTTCGACCCAACCGGTAGCAATCGCGCTCGCCCAAGTCAGCATGCCCTTGCTGTGCGCTAATGCAACCATGGCCGCGTTGTCGTAGGGCACGTATCGGATCGTCGCGGACCAGCCTCCTTTGGTACGCTCCAAAATTGCGTAGCACGCATGAGGCGTGCCGACCTCAACCACATAAGAAACAGGCGCTTGCCCATCATAACCGGGCAACCCGACGCTCCCGGGATTTACGATCATTCGCCCATCCCTCAGACGGATCACCCTCGGAACATGAGTGTGTCCGCAAAGGATGACCCCAGCGCTGATGCCTTCGGCACCAGCCTCAATAACGTCGATCGGACTCGCACGGACGCTGCCGTCGGTGGCTATGTAATCGAGCCAAAAAGCGGCATCGTCCTTTGGAGATGCATGGCAAAGAAACACTTCGTCTCGATACATAAGTGTGGGCGGCATGCTGGCCATCCAGTCGAAGTGCTTGCGCTCAAGCTGCCGGAAATCGCTTCGAGCCGAGATGCCCACCTGACAGACTTCAACAAGAATTCGATCCTGGTCTCCTCGCACCGACGGAAAGCCCCGCTCAATCAGCAGGTCCGCAGTTCGGGCCGCCTCGAGCGGGCCGCTCACATGATCACCAAGGTTCAGCACCTCTCTAATGCCGAGGGCGGCTATGTCCACGAGCACGGCCTCAAGTGCCGGGCAATTCCCGTGTATATCTGCGATTGCAGCAAACTTCATTTAGCCCTCCCCATTCGGGACGGCCGATGACATTCCTTGTGCGGGAAGATGCAGGAGTGCGGTCCGCTTAGCTGCACTTTTAGAAGCGCCCGCAAGCTGAGTGTCAAATCGGCGCTGTTCGGATAGTTACCATCATCTACGTAACGCAAGCAAGTAACGGCACCGCTCCGAGTTCACGCAGTCAGGCTTCCACCAGGTCCGGTGTGGGTCGATGCTGTCGAAAAAGGTCTCGATTCAGGCCGCGAACACTGATTCCTGCTGATCGAGATCGGCAGGAGATTCGGGAATGATGGGACGACAGGACCGGGACCAGGGGCAACTGTTTTATGAGT
>Ga0126384_10000662_pt1 | contig 19534 bp, 16 predicted proteins | sample PanSoiMetPlot_36_FD_92543 | JGI IMG/M metagenome (GOLD analysis project Ga0126384, IMG submission 92543) | Tropical forest soil microbial communities from Panama - MetaG Plot_36 | ecosystem: Environmental > Terrestrial > Soil > Tropical forest > Bulk soil | place: Panama | collected 2016-02-17 | reverse complement strand
TCGAGAGCAAATACCCGATGGAGCTCTCCGGCGGCATGCAGCAGCGCGCCGCAATCAGCCGCGCGCTCCTCTGCGATCCCGAGATTCTGCTGATGGACGAGCCGTTCGGCGCGCTCGACGCCATGACGCGGGAACAGATGAATCTCGACCTGCAGCGCATCTGGCGCGAGGCCGGCAAGACCGTCGTGCTGATCACCCACTCGATCCCCGAGGCGGTCTTCCTCGGCGACCGCGTCATCGTGATGTCGCCGCGGCCGGGTCGGATCGTGCGGGTGCTCGACGTCCCGATACCGCGCCCGCGCTCGATCGACGTGATGGGCGAGCCGCTGTTCGGCCGCCTGACCGGCGACATCCGCAAGCTGCTCTACGGCCGCGACCGGGATACGGCCGGCCTCGGCGCCGCGGGAGGCATCGCATGACGACCATCGATCTGCCGCCAAAGGAGACCGCGGCGCCGCCGGGTCGGCTCACGCTCGTGATGCGCACGCGCCCCGAGATCGTGCTGGCGCCGCTCCTCCTCGCGGTCGTCCTGCTGGCGTGGGAATACGGCGTGATCTGGCTCGACGTGCCGACCTACATCCTTCCGCCTCCGAGCCGGATCGCGTTTGCGATGTGGCAAGGCCTCGACGCCGGCCTGCTCGACCGCGGCGGCTACTGGCTGCATGCCGGCGTCACCGTCGCCGAGGTTCTGCTCGGCTTCTTCATCGGCAGCGGCGTCGGCCTTGTCCTCGGCACGATCATCTCGCAGTTCCGCATCCTGGAGGCGACGCTGCGCGTCTACCTCGTGGCCATCCAAAGCCTGCCGAAGGTCGCGCTCGCGCCGATCGTCGTGATGTGGTTCGGCTTCGGTCTCACCTCCAAGGTCGTGATCATCTGCCTTCTCACCTTCTTCCCGCTGCTCATCACCAGCATGGCAGGCTTCAAGGCGGTCGACGCCGAGCGGCTCGAGTTGATGCGCGCGTTCGGTGCGCGGCCGTGGCAGATCTTCTGGAAGGTGCGCTTCCCGAGCGCGCTCCCCTACATCTTCGCTGGTCTCGACATGGCGGCCGTGCTCGCCGTCGTCGGCGCGGTGGTCGGCGAGTTCGTCGGCGCCCAGCGCGGCCTTGGCACGCTGATTCTGTCGATGAACGCCCAGATGGACACCGCCGGCACGTTCTCGGTGTTCGTCATCCTCGCGATCGTCGGCATCGTGCTCTACCAGGGAATGCGGATCATCGAGCGACGCTATCTTTTTTGGTCGGGCGAGCACATGCGCGCGATCGGAAGCTGACCCCTGCCGCAATGGAGAATCGCGTGATCAAGAAGGATGACCCGGCTTTTCTGTATTTCCCCACCGATTATCGCTGGTCGATGGGCCTGCTGATCTGCCTGTCGGGCGCGCCCTGGATGGGCGCCGAGGTCGACGAGGTCAACCGGGTCGGCCGAGCGCTGCTCGACCGCGTCGGCGACGACGAGGCCTGGTTCGCCGAATGGAAGCGCATGGGTGACAAGGTTGCGGCGCGCGGACGCGACGCCGAGAAGGCTGGTCACCGCCGCACCGCCGCCTCCTGCTATCTGCGCGCCTCGCGCTACTACCAGACCGGCGAGCGCTTCAAGCAGCCGCGCACCCAGGAGAGCATGGATACCTATGCGACGTCGGTCGCGCTGTTTCGCGCGGCGGCAAAAATCCTGCATCGGCCGCGCATCGAGCCCGTCGAGGTGCCCTACGAGACGACGAGCCTGCCCGGCCTGCTGGTGCATCCCGATCCGGAGGCGACCGGCGGCAAGCCCGCCCCCTGCATGGTGTTCTTCGACGGCTTCGACGTCACCAAGGAGCTACAATACGGCTACGGCATTCCCGACCTCGCCGCGCGCGGGATCGGCTGCCTGATCGTCGATGGGCCCGGCAACGGCGAAAGCGTGCGCTTCCGCGATCTGCCGCTGATCGCCGAGACCGAGCACTACGCCACGCCGGTCTACGATTATCTCGCCGGCCGGCGCGAGTTCGACCCCAAGCGCATCGGCGTGATGGCGCTGTCGCTCGGCGGCTACTACGCGCCACGCGCCGCCGCGCTCGAGCCGCGCTTCGCCGCGTGCGTCGCCTGGGGCGCCCAGTGGGACTACCACGCGATCTGGGCGAAGCGGCTCGAGCTGCTCGATTCCGGCAAGGTGCTGTCGCTGTCGGTGCCGCCCGAGCACCTGCAATGGGTGCTCGGCGTGCCCGACCGCGCCGCCGCGCTCAAGAAGCTCGAAGGCTTCCGGCTCGACGGCATCGTGCAGAAGATCCAATGCCCGTTCCTGCTGGTGCATGGCGGCGGCGACGAGCAGATCCCGCTTGCACTCGCGCAAAAATGCTTCGACGCGGTCGGCTCCAAACAGAAGACCTTCAAGGTGTTCGAGCGGGAGGAAGGCGGCTTCCACCACTGCCAGGTCGACAACGTCACGATCGGCGTCCACTACATGTGGGACTGGCTCGAGGATGTGCTGACGCCGGGAAAGTGATTTCCACAATGCATGCGTCATTGCCCCGCGAAAGCGGGCGATCCAGTAAGCACCGACATTGCGGGAACGCCATGCGGTCGCCGGCACGGAACGGAGTACTGATTGCCCGCTTGCGCGGGCAATGACGGTGGTGATTGTGGAGCACGACGCGTGAATCAACCCGCCCCGATCTTCCCGCGCTTCTCCGACGCCGAGTACCGACGCCGGCACCAGCTGTTACGCGCCAAGATGGCGGAGCGCGGGCTCGATGCCGTGGTTGCGGCGGGCGACTCGACCTTCCGCAACAGCAACCACGCCAATGTCTACTGGCTCACCAGCTGGCTCGATCCCTACTGCTGCTACGCCGTGGTGCCGCGCGCGGGCGAGCCGTTCCTGATCATCAGCAACGAGCTCTACATCCACACGGCGCGACGCGCCTCGGTGGTGCGCGACGTCGAGGGCAGCTTCATGCCCGGCAAGCTGATCGGAGCGCGGCTCAACGATCTGGGCTTGAGCAAAGGAAAGATCGGCCTTGCCGGCGTGCGCAATGTCGGCCGCGCCTCGATGCCGTACGAGCACCAGAAGGACCTCGCCGCGACGATGCCGCAGGCGACGTTCGAGGACGCCATGGAGGTGATGCAGGCGGCGCGGCTGATCAAGAGCGCCGAGGAGATCGCCTGGTTCGAGAAGGGCGCCGCCTTCACCGACCGCGCGGTCGCTGCGATCGCAGAAAACCTGCACGCCGGCATGCCCGAGGACGCGCTGTCGTACCACATCCACAACGCCGTCCTGAAGGACGGCGGCTCGCTGATGTTCCATTTTCTCGGCTGCACGCCAATGGATGCGCCCGAGTTCATCTTTCCGTGGCAATATCCGTCGACCCGGCTCGTGCGGCGGGGCGACATCCTGATGACCGAAATCAGCGCCGGCTGGTGGGGTTACTGTGGCCAGATTCAGCGCCCGTTCGCGGTCGCGATGCCGCCGACGGCCGAATACCAGCGCCTCTATGATCTCGCAGCCGAGTGTTACGCCAGAGTGTTCGACGTCATCCGTCCGGGTGCGACCGATGGCGACATTCGCGCCGCCGCAGCTTTCATCGAGACTTCCGGATGCCGCACCCGCGACGTGCTGCTGCACGGCTGGGGCGTCACGATCGAACCGCCGCGCGCCGACCTGCCGGGCGCCATGATCAAACGCGAATTGACGCCATTCACGGTTGCGCCCGGCATGCTGTTCGTGATCCAGCCGCACGTGGTGAGCCCGGACGGAAAGCGCGCCGTGCAGGTCGGAAACCTTGTCGTGTGCGAGGCGTCGGGCGCGCGGTCGCTGCAACAGGCGCCGATCGAGTTTGTCAAGACTGCGAGCTAGGGGGAAGACCATGATCACACGCCGTCGGTTCACGGGCCTCATCGGCGCCGCCGCCATGGCGGCGCCGCACGTCGCGCGCGCGCAGGCGCTACCGGTGGTGCGCCTCGGCAACGCGGCCGGGCTGATCGACACGCAGGTGATCTTCCTCACCATGGGCCAGCATCCGCGCCTCAATTACTACGAGGAGGAGGGTTGCCGCATGGACATCCTCAACATGTCCGGCGTCGGCCAGACCATCCAGGCGGTCGCCAGCGGCAATTGCGACACCTCGGCGATCTCGCCGGTCGCCTTCCTCAACGTCTACGCCAAGACGCCCAACCTCGACATCGTGTTTCCCTACTGCTGGCTGCGCCAGGCGCACTGGTCGGTCGCCGTGAAGCCCGACAGCCCCGTCAAATCCCTCGCCGAGCTCAAGGGCAAGACGGTCGGCATCCGCAATCAGGGCGACACCGGCTATTTCGGTGCGCGCGCGATGTTCCGGGAGCTCGGCATCGATCCCGACAAGGACGTCGACTGGGTCTCGATCGGTGAAGGCGGCCCGGCCGGCGAGGCGATCTATCGCGGCCGCGCCGACGCCATGGCATTCTGGGACGGCAGCTTCGCGCGCATCGAGATCGCCGGCTTTCCGCTGCGCCAGCTTCCCAACTCGCCCGGCATGGGCAAGCTGTTCGGCAACTGCTACGGCGTGCGACGTTCGACGTTCGCCAAGGACCGCGACCTCTATGTGCGGTTCTTCCGCGCCATGGCGAAGGGCACCGTGTTCTCGCGCGCCAACCCCGAGCTCGCAATCCGCCTGCACTGGGAGATCTATCCGGAGTCGAAGCCCAAGGGAAAGACCGACAAGGAGGCGTTCGACGAGGCGCTCAAGGTCGTCCACTCGCGCATGGACAAATGGTTCGCCGGCCCGGCCCAGCCCGACAAGCGCATGGGCGCCATGAGCCTCGACGAATGGCGGGCCCAGGTCGCCTTCGCGGGGCTCGAGGGCCAGATCAAGGACGTGTCGCCGGTCTTCACCACCGAGCTGATCGACGAGATCAACAAGTTCGACGCCGACGCCATCGTCGCCAAGGCGAAGTCGATGACGATTTGAGTCCACTCGCGGTGACGGCGGATCGCACCGCGCGGCACAGTTTCCGTTTGATGCTCGATACCGTTGGTTATACGCCGGCGACAGTTCGATTGACGGGGCGCCGCCCGCGCTCGTATCGCCCATTTGAAAAGCCGTCCATCCGGACTGAGCCGGAGCACGGATGATGTCCGACGAGGTCCCGACTTTTCGCAACGGACTGCTGTCGATCTATCAGTCCGCGGTGGACGATTTCGCGCGCGCCACCCAGCCGCCCTCCACGCTCTCCGGCTCCGCCGCCCCGCCGCCGCGACCTGGCTTGGAACACGGCTTTGTGCGGGCCGGCGTCGCGGCCGCACTCACCCGCATGGACGACAAGGCGGCAGCGCTGAACGCGCGCATGCGCATGCCGCCGCCGCAGGACAGTCGGCGCGACTGCGCCGAGCTCGGCCTGCGATATCTCGAGGCCGCCGCGAAGGGCGATCATGCCGATGCCGCCGCCCTGAAGGACAATCTGCGCTTTTCGCAATGCGACGCGATGTGGATCCAGACGCTCGACAAATACCTGAAATATTTCGGCCCCGGCGGCGGATTGCGGACCATCCCCTACGTGCCCGCCGCGGCCGTCGGAAACCGGGTGATCGACATGCCGCCGGACGCGTGCATCGCGGTGGTCGCCGACTGGGGGACGGGCAGTGACGCCGCCGTTGCGCTGCTCAAGAGCATCGCCGCGAAAAATCCCACCATCGTGATCCATCTCGGCGACATCTATTATTCGGGCACCGCCACCGAGTGCAGCACCTATTTCCAGCGGATCGTCGACATGGTGCTCGACCGCGCCCGCACGAAGATCCCGATCTATACGCTGTCCGGCAATCACGACATGTACAGCGGCGGCGCCGGCTATTACGACCTGCTCGCTGCGCTCAACGACCCGCCGCAACGCCAGCCCGCGAGCTTCTTCTGCCTGCGCGCGACCGATCAGAGCTGGCAGTTCATCGCGATGGACACGGGGCTGCACGACCACAACCCGTTCGACGTGAGCGGCGCGCTCACCTATCTCGAGCCCGACGAGGAGGACTGGCACGCGGCGCGCATTGGCGAATTTCCCGGGCGCACCATCCTGCTGTCACATCATCAGCTGTTTTCAGCCTTCTCGCGAATTGGGCCGGCGGGCCCGGACGGCCGGGGCAACCCGTGCAATCCGCCGCTGCTCAAGAGCCTGCAGCGCTTCCAGGCAGCCGCTCCCGGGCGCGTCGCGGCGTGGCTTTGGGGACACGAGCACAATCTGTGCATCTACCAGCCCTATGCGGGCCTCGACTGCGGCCGCTGCATCGGCCACGGCGCGGTCCCGGTGTTCGACAGCGAGGCGCCCTATGCGCCGCTGCCGGACCTGCCGGATCCGCCGCAACTCGTCGCCGAGACGCAACTCCCCTCGAAGAACGACCTCTACGCCCATGGCTACGCCATGGTCACGCTCGGCGGCGCGACCGCCCGCATCGACTATTTCGAGGACACGGATTTCGCCGCGCCGACCTATTCCGAGACGCTGCCGCTTGCGACCGCGTGATCACTTCGGCGGAACACGCGCTAGGAAACCGCCTTCTGGCAGATGAACAGTGCGCTGTCCGCGATGCCGCCGATGCGCGGAATGGCGCCCAGCACGGCGTCGAGGCTGGAGAACTTGACCGCGACGTTGGGCTTCTTGAGCAGCCGATAGGCGAGCGCTGAAGCGATATGGAAGTAGCGCGAGTCGACGATGCGGAACTGAGCGTCGTCGAGCACCTGCCGGACATGGCTGTCCGAGTAGACCCAGAGGCTCTCCTCGCCCTGGTAGAAGGTCTTGATGAAGGCCGCGTCCGCCCGGTAGTGCGGCGTCATGAAGAACTCGAAGCTGTTGCTGAGCTCGATGTGCATGACCAGCATCGCGCCGGGGGCCGAGATCCGGCTGATCTCCGACACGATGTCGGTGAGCGAGCAGTAGTTGACGACCGCGCCCACGCACATCACGCAGTCGGCCGCGGCGCTCGCGAACGGCAGGCGATGGGCATCGGCGCAGACCGAATTGGCGACGCCGCGCAGCTTCTCGAGCGCGATGTCAGCCTGGATATAGCTGCGGCTCGGCACGCGCTGGGGGTGGCCGCCGGCGCCGATGTCGATCACGAGATCATGGGGATCGGGATGCAGGCGGTTGAGCCGGTCGACGGCCTCGAAGATCTCGCGGCGCGAGCGCGCATGCCAGCGGTCGACGTCGCTCCAAATCTCATCGATTTGATTGTATTTCTGCCGCACTGAATCGCGAAATGCGGGATCGATCGTCACGGGCAGTCCAAGCAATGTGCGGCCGGGCGCCCGGCAGCCGGCCGTCCCAATCTGGATATCATGACAACGTCGGCGAGTGTGTCACACCCCTCAGGTCGCGCCCCAACCATAGCACCGAATCAAGGGTTGGAAAGACGAGACCCCTGCCAATAGCACGACTATCCCCTGTTCTCGCAGGCATCGGCCGCCGCTCGGGCGAGTCCGGCCGGGGCTTGCTCGCCGCCGGTCAGCGCCAGATCGCCTGCGCAGCCTCGACCACCAGGCGCAGCTTGGCGCGCTCGTCCGCCTCGGTCAGGGGATTGCCGGCGGCGGTGCTGGCGAAGCCGCATTGGGGGCCGATTGCCAGCCGGTCGAGGTCGACATAGCGCGACGCCTCCTCGGCCCGCCGCTTGAGCGCGTCGACGCTCTCCAGCACCGGGGTCTTGGAGCTGACCAGACCGAGGACCACGCCCTTTGTCGCCGGCACGAAGCGCAGCGGCCGGAAATCGCCGGCGCGCGCGGTGTCGTATTCGAGCAGGAAGTGGTTGACCCGCGCGCCGGCAAAGAACCGCTCGGCGACCGACTCGTAGCCGCCCGCCGCGAGGTAACGGCCCTTGAAATTGCCACGGCACATGTGGACGCCCACCACGACCTCGGCCGGGCAGTCCGCCACCGCCCGGTTGAGGGCGTCGATATAAAGGTCGACGAGCCCGTCAGGCTCGACACCAGCTGAGGCGACGCGCGCGCGGATCGCCGGGTCGCACAAGAGCGCGATCGCGACTTCATCGATCTGCAGGTAGCGGCAGCCGGCGGCGGCGAGCGCCGCGATCTCCTGGCGAAAGATCGCGCCGAGATCGGCGAAGAAGCGCGCGGCATCCGGATAGGCGGCGCGGTCGGCGAAATCGGCGCAGCGGAAGAAATGCATGGTCGAGGGCGACGGGATCGTGATCTTCGGCGTCACCCGCGTCGTGTGGCGCAGGAACGTGAACTCGTCGAGCGCGAGCGGTCGTGCCCGCGCGATCGGGCGAGCGGCATAAGGTGCCGTGAACTCGACCTCATGGCCGTGGCCGTCCCTGAAGCGGAAGATCGCCTTGCGGATCTCGAAGCCCTCCGTGCGCTCGACGAAGCGGCCCCAATAGGATCCGCGCCGGAACTCGCCGTCGGTCGCGACCGAAAGGCCGCACGCCTCCTGCAGCGCCACGACATCGCGAATGCAGTCGTCCTGGATGTGGGCGAACGCGGCATCGTCGATCTGGCCGGCCGCGTGGCGCCGGAACGCCTCGCGCAGCGCCGCCGGCCGCAGCAGGCTACCGACGTGGTCGGCGCGAAACGGCGGACGGCCGTCGGGGCGGATGGGCATGCGGAACTCCGAGTGCGCCGCGGCGCGACCGGCGCCGGCCGAATGTTATCTATAGGCTGATAGATGGAATTCGGGCAACCGTCGTGGCACAACAGCGCCGGGGAGCACCATGCGTCGACCGACTGCCCGGGCCGAGCCGACCGTCGTCGCGATGCCGTCCGCACGACGCCGCAGCCCACGCCGGCGCGCGCCGGAAATCATCGATGCTGCGGCCCGCGTGTTCGCTGAGCGCGGCTTCCACGGCGCGACCACCCAGGACATCGCCGATGTGCTCGGCATCCGCCAGGCCAGCCTCTACTACTATTTCGCCTCCAAGGAGGCGGCGCTCGAACTCGTCTGCCTCAAGGGGGTCGAGGGCTTCTTCGAGGCCGCCAAGGCGATCGCGACCGACCGCGGCGAGCCGGGCGAACGCCTGATCCGCCTGATCGAATCGCATCTTTCGCCGTTGATCGATCGGCCGGACTATGTGCGGGTCTTCCTCAACGAGCGCCAGCACCTGCCGGCCGAGAGCCGGCGGCGCATCGGGAAGTGGTCGCGCGGGCTCGAAAAGATCTTCGAGGACGTGCTCAAGGAGGGCGTGCGGGTCGGCGAATTCCGCTCCGATCTCGACACCAGACTGGCGACGCTCGCGATCCTCGGCATGGCCAACGCGGTGGCGGGCTGGCTGCCCCGGGAAGAGGTGGTGGTCGCCCGCATCAGCGCCGAGTTCGCGCGCCTCGTCCTCGACGGCGCGCGGCGCAAGGCCGCGCCGCGCCGGCGCTGAGCCACGGCCGGTGATTTTATAACTCTATAGAATTTGCCCCGGGTCTGGGTTATGGATTTTTTCCGGGGAGATCGCCAACGGCCTGCCATGACCGCGACGCCATCCGCCGACCGCGAGGCGCTGCGCCGCACCACCGCGCCGCAGTTGCTGTGTGCGCGCGCCCGCGCGACGCCGGCGGCCGTGGCATTCCGCTCGAAGCATCTCGGGCTCTATCGCGAGCGCCGCTGGGCCGACTACGCGGCGCTGGTGGCGCACGCGGCGCGCGCCCTCGCAGCGCTTGGCCTCGCGCGCGGCGAGCGCGTCGCCATCATGGGCGACGCGTGCGAGGAATGGATGATCTGCGACCTCGCGGCGCAATCGCTCGGCGCGATCACCTACGGCATCTACCCGACCGCGTCCGCCTCCGAGGTCGAGCACCAGATGCGTGACGGCGGCGCCGTGATGTTCGTCGCCGAGAACCAGGAATATGTCGACAAGATCCTGTCGCTGGCCGATCGGCTGCCGGACCTGCGCACCATCCTCGTCATCGACGATTCGGCGATGTTCGCCTACGACCACCCGAAGCTGCGGCGCTACGGCGGAATCCTCGCCGCGACCGAGCCGCCCGGTCTCGCCTGGCTCGAGGAGCGTACGGCGCAGCTGCGGCCGACCGATCCGGCCTTCATCGTCTACACCTCCGGCACCACCGGCGCACCGAAGGGCGCGCTGGTCGCGCACGGCACCCATCTTGCGGCCGCCGCCAACGTGATCGGTCACTACCCGACGCTCGCCGAGAAGGCGCACCGCACCGTCGTCTACCTGCCGCTCTGTCACGTGCTCGGCCGCGACGTCGCGGTGACGTTCCCGCTGATCTCGCGCCTCGTGCCGCATTTCGGCGAGGACATCGGCGCCCTGCCCGCGAGCCTGTTCGAAGTCGCCCCGACCGTCCTGTTCACGGTGCCGCGCTATCTGCAGAAATTCGCCTCGCAGATCCTGGTCGGCATGCTCAATTCGACACGCGTCAAGCGCGCGGCCTACCATGCCGCCATGGGCTTCGCGCGCGCCCATGCGCGCCGGCGCTGGGAGCGTGCGACAACCGCCGCGCAGGACGCCGCCTACGCACTCTGCCGCCGCATCGTGTTCGCGCCGCTGCTGCGCCAGATCGGCTTCGACCGGCTCGAGCTCGTGGTCAGCGGCGGCGCGCCGCTGCCGCCCGACACGATGGCGCTGTGGCACATCTACGGCGTCAACGTCGTCGAGATGTACGGCCAGACCGAGGAGGCGGGCGGCATCATCGCGGGCCAGCGGGGACCGTTCCCGCGCCCCGGCGACGTCGGCACGCCGCCGGACGGCTGGGAGGTGCGCCTCGCTGACGACGGCGAGGTGCTGGTGCGCAGCCCCGACCTGTTCGACCGTTATTGGTGCAACGACGAGGCGACGCGCGCCGTCAAGGGCGCGGACGGCTGGCTGCGCACCGGCGACATTGGCGCCTGGCGCGGCGGCACCCTGCGGCTCGTCGACCGGGCGCGCGATTTCCTGGTCACCGCCGGCGGCAAGACCATCTCGCCCTCCGCGATCGAGAACCTGCTGCGCGCCAGCCCCTACGTGGTGGAGGCGGTCGTGTTCGGACACGGCCGCAAATATCTCTCGGCGGTGATCGAGATCGATTTCGAGACCGTGGCCGAATGGGCACGCAGCCGCGACATCGCCTACACCGGCTTCACCAGCCTGGCGCAGCACCGCGAGACCGCGCAGCTGATCCGCGCCGAGATCGACAAGGTCAATGGCGACCTCGCGCGGGTCGAACAGATCAAGGCGTTCCGTATCCTGCCGAAGGCGCTCGATCCAGAGGAGGAAGGCGAGCCTGTGACGCCGACCCGCAAGGTTAAGCGTGCGCTGATGTACGAGCGCTTCAAGGATCTGGTCGAGGCCATGTACGACGACCGCGAGGAGCGCCTGATCGCCGCCGAGGCGGCGGGTGCGCTCGGCGCCTGAAGACAACGAACCGCAGGGAGGAGCATCAACATGAGACCGATGAACCGGATCGCGGTCGGCGCGCTCGCGCTCGCCGCAAGTGGATTACCCGCCGAGGCGCAAGACTACGTGATCGGGCTCACGGGCGCGTTGACCGGCCCGCCGTCGAGCACCTATGCGCCCGCCGTCGAGGCGCTGCGGCTCTATGTCGAGCGCGTCAACGCAGGCGGCGGGGTCAACGGCCACAAGATCAACCTGATCCTGCAGGACGACGGCGCTGAGCCCTCGAAGGCCGCCGCCAATGCCAAGAAACTGCTCACCCAGGACAACGCGGTGCTGATGATCAACGCATCGCTGTCGTCGACCTATGCGCCGGTGATCGCCGAGGCGAAGCGCGCCAGCGTGCCGCTGCTGTTCGCGAGCGGCGTGTGCCCCAAGGAAGTCTTTCCACCGGCCGATCCGCTGCAATTCTGCACCACCGCCTATGCGGCGAGCTACGACAGCCGCGCCGCGCTCGCCTTCGTCAAGGAGACCGCCACGGCTGACGTCAAGATCGGCTTCTCGGCCATGGCGATCCCGTTGTCGCGCGGGGAGATCGATTTTGCCGAGGAACACGCGAAGACGCTGGGCATGAGCCCGGTCGACAAGGAGGTGATCCCGCCGCCGTCGGCCGACTACACGCCGTTCGCGACCAAGCTCAAGGACGCGGGCCCCACCTGGGTCTATTCGTGGGCGCCCTGGGTCACGCAGGTGCGCACGCTCGAGGCGCTGCGCAAGCTCGGCTGGGATGGCGACTACATCACGTGGGCGCATCTCGAGGCCGAGAACGAGCTCGCCCGCCTCAAGGACGGCAAGCTGTTCGTGATCGGCGCCAACGCGCTGTTTCAGGAAGGCCTGCCGATCCATCGGGAGATCGCCGACGCCGTGCAGAAGGCCGGGATGAAATATCCGGCCAACCAGATGGCGGAAGGCTGGATCGCCGGCATGGTGATCGAGGCGGCGCTCACGGGCGCCGGCTGGCCGGCCGACGCCGGAAAGATCCGTGCCGCGATGGAGAACCTCAAGATCGACACCAAGGGCCTGCGCGGCGGGCCAATCGAGTGGACCAAGGACAATCACTTCCGCACCCGTCAGTACTATCGCATCTACGCCTGGGACACGGAGAAGTCCGCAATCATTAAGGCAAAGGATTGGACCGCGTATGACGTGAAGTAGGGTGGACTCGTGCCCCGCACGCGCTGCAGCGCGAAGTGCTGCTGCGCTGATCCGGGGCCTCGCTCCGTCGCGGTCCCGGGTCTGCAGCGCACCGTTCCGCTTCGCTCCACGCTGCGCTGCGCCCGGGACACGAGACATCGCGCGACTTAGACCGTGCAGCTCATCGTCAACATCGTCGTCCTCGCCGCGATCTACGCGCTGATCGCATGCGGCTACGTCCTGATCTATCGGGTGAGCCGCGTGCTCAATCTGGCGCATGGCGAGCTGATGATGCTCGGCGCCTATCTGCTGCTCACGACCGCCTCGCTGTTCGCGCACCACCCGGCAGCCGCGATCGCGGCGGCGCTGGTGCTGAGCCTCGCGGTCGGCATCCTGGTCTACGTCTTCCTCATGCGCCGCATGACCGGCGAGATGGTGCTCGCCGCGGTGCTCACCACGATCGCGCTCGGCATCCTGCTGCGCGGGTTGGTGGTGCTGGTGTGGTCGGCGCAGCAGCAATATCCCGGCCAGGCGCTCGCGCTGGCCAACCCGCCGATCGACGTGCTCGGCGGCGCCCGCATCTCGACCTTTTCGGCCGTCCTGGTGGTCGCGACCGTCGTGGTCTATGCGGCGCTGTTCGCCTTCCTGCGCTTCGGACGCTGGGGCATGCGCATGCGCGCGGCCGGGCAGAGCCCGCTGCTCGCAGCGCAACGCGGCATCAACCTGCACGCCGTGTACGCGCTCGCCTGGGGCCTTTCCACGCTGACCGGCTCGCTCGCCGGCATGCTGATCGCGCTCGACTCCGGCCTCTCCGGCACGATGGTGACGATCGGCCTCAAGGCCTTCCCGGCCGCCCTGGTCGGCGGGCTCGACAGCCTCGCGGGCGCGCTCCTGGGCTCGCTCATCGTCGCGGCCGCCGAGGTGCTGCTGATCCACTACGTCGATCCCTTGCTCGCCGACGTCGTGCCGTTCCTCGTGCTCATCGCGATGCTGAGCGTGCGGCCGTGGGGCCTGTTCGGCACGCGCGAGGAGCTCGACCGTGTCTAGACCGCAGCCGCGCGCGAGCGGATATTTCCGCACCGGTTACGCGCAGGACCTGGCGCTGGTCGAGACCCGCCTGCAGCGCACGAGTCTTGCGGTGCTAGTCGTCGCGCTGCTTGGGTTTCCGCTCGTCGCCTCGCCGTTCGGCCTCGACCTCGCGTGCCAGGTCTTCCTCGCCGCCATCGGCGCCCTCGCCCTCATGCTGCTCACCGGCTTCGCGGGGCAGATCTCGCTCGGCCATGCCGGTCTGCTCGCAGCCGGCGCCTATACGACCGGCATCATGTTCAAGGAGTGGGCCGCGCCGTTCTGGCTCACCTTGCCGGCATCGGCGCTAGCCGGCGCGCTGCTCGGCATCGTGTTCGGCCTGCCATCGCTCCGCCTGCGCGGACTCTATCTCGCGGTGAGCACGCTCGCGCTGCATTTCGTGGTGATCTATCTCGGCGGCGAGTACGAAACCCGGCGCGGTCTCTCGACCGGCATCACCATCGATCCGCCCCGTATCGGGGGTTACGAGCTGGTCAACGGCCGGCTGTGGTACCTCGTCCTGTTCGCGTTCGCGGCGGCCGCGCTGCTGATCTGCCTCAACCTCCTGCGCAGCCGCAGCGGCCGCGCCTGGAGCGCAATCCGCAGCCGCGAGACCGTCGCGGAAGCGCTCGGCATCCACGTCGCCGCCTACAAGCTTCTCGCCTTCGTGATCTCGTCCGCCCTGACGGCGGTCGCCGGCAGCCTGTTCGCGTATTATCGCGGCTTCGTGTCGGTCGAGGCCTTCTCGCTCTTTCTCACCATCCAATATGTCTCGATGATCATCATCGGCGGCATGGGCTCGCTGCTCGGGGCCCTGCTCGGCGCCGCCTTCGTCACGCTGTTTCCCTACCTGATCGAGGCGGCGCTCGCAGCGCTGCCGGGCGCGCAAGGCCGCGCCGGCGATCTTGCGGCCGTCAATCAGGCGGCGTTCGGCATCGTGATGGTGCTGTTTCTGGCGTTCGAGCCGCTCGGGCTCACCGGCATCTGGCGCCGCATGCAGAGCTATTTCCTGCTGTGGCCGTTCAAGCACCGTCCACTCAGCGGAGGCGGGAGATGATGAGCCTGCTCTCCTCGCCGCCGTCATTGCCCGCGCAAGCGGGCAATCCAGCAATCACGGACAGACTTGTGGGTACTGGATGCCCCGCTTGCGCGGGGCATGACGCTGACCTTGGAGGGGCGGCATGACCGCGCTCCTCGCCATCGACAAGCTCGAGGTCGTCTATCACCGCGCCATCACCGCCGTGCAGGGCGTCTCGCTCAATGTCGAGCGCGGCCAGATCGTCGCGTTGCTCGGCACCAATGGCGCCGGCAAGACCACGACGCTGCGCGCGATTTCCGGCTTCCTTGGGCTCGACGACGCGCGCGCCACCGAAGGCGCGGTCAGGTTCAAGGGCGAGCGGATCGAGAACATGTCGCCGCACCACGTGACGCGGCGCGGCATAGCGCTGGTGCCGGAGCGCGAGAAGGTGTTTGCCAATCTCACGGTCGCCGAGAATCTGGCGGTTCCGATCATGCGCCGCACGAGCGTGGCCGACCGCCGCCGGCTGGAGGAGACGGTCTTCCGCTTCTTTCCCCGCCTTGCCGACCTGCGCGGCCGCCTCGCCGGCCTCTTGTCGGGCGGCGAGCGGCAGATGCTTGCGCTCGGCGGCGCCCTCATGTGCGGACCCGAACTGCTCCTGATCGACGAGCTCTCGCTCGGCCTCGCGCCGATCGTGGTCGAGGAACTCATCGGCCGGCTCGCCGCGATCAGGCAGGAGCTCGATATCACGATCCTGCTGGTCGAGCAGAGCGCCGCGGTCGCGCTCGCGATCGCCGACCATGGCTACGTGATGGAGAATGGCCGCATCGTGCTCGACGGCAACGCCGAGCGGCTGCGCGGGCACGGCGACATCCAGGAATTCTATCTCGGCCAGGGGGCCGGCGCGCGCAAGAGCTATCGCGACGTCAAGCAATATCGCCGAAGCCGGAGGTGGTATGGCTGAGCTTGCGGTCGAGGCGCTGACGCTGAGGTTCGGCGGGCTCGTGGTGCTCGACCGCGTTTCGTTCGCGGCGCAGAAGGGCGAGCTTCTCGCGCTGATCGGGCCAAACGGCGCCGGCAAGACCAGCGTGCTCAACTGCATTAGCGGCCTCTATCGCGGCGACGGCGTGGTCCGCTTTCGCGGCGAGGACATCGCGGGCCGTCCGCCCCACGCGATCGCTCGCCTCGGCCTCGCCCGCACCTTTCAGCACGGCGAGCTGTTCGCCCACATGTCGGTGCTCGACAACCTGCTGGCCGGGCGGCACGCGCGCATCCGCACCAACCCGCTCGCCGAGATGCTGTTTCTGCCGGGCGTGCGGCGCGAGGAGATCCGCCACCGTGCGGCGGTCGAGCGCATCATCGAGACGGTCGAGCTCGAGCGCCACCGCCACGCGCCGGTCGCGGGCCTTCCGTTCGGCATCCAGAAGATCGTCGGCCTGGCGCGCGCGCTCGCGCTCGAGCCGACCGTCATGCTGCTCGACGAGCCGTCGGCCGGGCTCAATCGCGACGAGCGCGAGGACCTTGCTCGCTTCATCCTGCGCATCAAGCACGAGCTCGGCGTCACCATGATCTGGATCGAGCACGACATGCAGATGGTGGCGGACCTCGCCGACCGCATCCATGTGCTCGACGCCGGCCGCACCATCGCGGATGGTCCACCCGATACGGTGCTCAAGGATGCGCGGGTGCGCGACGCGTATCTCGGGCGCAGCACGACGGCGTAGCGGATCTCAGTTTCGTTCCGCCACCACATAGGACCACCACGGCGCGTGCGTGGCGCCGAACACCGCGTTCCAATACCACGCCGAGACGTCGGGCCATGTCTCGCCGCCCTCGTCGCGGATCAGCTCGCACACCGTGAGGCCATCAGCCCCATGCGTGGCGCGGAAGCACCCCATCGCGGCTCCGGCCGCGTCCCTGCGGGCCGGCAACGGCGTGATCGCAAAACCGCTGCCGCGAAAGCAGTCGGCCGCCGGGTGCAGCAGACGGGTCGGCGCCCCGACCCAGCGCACGATGATCTCGCGCCGGCCATCCGAGAAACGACCGACACGGCCGGGGAAATCCCGAACGAACGCGGCCTCGCGCCGGGTCAGCGGCATCTCGGTCAACGCGCGCCCCTCATATTGGGCCGGCCATCCCGGAAAGCCGCCATGTGCGGCCGTCGCCATGACCTTCGGCATGTCGACGAGCGGCGCAAGCGCCGCCGCGATGACAGCCAGCACAAGGGCGACCGCCGCGCCCCGCGATCTCACGGCGCGTCCGCCATCGCGGCCTGGCCGCGCAGGCGGCCGAGCAGCCAGAGCGTGACCGCGGCGGAGAGCACAAAGGCGACGATGCCGATCGCCTCGTGCCACCAGCTTGGCGCATCGGCAACGAGGCCCGCCTCGAGGTAGAAGAGGCTCGACGCGCGCAGCGCGTTGCCAGCGATCGCGAGCGTGACCGACAGCGCGACCGCGAGCACGACCCTCGGCGCCGAAAGCCGAAGCAGCACGCAACCCATCAGGGTGAGCAGAAGGCCGGCCCACAGCATGTTCACCCCGCTGCAGGGCGCGTCGAACTGCACCATTTCGCCGCGCCAGACGAGGAACGTGCCCTGCCGCGCCACAACCAGCCCCTGGGCCTGCAGCGCCGCGACCGACAGCGCGGCCGAGACGATGCGCATCGGGTAGCCGAGGGTGAACTGCAGCGACGGCAACACCGGCAGGGCGAGCGCCACCAGGCCCCAGAACGCGACCGGCGGCCGTCCGGTGAGGACCGCGACGTGGAGGCAGAACAGCGTTGCCGCGATAGCGAGCGCCGCGCGCATGATCGCCGGGAGGAACGCGTAGCTCGCGGCGTAGGCAGCGAGCAGGATCGCAATCGTCGCGAGCGGCATCGCGGCTCGTGAGCGAGGTGGAGGTAAAGGTCTGCGCACGGCCGCGAGCACGCCGAGAAAGACGATGGTGAGCGTGAGCGCCGCCGCCTCCTCGGGCGACGCCCAGATCCGCTCGACATACCAGCGCCAGGCGTCCCAGGTCGCCGCGACGACCAGTGCGCAGACCAGAAGCGGATTCATCACGCCGCCAACGCACGCTGTCGTGTCTGCCAGACCAGCCACAGCAACGCGGCGCACGCGATCAGGGCCAGCACCCACTCCTGCGGCTCCGGCACCGTCGGCACCGTGGCCTGGGTTACGGGCGTGAGGCGGCTTTCGTCGTACTGCTGCGTGGTCTCGAGCACCACCGCGCCGCTGATCGGAGTCACCAGGTGATATTGTGTCGCGAGCGCGACGGCCGCGGCGCGGTTGCGCGCCGGATTGGCCCGCATCAGCTCGAGCACGCGATCGCGCGCCCATAGCCGCACGATGTGGTCGGGGCCGGGGGCGAGCCCGTCGGCGGGCTGACCTTGACTACGGCGGATCGAATAGGCCGACCCCTGGCCCGACAGGCGCGCGAAGTAGCCCGCGAGATCGACCTTCGGCGAACTCGTCTGCGGCAGCGAGCGCGCGCTCCACGCCCACGGCGCGTCCGGAAGGACCTCGTTCGGACCCGGCTCGACCGCGTAGAGCGCCACGTCCGGCAGGCGCAACAGGCGGGCGGAAGCCTGCTCCAGGCGCGCGGCGCTGCCGCGGAAGCTGACCGGTTGCGGGCCATGGATCCAGAGCAACGCGGCACTTGGCTCCGCTTCGAGCATCTGCAGCGCCTCCACGAGGGCCGGGACATTGTCCTGACCGCCCGAGAACGATGCGGACCGGAGCAATTCGGCGACCGCCCGCTTCTGCGCCTCCGACCACGGCGCCGGCGCCACTGTGCGCGTCGGCTCCGCCGCGATGATCGCACCGACCTTGGTGCCGGGGGGAATGGCGTCGAGCGCTTCGATCAATCCGGCCGTCCTGCCGGCGAGGCGCGCCGATCCATCGATCACCAGCATCATGGCCGTCTCCACCGACGCGGCCGGCGCGATCTCCTGCACGACAGGAACCTCCTCGCCGATGCGCGCGACCGCCCGGTTCATGTCAGCGTGGCGCTCGACCGTGAGGACCTGGCGCGTGCCGGAGAGTGCGCCATCATCGATCGTGCCGGCCACGCGAAAGCGCCGGATCTCGACCCGGTTGGACGTGAGGCCGGCTGCCGAGGTGGCCAGGGCCTGCTTGCTCTCGATCCACACCGCATGCGCAGCCTCGGGAGCGAACGAGAAGTTGCGATCGACGATCGCCGGCAGCGCAAGGCGCGCCGTGGTCGGCTCCGCGATCTCGAGCGGCGCCGTGATGCCGACCTTGAACTTGATGGTGCCGCCGTTGCGCGGCACCGGGAACGCCTGCACCAGGACGCGATCGGCGCCGCGTGTGGTGACGAGCAGCGGATCGCGCCGCTGCACGACGGCGACGCGCTGATAGGCCGCGCGAACCTGCTCACGCCCCCCATAGGCGGCCTCGCGCTCCTCGCCGTTGACCCACAAGGTTGCCCGCGAGACAACACCGCCCGGGGGCAAGGCCAATTGCAGGCGCACCTCACGATCGAGCGGCTCCGAGTTGCGAACCTCGAAAGTCCATTCCAGATAGGAGACGGCGTCGTCGCCCATCACAACGCCATCGAGGCGCGAGGACGCGAGGCTCAGTCCCTTGAGCCGCCCGCCGACCTGGGCGCCGCCGTGATCGTCATCCGTCTGGAATTCGGCAAAGCGCGACCACTTGCCGTTCTCGAACGGCGCCGGCCTGACGTTGAACGGCTCGCCGTGCACCCGATAGTAGGTCTCGCGCACCTCGGCAGGCGACTGCGCGATCTGACGCTGCACCGGGTTGAGCCAGATATTCTCGCCGACCAGCACGAGCGCGCTCAGCAATCCGGTCGGCCGTCCGCTGGTGTCGTAGCAGAGGCGCAGCAGCAGGCTGTCGTCGCCGATCGTGCGCAGCAGCCCAAGCCCGCGCTCCCGCTGCGCCGGCACGCTGCTCGCCGCCCATTCGATGCCGAGCCGGGTCGCTGCCTGCCGGGCGTCGAGCGCGAGCAG
>Ga0126384_10000661_pt1 | contig 19567 bp, 16 predicted proteins | sample PanSoiMetPlot_36_FD_92543 | JGI IMG/M metagenome (GOLD analysis project Ga0126384, IMG submission 92543) | Tropical forest soil microbial communities from Panama - MetaG Plot_36 | ecosystem: Environmental > Terrestrial > Soil > Tropical forest > Bulk soil | place: Panama | collected 2016-02-17 | reverse complement strand
TCGACCTCGACGGGCTACTGGAAACGAGAGTGGCACGAGTGGCAGCACCCCCGTCCCCCACACATAAGAGGACGCGCGCGCGAATCGGTGTCGCCCACGACGAAGCCTTCTGCTTCTACTACGCCGACAACCTGGAACTTCTCACCGCGGAGGGAGCCGAGCTTGTCGAGTTCTCCCCAATTCGTGATCCGCTACCGGCAAACCTGGACGGTCTGTATTTCGGCGGCGGTTACCCGGAGCTCCACACCGAACAGCTAGCGAGTAACACGGCAACGACAACCGCCGTCCGCGAATTTGCCGAATCCGGCGGACCGATATACGCCGAATGCGGAGGGCTGATGTATCTGGCCCGGAGTCTGCGTGTCCAGGGCTATGAGTTCCCGCTGTGCGCGATCCTGCCTTTCGGGACGACGATGAACGCTCCCCTCAAGCTGGCATATGTCGAGGTCGAAACGACAGGCGGACTGTTCGCGGCTGGCAAGACCGCTCGAGGACATCTCTTCCACAGGTCGGAGATCCTTGGCTCCCAGCCGGCGTCGCGGTGCTACCGGGTGCGGACCAGTCGCGGCGATGCCGGCGACGAGGGTTACCAGCTGCAAGAAGTGCTGGCCAGCTACGTTCACCTCCACTTCGCGAGCGAACCCGCGCTCGCAGCGGCATTCGTGGATCGGAGTGAGGCGTTCCAGGGTCGCAGCCGCAACTGATTCCTGACTTCAGGTAGCGGGATTCGGCGTCGGTGAGCCCTCCCGGTTGGAAATGCCTGCCTCTTCGAAGGTGGCCATCTCATTGAGAATTGCGACCCCGCACCGAGCGGCGGAAGGGCGATTCACAGCTCCGGTACCTTCACGCAGCCGCAGCTCGAAATCACGGAGTGGTGGGGGTGCCGAAAGTCCATCCGAACTCAGCGGCGATCCTCCAGACGGGCTCCCATCAGCCGCCGTCCGAGTAAATGCACGCCACGGGCTCGCTGCCGCCGACGGTGGTGAATCAGGTAATGTTGAAGAACTTCATCATGAATAACCCTAGAATGAAGGACTTCACGGGCGAGCCGGAGGTTTGCACTGACGTCACCGGTCGCCTGTATGACGGGCGCTTGCGCGGGGTGCTGGAGACGCTCGTCGGACCCGAGTCTGCCAGGCGCCTGGAGACATTCGCCGCGATCCGGTGGCTCGCCAGCTCCACGCATCGCTTCATGGAAAGGTGGGTGGACAAGCATGGTCTGAGCGAAGGACGGATGCAGGTGTTGATGCGCCTGCGCCACCAGGGCGACCAGCCCTTAGGTGTCCTCGCCGAGGCGATGCACGTCAGCCCCCGCAACATCACCGGTCTCGTCGACCACCTCGAGCGGAGTGGGTTAGTGACACGGGTCCCAGACCCCGAGGACCGGCGATCTGTCCGAGCCCATCTCACCGGGCAGGGTCACGCGCTCGTCGACCGGATCTGGAGGGAGTTCATGCAGCGTTCGTTGGTCCTCGTAGAGGACCTCCCGCAGGAGGACCTGGAGGTGGTCCGTGACACGTGCCTCCGCTTGATCAAGAGGATCGAGTCTCGACTCAATCAGGAGGCTGCAGCGACGCCGTCGCAAAGGAGCAAAACGTGACCGTGGAACTCTCAACCCGGCAGAAGACGCTCGCCACGCTCGGGGTGATACTCACCCTCCTCCTGGTGTCGCTGGACCAGACCGTGGTCGGCACCGCGATGCCACGTATCATCGCCGATCTCAATGGCCTCAGCGTTTATGCATGGGTGACGACAGCCTACCTGGTCGCGTCCACTGTGGTGGTTCCCGTGGCCGGGAAGCTCGGGGACATGTTCGGCCGTAAGCCCTTCATGCTCGTCGGGATGATCGGTTTCATGGCGGGATCGTGGCTGTGCGGCTTCTCGCAGAACATGACGGAGCTGATCCTGTTCCGCGCCTTGCAGGGAGCGTTCGGCGGCATGCTCTTCGCCAACACGTTCACGGTTCTGGCGGACATATTCGACGTCCAGCAGCGCGTGCGGATGCAGGGCATCTTCGGCGCGGTGTTCGGGCTGTCTTCAGTGATCGGCCCCACGTTCGGTGGTTACATCACCGACAACCTGGGCTGGCGTTGGGTCTTCTACGTCAACGTTCCAGTCGGGATCCTGGCGATAGCCGTCACCCTCGCAGCACTCCCATACGTTCGGTCGAAGGTCTCGTGGAGGGAGATCGACTTCGCCGGCGCGGCGATGCTGGCGGCGGGCGTCATACCTCTGCTTGTCGGTCTCTCGATCACCCACGACCATTCCTGGACCTCGCCCGAGGTGCTCGCTCTGCTGGTTGGCGCTGGTGTCATGCTGGCCGGGTTCTTCGTGGTCGAGATACGCTGGGCACGCAACCCGGTCGTTCCCTTTGAACTCTTCAAGACCAACCAGTTCGCGATCTCCGTCACCGTCGCTTTCTTCACCGCTGTCGGGATGTTCGGGGCAATCATCTTCATCCCTCTGCTCTATCAGGGGGTGCTCGGAGTGAGCGCGACCAGTTCCGGGAACCTGCTGATCCCGTTGATGGGTGGCCTCATCTTTTTCAGCACCATCGCAGGCCAGCTGCTGTCCCGCATCCGCTACTACCGCGTACTGGGGACCGTGGGGGTTGGCGCGATGATTGGGGCCATGTGGCTGCTCACCGGAGTCACGCCGAACACGAGCCAGTGGACGGTCGCCGCATATAGCGTCATTCTCGGCGCAGGCCTCGGCCTTACGTTCCCGCTGACGCTGTCGGTGGTCCAGGTGGCGCTCCCCCAGCGGGTCGTCGGAGTCGCAACGAGTCAGGTCCAGTTCTGGCGAAACCTCGGCGGTACCGTCGGCACCGCAGTGCTCGGCTCGATCCTCTCACGCCAGCTCGCGCCGGACATTCAGGCTCGTGTCGCGGCTCTGCACCTGCCGGCCCAATTCAGTCTGCCCTCCAGCTCGGGCAGCACCCCGCAGGCCGCCCTCGACCCGAATAACCTCGCCCACACGCGGGCATCTCTCCCAGCGCAGTTCCAGCCTCTGTTCGACAACGTGGTCCACGCAATGCGATTCGGTCTCGCCGACGCCATCCACGACGTGTTCCTGATCGGCGCCGGAATCCTCGTGATCTCGATGGTGGCCACCCTCTTTCTCAGAGAGGTGCCTATCAAGGGCGGCCGCCGGACCATCGCGCCAGAGCTGGCCGACGATAGCGTCGCCGAGCGGCTGACAGCGACCGGTTGACGGCGCCAATGGGCACGCCGAACTGATCGCGCCACCTGGACTCCCCTCGTCCGGGACAGATGCGTTCCGGACGCAAGGGGAGGCGCGCCGGTGAATTTCCCACAACATCGGCCAGCACGGGCTGCGCAGCAGTCCTCACGATGATCGGCGCCATCGCAGAACACTTCAACGCTGAGCTCCAGGGAGTGGTCAGGTACTTCAGATCCAACATCCAGGTCGCCGACGATGCCAGCAGCTACGCCGGAGTCATCTCGCTGAGCAAGGTCATTCGATCCAGAAGGTGCCAGGCGTTGCCATCGCCCTCCCCTCGATCGCGCTCCTGGCCAAGCCAGGCAGCGCCGGCAGTAGCACGTGTGCCATAAACCAGGCTCGGTCAACTCCATCAAGCGGCTCTGGAGTATTCGTGGGGTAAACCTCGCAGCTGGTCATTGAGCAAAATCCGTCCACCTGGGATAGAGGTCCGGCGTCAGGAGCAGGAGCCGCACAAGCGCTGGTCAAGTCCCTGATATGTGCGCGCCTCGTGGTAGTGAACGAGGAAGTCCTGGAGCATGTAGTGCCGGTACACCAGCTTGAGTCCGTCACGAGAACTGATCGGAGCGGAGGGCGTGGCCGATCAGCACGCCACCCATATTGATTGCGCAGTGCAGCACTGCCGCCGCTGCGGGCGAGGCTCGGCGCACCTGGGCGAGGCCCAACCAGAACAACCCCAGGCCCAGGACCCGATCCCACCGTCCATCGACGACGCCATGTTTGGCGGCGAAGAGCACAGCGGTGGCGGCCGCCCCGGCCGATGGCTCCACGAGCCCGCCCCAGATTCGCTCCTCGACGATGGGCACCAGCAGGCCGAGCGCCGCAAGCTCCGTGCCGAGATCGTCGGGCGGAGGCTGCGAGGAGCGGCTACCTAACAGCGCTCGCCCGAGCGGATACCCAAACAGCGCCAGACCCAGGCCCCATGCCACCCGGGCCGGACCCACCGGCCGGCGCCGTAAGGGCCACCGGCTCACCATCAAGCTGCCCACGCCCAGCGCCCCATGGCTGACAATCCATGCGCGGCCGCGCGACCGGAGGCTTCGTCGGGCGCTGAGCTCAGCCGTCGCGACCGCTACGGCTAGCAATAGTGAGGTCAGCTCAGATCCTCGGGGGGAGCCGGCGGCACCGGCCGGTAGCGCCGGGACCGTCCCACCACATGCTCCAGGTGCCGCCTGGCCGCGGGCACCCCATCCCCCCACAGTTCGCCACCGTGGTCGAATCGGTAGACGGCCAGCCAGCCTCCCCGCGAGAAGCCGGGACGTGCGGCCCGGCGCCACAACGAGAGATGCACCGGCATATGGGCATAGGTGTATGCGCTGTTGACGTCGGTCCAGATTGTGATCAGCCCCACTGTCAGCGGCCACCGGTACCAGAGGTGGTGGCGTACGTAACCTGGCGCTGACACCAACTCCCGGCGGATGCTGCGGGCCTGCAAGGCCAGCCACAGCAGTGCGGACACACCCGACATGTGATTGGCACCGTCGACCACCACCGGTCCGCGTCGATCAGCCGCCATAGTCCTGCCACAGTGCCAGGGCTAAGCTCAGGTCCCGGCGCCGGCGATGGAGCATGCGCCAGGCCAGCGGCCGAACTGTATCCAGAGCATCCACCCGGACCGAGCGGCGCACTGGCCGGTCGCAAAGGAGGCGCAGGACGTACGCCACCACCAACGGCCCAAGCGCTCCGGAGGTCATGGCCAGCTGAGGCCAACCCTTTTCGGGGTGGACGCGCTGATCCTTCAACACCGCGAACATCTCGTGGGGGAGAGCGGTGAGCGGCACCAGCGCCCGCAGCAGCCGCAGGGGATCCCGCTCGCCGGCCTCCACTCTGCCTCGGAGCGGGCGGCGCGTGCGCGTGTAGTCATAGAGCTCAACGTACTGCGTCGAAGCGATGTCGTACGCGGTGATGACGCGCAGATGGAGCGCGCAGCCGGCATGGTGGAGAGCCACCTTGGCGGCCACCCCTGAGGTCTCGGTGACATCGACGGCATCGATGACCACGTCGCCGTCGTGGAGCAGGTGGCCAGCATTCTCCGGATCGATGCCGCAGTCGTGCGCCTCCACCTGGACGAAGGGGTTGACCTCGAGTGCCCGCTCCGCCTGCACCTGAGCTTTGTTGCGGCCGACATCGCTGAGCCGCGCCTCCTGACGGTTCAGATTGCTGACCTCATAGCGGCCAGGATCGACGAGCACCAATCGTTCGGCCCCGGTGCGAACGAGCGGCATGACGCACGCGCCGCCCGTCGAGCCGACGCCGGCAATCACGAATCGCTGGCGCCGCAGCCGGTTCTGGAGCTCGGCAGGAATCAGAGTTCGGTTGCGGCTGGTCAGATCGCGATAGAAGGACTCATGATTCATGCCTGGCCACCCCTGAAGCGTGCGAATGCGGAGCAGGATGCGACGATCACACGTGACGGCGAGATTGCCCGAATGCATGTCGTAGTGGCGGCCAGCTCTAGTTGAGGAACGAACACAACCCCGGGCCCCATGGTCGCCAGATGCGATTGACCGCTGGGGCTCGAACCCAAGGCCTGCAGGCAGCCCTCCTTGACCCAAATCACCTGGTCGCGAGCCACCTCCTCGCCGGGCCCGAGCACGACTGCTTCCCCGGGCGGCTCGACCTCAGCCGCCGCCCGCCAGCTCGGTCTCTGCGTGGACTGGAACTGCCCCAGCGCGAGTAGCCTCGTCAGCGCCTGCTCATCCTCCAGATCGAGCGCACCGTTGATGTCGGACCAGCGCTGGAACGAGGCCAGGCCAACCTCTCGGATCAACACCGCGTACGGCGACGTCGCGTTGTACAGATAGCGCGGGCGCAACGGGTGGCCATCGCCGAGGTCGATTGTCTGCGCCGGCCAGGTTGCGACCGGGATGAAGAAGTAATGGAGATGACGGAGGATGACGCGCGGATCGAGGTCACCCGTCACGAGCTGGACAACCTCCTTATGCCTTGGGTCGAGCAGCACCCGGCAGCCGAGTAGGGCCAGCTCGATTGGTGCCCGCTGCGTAGCCGTGTCGCGGCGGGCCCGATCGACCATCGAGCGGCCGATTTCCCAGCACCGGGATATCGGGATGTCGTGGCCACTCCGGATGTCACCCTGCCAGGCGCGTCCGTGCACAGCCTCACAGGGCAGCAGCGGAGGTCGATCGGGGTCCCCAAATCGCCATCTGCGCTGCGCCTCCCTCGGGCCCTTGAAGACCGAATACGCCACCAGCTGCCACGCCGGGTCGAAGGCCATGGCGTGGCAATCTCGGGGCCCCACCCACTCGCGCGGTTCACGCAGCGGCACCCAGCCCGCCACCAGGCGGGTGTCGTAGAAGTTCACGAGCAGGTACTGCGCCAAACGCCACGCGAGTAGCGCGTCCCGAGCCGCATCTGTGAGGGCGTCGTCGCGGACGACCAAACAGCGGATGCCGTGCCGGAGCTTGCCGGCTGCAATCACGCCCTCACCGCCCCTTCCGGTCATCCCCTTCCAGTCGTATTGCGCGCCGCGCAGCGCCCTCTCCGCGAGCTGGCGGGCATTGTCCGTCGGCTTGATCATGCCGTGCATGGTTGGTTGGGTTCCGTGCCACCGACAGTCTCAACGGCGTCTCGTTTCTCGCCGCCCCTGGCTGAAACCAGATTTGATACGAGACTGAGAGGCGAAGCCTCGTTGGTTGCCCAGAAGCTGGGCCGGGGGGAGCGAGCTCGCTCCTTCGCCCATCGGAGTTTGAGACCGACCCAGCGCCGGGGTGGGCATGATCGGGCGCCCGTCGACGCCCCCGAACTTTGCCGCACCGCCCTCCGTGACCTCCTCGGTGTCGCAGTGGACGATGTCGCCGGCTCGACCTCGACCACCGGCTGCAGGCTGTTGTCTCATTTGTAGTGGACCCGGCAGCGCTCCAGGGCGTGCTCGGCCATGTGCTCCTCCCTGCCCGGCTCCGCGTGGTTGAATGGCGAGACGACTGCGTTCGTACTCTGTGGCGAGGTAAGGTGTCAACGGTGATGATCAGGGTGCGCGCCCATCCGGGCGCGTCGCGTGACAGGCTGGAATGGGACGGCGAGGTGCTCCACGTGTGGGTGACCGCGCGGGCCGTGGCCGGCGTCGCCAACCGAGCAATGGTCAGGGTGATCGCCGAGGGCCTGCAAGCGCGGCCGGCGGCTGTGCACCTGGTCGCCGGAGAGCGCGGCCGCGACAAGCTGGTCGAGGTGGAGGGCGCGTTCTCGTCTCCGTTGCAGCCCTCGAGCGGCCGCTAAGAGCGGCACCGTCGCTGAGCGGGGCCTGAGCTCGGACGATCTAGACGGCTCGGAGGTAGTGATCAAGCCCGATCCCTTGGCGCCCAGGTTCAGCCTGGCATTCCTGGACTATGCCCATGCCCGCGCTTCGGGGGCGAAGGGCGACGCCTCAGGCCCACTCCCGCGCAGACCGGCCGAGTTGACGTGGTGGGTGTAACGGCATAGACGCGCCGGCATACTCCGGCATGAAGGAGGAGATGAAAGAGCTACACCGAAGGCTTAGCGAGCCACGGTGGCCCTGCGCCATGCGGCGGCGACCGTGCGGGCGCCGTCGAAGCGATTGGCATTCGGTACGTGCGGGCAGGCAATTGAACCACGAATTAACACAGGATCGGGGCGCTGGCGCCATTCTGTCAGGCCCTGATCTGCTTCCGCCCGGCCCGGTCACGGCCCGCGATCGAGTTTTGCGCCTCAGCGAGACTCGCGGCCAGCAGGCTCGAGTGCCAGTGATCTTCTGCGTGAGCCTGATCGGGGCCCCCAGGGCTTCAGGACGGACAGACCGATCACCGCGCCACCGGCGAGGATGATGACCACGCTGCCGAACACGTGCAGATGGTGAAACGAGTCGTACGCGATGCCTATCCTTCCGGTTCGAGACAGATTGGTCAGCTCGCCAATCCAGTCGTGGACGGTGAACGGCGCCAGAACGACCAGCACGTAGGTGACCAGTTGCTTCAGCAGAAGCCAGTACCAGCGGAAGAAGCCCCAGACGGTGCCCCAGGAGAGGAGGAGACCACTGCCGATGGCGACTATTGGTGCGGGGATCATCATGAGCCCGTCGAGCTTCTCCAGCACCAGGTTCACGGCGTAGTGGTGAGCAGGGTCCTGGTTCGTCCAGCTGATGATCAGCATGCAGAAAGCGGCTCCGAGCCAGGCACCTCCACTGATCACGTGCACCGTCAGAAGGGCCTTCTTTTGCCTGGTGGACAGCCGCTGGCGGGGTCGACGAGCGACCTTGTCCTTCATGGTCACATTCCGCGCCACCAGGGCACCACGTGTCACTGGTGCTGGGACGAGAGCTCGAGGTAGTGCTAGGTCCATCCCGGATGGCGAGCCAGGTCGACTGCGGAAGGTGAGGGACCGACTGTACGGTTGACACGTGGCCGACCCGGTCGCTCCAGCCAGCGCGTGGCAGGCGCTAACTGAGCGTCCCCTGCGGTTACTGGGGTCGTCCTGGCCGTGGCGGTCGCTGGCATACTTGACCGCCGGGCTGCCGCTCGCGCTGGCGTGGCTGATTGCGGTGGTTACTGCCGCAGGGATCGGGCTCGTCACCGCGCCCCTCGGAGTAGGGCTGCTCCTCCTGGCGGCAGTGGCGCTCTCCGGCGTTGCACTGGCGGTTGCTGAGCGGCGGCGGCTCCGGCTGGTGGACTCAGCTCCTGCCGCGTCGCCTCACCGGGCAGTGGTTGGCGCCGGACCCTGGGCCTGGCTGCGGTTCCGGCTCAGAGAGGCGGCGACCTGGAAAGAGCTGGGCCTGGCTCCTCTCCTGTGCCTGCTCGGCCTCCTCGATGGATGCCTCGCGTTGATCCCCAGCGGGCTGGTGATCGGCCTGATCACGGCGCCCATCCAGGCGCTCCTGCTACCGCACGTCCATCCAAACCGGGCCTGGCAGCAGATCCTCCAGAGCCCAGGCACGCTGGTGATGGTCTGGCTGCTCGGGCTCTGGGCGGCAGCGGGGTCAGCCTACCTCTTTACAGCGTGGGCGGCCCTGAGAGCATCGGTCACCAGGAGGCTACTGGTCCGTCCTCCAGTCCCTGGACCTGAGGCCGAACTGCTGGAGCTCGCTCAGTCGCGGGCGCGCATCGTCGATGCCTACGAGGCGGAGCGACTTCGCATGGAGAGGGACCTGCACGACGGCGTGCAGCAGCGGCTAACTGCGCTGATCATGACCATCGGCCTGGCCCGCCTCGAGCTCGAGGAGGGCCCGGCGACCGCGCGAAAGCTGGTTTCCAGGGCACACGAGGAGGCGGGTCTGGCGCTCAGTGAGCTGCGCGATCTGGTCCATGGCATCCGTCCAGCAGTGCTGGCCGATCGAGGACTTCCGGCAGCGGTTCCTGCCCTGGCCGAACGCACGCCGGTGCCGGTCGAGCTCGACGTCAACCTGCCTCGCCGGCTGCCAGAGGCGGTGGAGTCGGCGGCATACTACGTCGTCTCGGAGGCCCTTGCCAACCTGGCTAAGCACAGCGGGGCGACAGCCGCAACGGTCGCCCTGCGAATTGCCGACGGCCTCCTCACGATCGAAGTTCGAGACAACGGCCGCGGCGGAGCCGCCGCCGGTCCAGGCGGCGGCCTGGTCGGGCTGGCCGACCGGGTGGCAGCCCTCGGCGGAGTTGTCCGGCTCTCCAGCCCTCGCGGTGGCCCGACCGTCGTGTATGCGAGCATCCCATGCGGGTCGTGATCGCCGAGGACTCGGTGCTTCTGCGGGAGGGTCTGGTCCAGATCCTGGCCCGCCGCAAGCACGAGGTGGTGGCCGCCATAGGGGACGCCGAGCTCCTCCTGGAGAGCGTGCGCGTGCACGCTCCTGACGTGGCGATCGTGGATGTGCGGATGCCGCCCTCGTTTCGAGATGAAGGGCTGCAGGCCGCGCTCCAGCTACGCCTCGATCACCCGAGCGTGGGGATCGTGGTGCTGTCGCAGTATGTGGAGACCGCCTACGCTGCGGAGCTCCTAGAGGCGGCCAGGTGTGGCGTGGGGTACCTGCTCAAGGACCGGGTCGGGGATGTCGTCGACTTTCTGGATGCAGTGGAACGGGTGGCCGCAGGGGGTGTGGTCATCGACCCTGAGGTCGTGCGGAGGCTCATCGCACGCCGGCGCTCCGAGCCGCTCGACCAGCTGACCGGCCGTGAGCGAGAAGTACTGTCGCTGATGGCCGAAGGACGCTCGAACAGCGCCATCGCCCGCAGGTTGGTGGTGACCGAGGCCGCGGTCGCCAAGCACGTGGGGAACATTTTCGGCAAGCTGGCGCTAGAGCCGGCTGAGGATGACCATCGACGGGTCCTGGCGGTGCTCGCCTACCTGCGCGGCCAGCGCCGCTAGGTCCATGCGCGCGGGAACCTGGTGTTCAGACCCGAGGTAGTCCAGATTTCTCTGTCCACCCCGGGTGTTCCCTGGCCTCGGTTCGTCATGATCTCTGGTCCCGAGCCCCTGAGACCGTGCTCAGATAATGCTCCATCGCCATGTAGCGGGGGTGTGTAGGCCGCTTCCTCGAGCAGGTCGACCGGCCGTTGTTGACTCTGCTCGACATGACGGAGCTTCGCGGCGCACCCTGCACGGGCTCAGGGATGTGCGCATGACCTTTGCGGACGGTTTAGACCCTGGCTTTGCACCGGTGACGTCCGGCTTCAGGCCGAGGTTCTCGCTCTTCGTCACCAGCTCGCGTCCTCCAGTCCGTCATCCACGCTGGCAGCCGACGGACCGTTTCCAAGGACACCTCTCCAGATAGCGATCGCAAGCCAGAAGCAGCCGGCGGTCACCAGCAGGCCGTGGCCCACGCGAATCACAGGGCTGCCGAAGAACTGCGGTATGTACAGCGCGAAGGAGAGCCCGAACAGTGCTCCGCTCCATCTCGGCAGCGTGCCCGACCTCCAGACAGCAGCGGCGGCTACGATCCCTCCGATGCCGAGCAGCAGCAGTCCGGGGATGAACAGGAAGGCCCCTGGTCCGTAGCGGACGTCGTTGGCGACGCCCACGAGGGTGGTGCTGTGCTGCCGAAGCGCCTCCTGGCCGAGCACGTGGAGGCCGAACGCCTCCGCTCCATAGTAGGGCAGCGTGAGACCCACACCGACCCACCCCGTGACCAGGGCGAGAAGGGCGAGGTGCTCAGCAGACGAGTCTCGCAGCGTGGCGTACAGGGCCAGCAAGCCCAGCGGCACCAGCACGAAGCCGAGCATCGCCAGGACGTGGGCGACGATCCAGGCGGAGGACGCGAAGGCCACAGCGCCTTGCAGGGATGTCTCGTCCGAATACGGCCGTATCGCCGGGTACAAGACGAAGAGCACGCCGCCGACGGCGAGCGCCACGGCGCCAACGCGGACTCTCACGGATGGCATCGTACTCGGACCATGCCGGCGCTCCGCAGGGGAGTCTTTCATGGATGAGTGGAGAGAAGTTGCGCACATGCGCAATTGTGCTACAGAATAGCTGACATGGTTCCCGAGCAACTCCTGGAAGAGGCCGCACGCCGCTTCGGCCTCCTTGGTGACGTCAACCGGCTTCGGATCCTGAGCACCCTGCACGAGGCCGGCGAGCAGACGACCGGCGTCCTGGCTGATAGGACCGGGCTGGCCATGGCCAACGTCTCCCAACACCTCTCGCGGATGATGGCGGCAGGCCTCGTGAGCCGCCGCCGAGAGGCCCAGCACGCCTTCTACACGATCTCCGACCCCACTGTGGCCAGCCTTTGCGACCTCGTCTGCACGAGCGTCCGAGAGCGAGCGGCCTCCCTTGCTAGCGCCTGAACGGGATACACCGGCCGAAGCAGGGTCGTCCCTGCCCCTTTGGGGAAAGGTCATCGACCAGTCGAAGTGCATCGGCTGCCACGCCTGCACGACGGCCTGCAAGTCGGAGAACGAGGTGCCGCTCTCGGTCACCCGCACCTACGTCAAATCGGTAGACGTCGGCGTCTACCCGGCGGCCAGGCGCAGCTTCCAGGTCACCCGCTGCAATCAGTGCGACGACCCGCCCTGCGTCCACGCCTGTCCGACCTCGGCCATGCATCGACGGGCTGACGGGATCGTGGACTTCGACAAGTCAGTCTGCATCGGCTGCAAGGCCTGCATCGCCGCTTGTCCTTACGACGCCATCTTCATCAATCCCGAGGACCACTCGGCTGAGAAGTGCAACTTCTGCGCCCATCGCATCGACATGGGCCTCGAGCCGGCCTGCGTCGTCGTCTGCCCGGTGGAGGCGATCCTGGTCGGCGATCTCCGCGACCCCGACTCGAAGGTCTCCCAGTACGTCAACCGAGACGTGGTGCAGGTCCGCAAGCCGGAGAAGGCGACCAGGCCCAAGCTCTTCTACAAAGGTGCCCACGGCGCCACCCTGGACCCCTTGGCTGCACTTATGCCGGATGGCGGGCTCTACATGTGGAGCGAGCAGCCAGCCGGGCCGCACGAGGTCCGCACCGGCAGCCGGACGTCGCCAGCCAACTCGAGCGCGGCGGCCATCCTTAGCTACGACGTTGCCCATCGCGCACCGTGGGACTGGCGGGTCAGTCTCTACACCTGGACCAAGGGACTCGCAGCAGGGATCTACCTGGCGGCTTTCATACTCGGAACGGGCAGTGGCTGGCCAATCCTGACCCCACTATTGAGTGGGATCTTCCTGGCACTTACAGGGACGATTCTGATAGCCGATCTCGAACACCCACTCCGCTTTGTGTTGATCTTCAGGCGCCCGCAGTGGCGGAGCTGGTTGGTGCGGGGCGCCGTCTTCATCAGCCTCTACGGCGTGGTGCTGGTCGTCCACTTCGTGCTCGGGATCGCCGGGCTGATCCAGGCGACGCGCTGGCTGGCCATAGCTGGTGTTGCGCTGGCCGTGCTAACCGCCGTCTATACCGCCTTCCTCTTCGCGCAGGCGCGCGCGCGCGACCTCTGGCAGAGCCCGCTGCTGGCTCCTCACATGGTCGTGCAGGCGGTGATGCTGGGCGCCGCCGTCGAGGTGCTGCTGGGTGTATCCGGCGCGGTCTGGCTGCTTGCCGCCGGCGCTCTGACGCACCTGGTCCTGCTGGCCAGCGAGATCTCTATCGGCCATCCCACGGCCCATGCGCGGGTGACCGTTCACCAGATGACTGCCGGCCCCTATGCGCGCTGGTTCTGGCCGGGCGTCGCGCTCGCCGCCCTGGCAGGGTCGGCGCCCTGGCTTGGCCCGTTCGCCGCCATAGCCGCCGTCGCGGCCCTGATAGCGGTGCTCGCCCATGAGCACGCCTACGTCCAGGCAGGTCAATCGGTGTCGCTGGCATGACGATGAACGAGCAGCTCAGCAGGCTGAACGAGCGCGTCAAGGCCGCCCGAGCCGAGACCGAGGCGCGCGGGGAGACCTTCTATCCCGGTCCCAGCCGGGTCCACCTCGCGGCCTTCCCGCCCAGGGAGCGCTGGGACGACTGGGTCGAGCTCGACTCGCGCTCCTGGCCCGAACGCAAAGAAAAGCGCTATATGCTCGTCCCGACGACCTGCTTCAACTGCGAGTCGGCATGCGGGCTCCTTGCCTACGTCGACCGCGACACGCTGCAGGTGCGCAAGTTCGAAGGTAACCCCGAGCATCCGGGGTCACGGGGTCGAAACTGCGCCAAGGGCCCGGCGACGCTCAACCAGGTGACCGACCCTGACCGCGTCCTCTATCCCCTCAAGCGCGCCGCCGGTCGGGGCGAGGGTCGCTGGGAGCGCGTCGGCTGGGACGAGGCGCTTGACGACATCGCCTCCAGGATCCGGAAGGCGATCACCGAGGATCGTCCGAACGAGGTCATGTACCACGTCGGGCGCCCCGGTGAGGACGGCTTCACCGAGCGGGTTCTGGCAGCCTGGGGAGTTGACGGGCATAACTCGCACACAAACATATGCTCCTCCAGCGGCCGCGCCGGCTACCACTACTGGATGGGTCTGGACCGTCCTAGTCCCGACCACGCCAACGCCGACCTGATCTTTCTGATCAGCGCGCACCTCGAATCCGGCCACTACTTCAACCCGCACGCTCAGCGCGTCGTTGAGGCCAAGCAGCGCGGCGCCAAGCTGGTCGTCTTCGACGTCCGGCTTTCGAATACTGCCACCCACGCCGATCACTGGATCTCTCCCCAGCCCGGATCAGAGGCCGCGATCCTGCTCGCAATCGCTCGCGAGCTGGTGGCGAGCGGGCGCTACAACCGCGAGTTCGTGGAGCGCTGGTGGAACTGGCGGGAGTACCTGACCCGTGAGCGGCTTGAGCTGGAGCCGAGCTTCGCCAGCTTCGAGAAGGCGTTTTTGGAGCTGTATCGGGAATTCACCCTGGAGTTCGCGGCCGCCGAGTCGGGCGTTCCGGCGTCCACCCTGCGTGCGATCGCCGACCTGGTGGCAGCGGCGGGGACCCGGCTTTCCACGCACAACTGGCGCTCGGCGGCGGCGGGCAACCTGGGTGGCTGGCAGGTGGCGCGCTCCCTCTTTCTGCTCAACGCCTTGATGGGCGCGGTCGCCACCGAGGGCGGCGTCTATCCCAACGCGTGGAACAAATTCGTGCCCCGGCCGATGTACCTGCCCCCGCATCCGCCCCGATGGAACGAGCTCACCTGGCCGGCTGACTACCCGTTGACGATGAACGAGCTCTCCTTTCTGCTGCCGCACTTCATCGAAGAAGGTCGCGGGCGGCTCGAGGTTTACTTCACCCGCGTCTACAACCCGGTCTGGACCAACCCTGACGGGTTCCGCTGGATCGAGATGCTCACCAACGAGGCCAAGGTCGGCCTTCACGTCGCGCTCACTCCGACGTGGAGCGAGACCGCGTTCTTCGCCGACTACGTGCTGCCCATGGGCCACGGCTCCGAGCGGCACGACCTGCACTCCTACGAGACGCACGACGCCCAGTGGTTGGGCTTCCGACAGCCGGTCATGCGCGCAGCTCGCACCCGCCTCGGAGAGCCGGTCGGCGACACCCGCGAGGTCAACCCCGGCGAGGTCTGGGAGGAGAACGAGTTCTGGATCGAGCTCTCCTGGCGCATCGATCCCGACGGGTCGCTCGGCATCCGACCCTATTTCGAGTCGCAGAAGAAGCCGGGGACGAAGCTCAGCGTGGACGAGTACTACGGCTGGATCTTCGAGAACTCCGTACCGGGCCTGCCCGAGAGGGCGGCGGCCGAGGGGCTGACGCCGCTGGAGTGGATGCGGCGCTACGGCGCCTTCGAGGTCAAGCGTCGGACGGGCGCCGTCCACGAGCAGGAGGTGCCCGGGGACGAGCTGGATGGGACGGTTACCGATGCCTTGGGCCGCGTCTTCACCCGGGCACCGCGTCCCGGCAGTCCGAATATCGTCCCGCAGCCGACGCCTGAGCCAGACTCCGAGGGCCGGCGACCGGTCGGTGTGGAGCTCGATGGGCGGGTCCGGCGCGGTTTTCCGACGCCCAGCGGCCGGCTCGAGTTCTACTCGCGCACGCTTGCCGAGTGGGGCTGGCCCGAGTACGCGGTTCCGGCCTACATCAGGAGCCACGTGCACCCGGCCAACCTCGAGGAAGGGCAGGTGGTGCTCATTCCAACCTTCCGCCTCCCGATCCAGATCCACACCCGAAGCGCCAACGCCAAGTGGCTGGACGAGATAGCGCACAGCAACCCGCTCTGGATCAACCCGATCAACGCTCGCCGCTGGGGTGGGATCTGCACCGGTGAGCTGGTCCGGGTGGAGACGGAGATCGGGTATTTCGTGCTCAAGGCCTGGGTGACCGAAGGGATCCGGCCGGGGGTAGTCGCGTGCAGCCACCACATGGGCCGCTGGAAGCCTTCGACGGAAGGGACCGGCCAGCGGCAGATGATGGCGACCGTCGACCTCCAGCGGGCTGGCAGCCGCTGGCAGATGAAGCGCCGGCAGGGTGCCGCGCCTTACGAGTCCAACGATCCGGACACGCGGCGAATCTGGTGGACAGACGTCGGCGTCCATCAGAACCTGACCTTCGGCGTCCACCCCGACCCGATCTCGGGAATGCACTGCTGGCACCAGGCGGTCCGCGTCCGGCGGGCCGAGCCAGGAGAGGCGGCGGGGGACATCGGCGTCCACATTGAGAAGTCGCGGGCCATCTACCGGCGCTGGCTGGAGATGACACGCTCCGCGTTCAGGTTCTCGCCCGATGACACGCGGCGGCCCTACTGGCTGCTGCGACCGCTCAAGCCAAGCCATGACGCCTACAAGCTGCCGGAGGAAGCGAGGCGTTAAGCATGGAGCTCCTCAGGGCTCTGGCAGCCTACTGCGACGCGCCGTCGGTCACCGTGGCCGCCGCCCTCGAGCTGCCGCTTCCGACACCGGCCGACCAGGCTGAGCTGTTCAGCTTCCAGCTCTACCCTTACGCGTCCGTCTACGTCGGCGCCGAGGGGATGCTGGGCGGTGACGCTCGGGATCGCGTCGGAGGTTTTTGGCGGGCGGCAGGTGCCACCCCGCCAGCCGAGCCCGACCATCTGGCAGCCCTGCTTGGTCTTTACTCCGCTTTTGCCCAGGAGGATGACGACCGCGCCCGACATCTTCGCCATGCCCTGCTCTGGGAGCACCTGCTGAGCTGGCTCCTGATCTGGCTGGCCAGGTTGGCGGAAATCGCACCGAAGCCGTACGTCGCCTGGGGTTCGATCCTGCAGTCGGCGCTGCTGGCTGAGACCGAAGAGCTCGGCCCGCCGGCCGTCGTGCCCCTTCATCTGCGGTTAGCCCCGCCCGTGGATGGACTCGATTCCCTCTTCTCGGCTGTTCGCAGCGGCGTCGTCCTGACCAGGGCCGACCTCGCCCAGGCCGCCCATGAGCTCGGCCTCGGCTTGCGGCAGGGCGAGCGCCGCTACACGCTGGAGGCGCTGCTGGCGCAGGACGCACCAGCGGTTCTGGGCTGGCTCTCGAATGAGGCTTCCCGCCAAAGAGAAATCCACCGGTTGTTGCAGCCCGCCTGGCGGCCGGTCACTGAGCATTGGGTCTCGCGAGCCGAGGCAACTGCGAGCGAATTGAGCCGCCTCGCTGACGAGGCACTGGAGGTAACTGCTAACGCAGACTGACTCCTGTGCCGTACACCTCCGTGTGTCAACTCGATCAGGCGGCCCAGGAGTACTCCCGGAGTAAACATGCAACGCCCGCCGAGCAGAATGACGGCCGACTCGAATTTTGAACGGCACAGGCATGTTATCGGCGGAACTGGAGGGGCCGAGCTCAGTGAGCTCGGCCCGCGGTGGATTTCCGAACGACGTGCTTGCGTTAGTGGGCGCTGCTGGAGAACAGGTCAGATCTGCCGGCGGTGGCGATTGGCCTGGACATGCAGAAGAACGCCCTGAACGTCGTGCCCGACGAGGTCAGCCCGTCGTAGTCGCCCAGGAACAGGCTCCTCGGGGTGGGGCTACCGGTCTTAGGTGCCGTGGTGTAGTCGAACGAGCCGCTCGTGGTCAGCCGGGTTTCCCCGCCGGCGGTCCAGCTCGCCGGGTTGGAGCAATCGCTGGTCGCCGAGTGGCAATGCGCAATGAACGCGTCGGTCAGCCCCGGCTGCGCTGCCGTCGAGTTTTCGAGGTCGTAGTACAGAAGCCCGATCGTCCCATCGGATGCGACATGGATCTGGGGGACGAACGCCGGAGTGTTACCGGGGGACTGGTCGATCCGAATCGTATTGCTCCATGTCAAACCGCCGTCCGTGGATTGGGCAAACGCAATCTTTGACGCGCCAGTGGGACTGAAGCGGCTGTCCTGCCATACCGCGTAGATGTTGCCATTGACAGGGTTCGTCGCAAATTCGGGGAGCTCATCGCTGGAGCGGACACGTGTCGGTGCTGGAGTGGTGGGGATCGAGACCGCGGCGACCTGCTGCACGTCGATTCCGATGGCGTCGGACCAGGTGTTGCCGCCGTCAGTCGAGCGGATGATGGCGGCAGTGAACGTCTGGCTGCCGGCACAGTGTTGGCCGCCATGTGTGAACAGGCACTTGCCGCCCTTGTTGGTGATCAGGCTCATCCCATCGATCAGCACGCCCGATGCGGCCCCTGCGGTTGGGACCACGATCTGATTGCCGATCGTTTGGTCTTTCTCGCCCGGATCGAAGATGATCCGACCCGTGCTCCAGGTAACGCCCTTGTCGGTCGTACGCGAAAAGAGTGTGGGGCCGCGGAAGGCGATGGTGTGAGTGAACGCGCTCGGGTTGGCGTTCTCAGCAGGAGAAACGAGCCGATCCCAGACTGCATAGGCCTTGTTCGCAGAAACCGGGTCACCTGTGACCGACTCCTTGTCGTTCAACACCACGTTGGAGGTGTCGACCCGGGCAGTGACGGGCGCCTGCCAGTGGTTCCCACCGTCGGTGGACCGGCTGATGATGATCGAGCTGGCGCCGCCGAACGCGGGCCCGTTGGCGTTGAAGGAATCGCTGATCGAGTAGGCGACCTGGCCGTCTGCGGAGAAGGCTACCCAGGGGTCGGTGGCCCGGTTGAAGAATCCCGCGGAACCTGACTGCGCGCCCTCGCAGATGGTGAACTGCGGCTGGCCCGCGGCCAGCGTCCATGACGCCCCGCCGTTCGTGGACACGACGTTGGTGAGGCCGTTGGAGCCGCCGTCGTTCCAGCGGTCCTGCTGCACGGTGCCGATGAGATGCATTGGGTTGGTGGGGTCTACGGCGATGTGAGGCTCGACCTCGGCGTCGGGGTTGTTGATGCTGCCGAGCTTCTCCTGGCTCGCCACGAGCGCGGCGCAGGTCGTCGAGCCGCCGAGCGGGTTGTCGGGCACCCGAACTACCGAACCTGCGGACAACGTAGCGGCCAGAGCCACGGACGAGCTTGCGACGACGGCGACAATGCCAATCGCGCCCGGCGCAAGCCAGCGTGCGAAGGGCAGCCTGATGGTCGATCTCATGTGTTACCTCCTCTCATGCGGCACGGTGACTTCTGACGCAGGGCGTGACGATGGGGTGTTGGCCCAAACGCTGGCGGGCGATCGAGGTCCCCGGGCTCACCTGCCGGGCCGCAGCCAGCAGGCTGGCCTACTGCGCGGTCCTGTGGGCTGGCATCGACCCTGAGGCGCTCGGTGACGCACTCCAGCCTTCGGCGCCACTGGATACCGACAGAGGGTTTCCTGATCGGACGCCTCCTCCCCAAGGGCCTCTGGTCTGCCTTGCGGTCAGACCTCTCTTCGCTTGTAGAGGAAAGTGCGCTTTGGTGCACGGGTCCGTCAAGTCGCAAGGTCAACGCCCCAACAAGGGGCCGAGAGGTGTTGTAGGGCGGCAGAAGTCGATGTGGAGTCAAGCGGCCGGTCGTTCGTAGACGTAGTGCGAGCCGTTGAGGACGGGCAGCGAGACTACCTTGCCGATGGGGCGGGCGAGGGCTCGGCGCTGGAGTCTGCAGCGCGAGCGACCGGTGGGGCCGATCCTGGTTGTAGTAGGG
>Ga0126384_10000660_pt1 | contig 19587 bp, 18 predicted proteins | sample PanSoiMetPlot_36_FD_92543 | JGI IMG/M metagenome (GOLD analysis project Ga0126384, IMG submission 92543) | Tropical forest soil microbial communities from Panama - MetaG Plot_36 | ecosystem: Environmental > Terrestrial > Soil > Tropical forest > Bulk soil | place: Panama | collected 2016-02-17 | reverse complement strand
GAAAACGGTGAAGGGCATCTTTGATGCCTATCGAGAGGAAGCGGAGGCCGCCGGCTTCGAAGCGACCCCTGAATACTTTGCGCTGCGACGGCGCGTGACCGTCGGGCCGACCGGCGAGCAGGCGCGCCACTATGCGCAGGCGGTGGCCGAACGCCTGAAGAGCTTCGCGGCCGAGGATGAGCGCGTAAGCGCCAACGTGCCCGATGCGCCGGCGCCCACCGACGGGTTCACGCTCAGCGACGACGAATTCATTACCGGCACGGCCGACGAGGTTGCGCAAGACATCATCGAGCAATGCCGCGCCGTCGGCGCCGGACATTTCCTGACGGTGCTGAACTGGAGCGCACCAGTCGACGAAGTCGTCCAGGCCCACGAACTGTTCGGCCGCGTGGCCATCCCGTTGCTGCGGGCCGCATGAGATGCGGTCCGCCATTTCCTCGAAACCTCCAATCCCGGGAGACGTCGAATGGCGCGAAGCTTTCGCCAGGTCATCAACGCGGCGGTAGCTGAAAAGCGCTTTCTCGTCGTGCCTGGCGCGCACGACGCGCTGAGCGCGCGGCTGATCGAGAAGATCGGCTTCGAGGCCTATTTCATAGGCGGCTTTCCGGCGGTCGGCGCACGCTACGGCGTGCCCGATATCGGTCTCAAAGGTTTCGGCGAAATCTCCGCCTGCGTGCGCGACATCATGGCGGCGAGCGATCTGCCGGTCTTCGTCGACGGCGATGACGGCTATGGCGACGTCAAGAATGTCGTGCACACGGTCCAAAGCTACGAACGCATGGGGGTGAGCGCGATCCTGATCGAGGATCAGCTGTGGCCCAAGCGTTGCGGCCACATGGTCGGTAAGAAAGTCGTGCCCGCCGAGCTTGCCGAAGCGAAGATTCGGGCAGCATGCACGGAACGTCTCAACCCCGAGACGTGGATCCTGGCGCGAACCGATGCGCGCGGGGTCCATGATCTGGACGAGGCCATGCGGCGCGCGGAGCGCTTTGTCCGTGCCGGCGCCGACGGCATCTTCATCGAGGCTCCGCGCAGCATCGAGGAGCTCGAGGTCATCGGCAAGGCCTTCGACGTGCCGCAAATCTGCAATCCGCTCATGGGTGGCCACACGCCGATCCTCGGCATGGCGGAGCTTGCCGCGCTCGGCTTCAGCTGCGCGGTGCTCGGAATCGATACGCTCATGCACGCCGCCAAGGCCGTCGAAGCCGTGCTCGTTGACATGAAAACGGGAAAGTTCGCGCACCGCCACGAAGGCATGGATTTCGAGGAATACAAAAAGCTCGTTCGCTACGACGATTGGGTGAGCATCGATGAGGAGTTTGCCCCGCCACAATGAGGCTCTGTCCCGGGGGGCATCACCCGGGCCATGACCGGACATGGCAGGATCGTCGGGTCGATCGGACCGGGAACTTGCCCCGCCGCCGCGGCGCCATTGTGCTTCCCACTTCGAGCGGGATTCTCTATTGTCCGCCTATATTTAGATGGGGAAGGGTATGGCCGTCGCGATCGACGAGGCCTCCAAGCGACTGTCGTTCGGGCCGGGCCTCCGGGCGCTCGCCGGCTTCGCGTCGGCGTCGCACGGCCGGGCCGCGGCGTTGCTCGTGCTCGTCTGCCTCGTCGCCTTTCTGCCGGGCTTCTTCACCATCCCGCCGGTTGACCGCGACGAGGCGCGCTTCGCCCAGGCGACCAAGCAGATGCTCGAGACCGGCAACTTTGTGGACATCCACTTCCAGGACGAGACCCGCTATAAGAAGCCGGTCGGCATCTACTGGCTGCAGGCCGGCGTGGTGCGGATCGGCGAGGCGCTGGGCACGCCGCGCGCCCATACGCGCATCTGGCTCTACCGCTTTCCCTCGCTCTTCGGCGCGATCGGCGCGGTGCTCGCGACCTATTGGGCGGCGCTCGCCTTCGTGTCGCGCCGCGCCGCCCTGCTGGCCGGCTTGATGCTGGCGAGCTGCTTCCTGCTCGGCGCCGAAGCGCGCCTCGCCAAGACCGATGCGGTGCTGCTGCTGACCGTCGTTCTCGCCATGGGGGCGCTCGGCCGCACCTATCTCGCGGCGCAGGCCGACAGGCGCGCCGCGGAGGAGCCCGCGTCGCAATCTTCCACGCAATCCTCCGCGCAATCTTCATCGCAATCTTCATCGCAAACTTGGCGCGTCGCCGCGATCTTCTGGACCGCGCTCGCGGCCGGAATCCTGGTCAAGGGTCCGCTGATCCTCATGTTTGCCGGTCTCGCCGCCGCCGCATTGGTCGCGGTCGACCGCTCGGCGCGCTGGCTGATGCGACTGAAGCCCGCCGCCGGCGTGCCATGGATGCTGCTGCTGGTGCTGCCGTGGTTCGTGGCGATCACGATGAAAAGCGGTGACAGCTTCTTCGCCGAGTCGCTCGGCCACGACCTGTTCGCCAAGCTCGGCAGCGGTCAGGAATCGCACGGGTCGCCGCCAGGCACCTATCTGCTGCTGTTCTGGGTGACCTTCTTTCCCGGCGCCATCCTGATCGGGCCGGCAATCCCGGCGATCTGGCGCGCCCGCGAGGAGGCCGGCGCGAAATTCCTGCTGGCCTGGATCGTGCCATCCTGGATCGTGTTGGAGATCGTCGTCACCAAGCTGCCGCACTATGTGCTTCCGCTCTACCCGCCGATCGCCATCCTGATCGCCGGCGTGGTCGCCAATCATGCGCTGTCGCGCCGGCGCTGGCTGATGACCGCCCCGGTCTGGTGGTTCGTCCTGACCGTCGCGTTGGCGATCGCGGTGCTGGTCCTGCACATCGCGATCGGCCAGCAGCCCGGGTTCCTCGCCTGGCCGTTTCTCGTCGCGGCGGTGATCATCGCGCTGTTCGCGTGGTGGCTCTACCAGGTCGACGGCGCCGAGGTGGCGCTGCTGCGCGCCGTCGCGGCCTCGATCCTGATCTCCTGGGCGCTTTTCGGGGAGACATTCCCGGCGATCCCGCGGCTGTTTCCGGCGAACGAACTGTCGAAATATGTGCGGTTCACCGCGGGCTGCGACGACCCGCAGGTCGCCACCGCCGGCTATCACGAGCCGAGCCTGGTGTTCCTGGCCGGAACTGAGCTGCACCACACGACCGGTGCCGAGGCGGCCGAATTCCTCAATGCGGGCGGCTGCCGTTTCGCCTTCGTCGAGGCCCGCCAGGAGCGCTCGTTCGCGCAACGCGCCGAGTCGCTCGGCGTGCGCTACGCCAAGGGGCTGCGGGTCGACGGCATCAACGTCAGCGGCGGCCGGCCGATCGCCGTCACCGTCTATCGCACCGAACGCAATCCATGATCGCGACCGAGGGGTCCTCGCCGCGCCCGGGCGCTGCGGGCACGAACTACATCGTCGCGCAGCTGATCGCCGGCGTCGTCACCCCGCTGCGGTCGCCGCGCGGGGCCTGGACCCCCCGGCTCGTGCCCGCGTGGCGGCGACTGGCTCCACTCGGGGTTCTGGTGGCCGCGGCCGTGGTGGCCGCGATGGAATGGATCGACGCGCCCACGATGCGTGCGGTGGCCAAGCTTCCCGGCCGCTTCATCGAGATCTTCAACGAACTCACCGATTTCGGCCAGGGCGCCTGGTCGCTCGTTCCACTCTTCGTCCTGCTGATGGCAAGCCCCTTTCTCAATCATCCGCGGCTCGTGCACCTCTCCCGCGGCGTGCTTGCGATGTGCGCGGTGCGTCTCGGCTACATGTTCGCCGCCATCGGATTGACCGGTCTCGCCGACAGCATCCTCAAGCGGATCGTCGGGCGCGCCCGGCCGTCCGCGCTCGGCCCCTTCTGGTTCGAGCCTTTCTCGTGGCATTCGCAGCTCGCGAGCCTGCCGTCCGGCCATGCCACCAACGTTTTTGCGACGCTGGTTGCGGTCGGGCTGATCCTGCCGCGGCTGCGGCCGCTGCTGTGGATCTACGCGCTCGTCATCGCGGCGAGCCGCGTGATCGTGTCGGCGCATTACCCGAGCGACGTGATCGCCGGCGCGGCGTTCGGCGCGTTCGGCGCGATCGTGGTGCGCGACTGGTTCGCGGTCCGGCGGCTCGGCTTTTTCGTCGGGACCGACGGCAAGGTCCACACGATGCCCGGCCCATCATTCCGGCGGATCAAGAGGGTTGCGGCCGCGCTGTTCGGTCAATAAGAAAGCGCGCGCATGGGAACCCCCGGATATCAGCCGATGACCGATGCCAGTCCGCAGGCGACTCCGGCCGTCTCCGTGGTCGTGCCGGTGCGCAACGAGGCCGGCAACGTCGCGCCGCTCGTCGAGGAGATCGCGGCGGCGCTGGCGGACAGGCGTTTCGAGATCGTCTATGTGAACGACGGTTCGAGCGACGGCACCGAGGCCGAACTGCGCGCGCAGATGCGCGACCGGCCGTATCTGCGCCAGATCCGTCACGACCGGTCGAGCGGACAGTCGTCGGCGGTGCGCAGCGGCGTCGCGGCGGCGCGAGCGCCCCTCGTCGCCACCCTCGACGGCGACGGACAGAACGACCCAAGATTTCTTCCCGTCCTGATCGAAGCGGTCGAACGGGGCGGCGTGCGGGTCGGGCTTGCGGCCGGCCAGCGCGTCGGACGCAAGGCGAGCGCGTTCAAGCGATTGCAGTCGCGCATCGCCAATGGGGTCCGCGGCCTGATCCTGCGCGACGGGACGCGCGACAGCGGCTGCGGGCTCAAGGCGTTCCGGCGCGACGTCTTCCTCGCACTTCCGTATTTCGACGGGCTGCACCGCTTCCTGCCGGCGCTGGTGCGCCGCGACGGCTACGACGTCGTCTATGTTGACGTGGTCGACCGCGAGCGCCGCCACGGCGTCTCGAATTACGGCATGTGGGACCGCCTATGGGTCGGGATTCTCGATCTCGCGGGCGTCTGGTGGCTGGTACGACGCAAGCGGCGCGTACCGCAGGTTTCGGAGGTTGAGAGCGATGCTCGCTGATCTTTCGCACACTGTCGGAGACTACTTCTACAACGTCTTCTTCCTGAAGCTTAATTGGACGGTGCTCGTCGGCGTCGTCGGCCAGTTCCTGTTCACGATGCGCTTCCTGGTGCAGTGGATCGCGACGGAGCGCGCGCGCAAGAGCGTCGTTCCGGTCGCATTCTGGTTCTTCTCGATCGGAGGAGGGCTCGTTCTGTTCGTCTACGCGCTCACCATCAAGGACCCGGTGTTCATTCTGGGCCAGGGGTTCGGCGTGTTCATCTATCTGCGCAATCTCTATTTCGTATACCGGGAGCGCCGGATATCGGGGGCGGCGGTCGCGTGATTGACTTTGGGGCAAGGTTCCGCGCGCCCCCGCGGCCTGAATCCGGCGGGAATTTCGGGTGGATTGCGCGTACCGATCGGTTACACTCGCAGGGTCGCATGGCCCAGAGGGCCGGCGACCTCCATTGTCGACGTTGAAACGTCATTCCGACCGGCGGGGGCAACTTTCCGTGAAGAAGCCACTGACGCGCGCCGCGCAGGTCGTGTTCATTCTCGCGCCACTCACTTATTTCCTGCCGTGGCTGATGTTGTTCTACTACGTCTGCGGCATCTATGACGTGGCGCGGAACAGGAACCTGAGCCTTGCGGTCGTCGATCGGTATTTCTTCGGCAATGGCGTGCTGACCTGGGTGCTGTCGCCGTTCAACGTGCTGATGGATCTGCTGGCGCTGCCCTACATCAACAAGGGCGTCTACAAGCTCGAGGACCTGCCCAAGCCGTATCAGGACGAGATCAAGTCGCTAATCGACGGCGCCTACCGGCAGGATCTGGTCGGCCAGCTGCAGCGCGCCGCCGAATCCCAGCCGCGCAGCATGTTCTTCTTCAAATGGTACGGCGCCGACGTCAACACGGTGATCGACGTGCCGGCGTTCCACCAGGACTACAAGTACATCAAGACGATCGGCGTGTCGGTCTTCAGCAAGAAGGAGTCGACGTCGAAGCATTTCGGGCCGCTGCGCGCGACCTTCCGGGTCCTCTACAACGTCAACACGATGGACGACAACTCCGCCTACATCGTGGTCGGCGATACCACGAACTACTGGCGCGAGAACAAACTGTTCATCTTCGACGACACGCTGCTGCACCAGTCGTTCAACGAGTCGGACAAGGCGCGCTACTGCCTGTTCGTGGACATTGTCCGGCCGTCCGCCCTGCCGGCGCTGCTCGACTGGGTGGTCGTCTGCAACCGCGTGCTGTTCAAGGGGCTCAATTCCATCTTCTACAAGAAGTGGAAGATCATCGAGGCGTAAGCGCTTTACGCCCGCGCCGCCGCCAGGGCCGCGAACCCGCGCTCGAGGTCGGCGATCAGGTCGGATACGTCCTCAAGCCCGATGTGGAAGCGGATCGTGGGCCCGCCGGGCGCCCAGCGCGTCGCGCTGCGCATCGCCGTGGCGTCGAACGGGACCGCGAGGCTCTCGTAGCCGCCCCACGAGGCGCCGATGCCGAAGAGGGTGAGGGCGTCGAGGAACGCATAGGCTGCCGCCTGCGGCATCGGCTTGAGAACGATGCTGAACAGGCCGCAGGCGCCGGTGAAATCGCGCCGCCAGATCGCATGACCGGGATCGGTTTCCAGCGCCGGGTGGAGCACGCGCGCGACCTCTGGGCGCGCCGCGAGCCAGCGCGCGACCTTGAGGGCCGACTCCTGGTGCCGGGCGAGCCGGACCCCCATGGTGCGCAGGCCGCGCAATCCGAGATACATGTCGTCCGGGCCGACGCAGAGGCCGCCGAAGCCGACGAAATCCTTGAGCGCCCCGGCGGTCGCCGCGTTGGCGGAGACCGTGCCAAGCATCACGTCGGAATGGCCGCCGAAGTATTTCGTGCCCGAGATGATCGAGAGGTCGACGCCCTTCTCGAGCGCACGGAAATAGAGCGGCCCCGCCCAGGTATTGTCCATCAGCACGAGCGCGCCCTTGGCGTGCGCGGCGGCGGCGATCGCCGGGACGTCCTGCGTCTCGAAGGTCAGTGAGCCGAGTGCCTCGACGAACACGACGCGGGTGTTGGCGCGCATCAGCGCCGCAATCCCGGCGCCGACCAGCGGGTCGTAGTAGGTCGTGTTCACACCGAAGCGGGTCAGCACCGAGTCGCAGAATTTCCGGGTCGGCAGATAGGCGCTGTCGGTCACGAGCAGATGATCGCCGGCGCGCAGCACGGCGAGAAGCGTCGCCGAGACCGCGGCGAGGCCCGACGGCAGCAGGGCGACGGCCGCACAGGCCGGGCCGTCGAGCGCGCGGATCGCGTCTTCCAGCGCCTCCGAGGTCGGGGTGCCGCGCCGCCCGTATTGATAGCGCCCGCGATGGGCGACATAGTCCGCGGCGCTCGGATAGAGCAGGGTCGAGGCATGGTAGACCGGGGTGTTAACATAACCGTGATGGGCGAACGGATCGCGTCCGCCGATCGAAAGCAGGGTGTCGGGCTTGAGTTCGCGCGACGGCTCGGACCCTGACTTCTTGTTCATGAAGGCTCCTGGCCGCGTACGGCGGCGCTTTTCACCGCTGTTCAGCGTCGCAGCGGCGCTGCGTCACATTTACCCCGGCACCAGCCGCCAACGTCAACCCCTTGACCTTGAAAGGCAGTCGTTTTGAGATGCCAGCGCCGGAGATCCTGCCACGACGGGTGAGCGGGCCATCAGCAACGCCGCGGAGACCTTTATGAAGCGCCTAATGACGACCGTCATCGCCTGGGCGGCCATCGCCATGACGTTTGCGACCGCCGTCTCAGCCGCCACCCTCGATGACGTGAAGAAACGCGGCACGCTCAATTGCGGCGCCAACGGTCAGCTTCCCGGCTTCGGCCTGCCCGACGCGCAGGGCAATTGGGCCGGGCTCGACGTCGATCTGTGCCGGGCGGTGGCGGCCGCGATCTTCAACGATCCCAACAAGGTGAAGTTCGTCGCGCTGACCGCGAAGGACCGCTTCACGGCGCTGCAATCGGGCGACGTGGACGTGCTCGCGCGCAACACCACCTGGACGTCGTCGCGCGACTCCCAGCTCGGCCTCAACGCCACCGCGGTCAACTACTACGACGGGCAGGGGTTCATCATCCGCAAGGACCTCAAGGTCAATTCCGCGCTCGAGCTCAACGATGCGACCGTCTGCGTCCAGCAGGGCACCACGACCGAGCTCAATCTCGCCGACTATTTCCGCAGCAACAAGATGCGGCTCAAGAGCGTGACCTTCCTGCAGGTCGACGAGGCGGTGGCCGCCTATGAGAGCGGCCGCTGCAACGCCTATACGACGGATGCGTCCGGGCTGTACGGCGTGCGGCTCAAGCTCGCCAAGCCCGACGACCACGTCGTGCTGCCGGAGATCATCTCCAAGGAGCCGCTCGCGCCGTTCGTGCGGCACGGGGACGATCAATGGTTCGACATCGTCAAATGGGTGCACTTCGCGATGGTCAATGCCGAGGAGCTCAACGTCACCAAAGCGAATGTCGACGACCAGATGAAGTCCGACAATCCGGAGATCAAGCGCCTGCTCGGGGTCGAAGGTCCGTTCGGCGAGCAGCTCGGCCTTACGAAGGATTGGGTGTATCGCATCGTCAAGCATGTCGGAAATTACGGCGAGGTGTTCGAGCGCGACGTCGGCCAGGGCTCGCCGCTCAAGATCACGCGCGGACTGAACGCGTTGTGGACCAAGGGCGGGCTGCAATACGCGCCGCCGATCCGCTGAGGCGCGACGTAATTCGATGATGACGCCCGGCGCGGCGAGCGGTCCTCCCAAGGCACCGCTCCTGCGTGATCCCAGGTTCCGCAGCCTCGTCACCCAGGTTGCGCTGTGCGTGCTGCTGGCCGCGGTCGTGTGGCTGCTGGTCGAGGCCGCTCGCGCCAATCTGGCGCGCACCAACGTCGCCTCGGGATTCGGATTCTGGAACGTCACGGCAGGCTTCGACATCAGCCAGACGCTGATCGACTATTCGTCGAGCAGCTCGACCTACGGGCGGGCGTTCTGGGTCGGACTGCTCAATACGCTGCTGGTTGCGGCGATCGGCATCGTGCTCGCCACGATCGTCGGTTTTACGATCGGCATCGCGCAGCTGTCGACCAACTGGCTGGTGGCGCGGCTTGCGGTCGGCTACGTGCAGCTCGTGCGCAATGTGCCGCTGCTGCTGCAGCTTCTGTTCTGGTACAACGCGGTGCTCAAGGCCCTGCCGGATTTTCGCGACAGCGTTCGCCTGCCGGGCGGAGGGTATCTCAACAATCGCGGCCTGTTTCTGCCGGGGCTCGACCTCGGCGGCGCCGGACCGTTCGTATTCTGCGCCCTGCTTGCCGGGATCGCGGTCGTCGCCGCGCTGGTGATGCTGGCGCGCCGCGGGCGGATCGGTGCGCTCACCGCGACCGCGTTGAGCGTGTTGGCGGTTCTCGGCCTGCCGCTGGCGGCGTTCCTGGTCGCGGGCGGCACCGCGAGCCTGGTCTATCCGCAAATGAGCCGGTTCAACCTGTACGGCGGAATCGAGGTGCTGCCCGAGTTCGTCGCGCTGGTGGCCGGGCTCGTCGTCTATACCGGCGCATTCATTGCCGAGACCGTGCGCGCCGGCCTTCTCGCGGTCCCGCGCGGGCAGACGGAAGCCGCGCTTGCCCTCGGACTTTCCCGCGGCGTGGTGCTGTGGCGCGTGGTCATCCCGCAGGCGATGCGCGTGATCACCCCGCCGCTGACCAACCAGTATCTCAATCTCACCAAGAATTCATCACTCGCGGTCGCGATCGGCTATCCCGACCTGGTGCAGATCTTCACCGGCACTGTGCTCAACCAGACCGGACAGGCGGTCGAGATCGTGGCGATCACGATGGCGGTCTACCTTGCGATCAGCCTCACCACCGCGGTGCTGATGAACGTCTACAACGCGCGCGTGGCGCTGACGGAGCGATGAGCCCATGACGACGCCTGGCGCGAGCGGAGCCGTGGCGGTGAGCGACGCCGTGTTCGTGCGTCGCACGCCGGCGCCGGACCTCGCGCCGCCTTTCGCCTCCACCGGCTGGATCGGATGGGTGCGGGCCAACCTGTTCGCGACGCCGTTCAACGCGGTGCTCACGGTGTTCACGGTCCTGCTGCTCGCATGGATCGTCCCGCCGACGGTGCGCTTCCTGGTGATCGATGCGGTCTGGACGGGCACCGATCGCGAGGCCTGCCTGGCATCGGCGCAGCATCCCCATTTGGGCGCCTGCTGGGCCTTTGTCACCGAGTATCGCAGCTATTTCACCTACGGCTCCTATCCGATCGACCAACGCTGGCGGGTCGACGTGTTTTTTGCGCTGCTCGCCTTCGGCATCGCCTGGGTGTTGTGGATCGACGCGCCGCGGCGCGGCCTGGGCGCGCTCTATTTCTTCGCCGTGCTGCCGGTCGTCTCGTTCTTTCTGCTGTACGGCCTGCCGCCGCTCGGCCTCGAGATCGTCGACACGGCGCGCTGGGGCGGAGCGCTGGTCACCGTGGTGGTGGCAAGCGTCGGCATCGCGGTGTCGCTTCCGCTCGGAATCCTGCTGGCGCTGGGACGCCGGTCGTCGATGCCGGCCGTGAAGTTCCTGTCGGTGATCTTCATCGAGTTCGTTCGCGGCGTGCCGCTGATCACGGTCCTGTTCATGGCGAGCGTCATGCTGCCGCTGTTCCTCCCGCCCGCGTGGTCGCCCGACAAGCTCATTCGCGCGCTCGTGGGCGTCGCGCTGTTCTCCTCCGCCTACATGGCTGAGGTCGTGCGCGGCGGCCTGCAGGCAATCCCCAAGGGGCAGTGGGAGGCGGCGGCGGCGCTCGGCCTCGGCTACTGGCAGGCGCTGCGCTTCATCGTCCTGCCGCAGGCGCTGCGGATATCGATCCCGAACATCGTCAACAGCTACGTGGCGCTGTTCAAGGACACGACCCTGGTGTTCTTCGTGGGCATCTTCGATTTCCTCAAGACGATCGAGGTGGCCCGGGTCGACCCCGTCTGGGCGACGCCGGTGACGAGCACCACCGGATACGCGTTCGCGGCGGTGGTCTATTTCATTTGCTGCTATTCGATGTCACGCTATGCGAGCGGCATCGAACGGCGTCTCGCGGTCAGCGAGCGGCGCTGAGAAAGGCATCGGCATCGGCATGGCGTCGATCGCGGTCAATGGAATCGAGGCGGCACCGGGCGCCGCGGTCAACGACGCCGCGGTCGAGATCAAGGGCGTGCACAAGTGGTTCGGCGCGTTCTACGTGCTGCGCGACATCGACCTCACGGTCCGGCGCGGCGAGCGCATCGTGGTGTGCGGACCCTCCGGCTCGGGCAAGTCGACGCTGCTGCGTTGCATCAACGGCCTCGAGGCCTATCAGCGCGGCGAGATCGTGGTCGACGGCATCGCGCTCGGCAACGATCCCAAGCGCATCGCGCAGGTCCGCCGCGAGGTCGGCATGGTGTTTCAGCAGTTCAACCTGTTTCCCCATCTCACGGTGCTGGAGAACTGCACGCTTGCGCCCATCAATGTGCGCAAGATGCCGCCCGCCAAGGCGGAGGAGATCGCCCGACGTTTCCTCAAACGGGTGCGGATTCCCGAGCAGGCCGACAAATATCCCGGTCAATTGTCGGGCGGGCAGCAGCAGCGCGTTGCGATCGCCCGCGCGCTCTGCATGAGCCCGAAGCTCATGATGTTCGACGAGCCGACGTCCGCGCTCGATCCCGAGATGGTCAAGGAGGTGCTCGACACCATGGTGGAGCTCGCCATGGACGGCATGACCATGATCGTCGTGAGCCACGAGATGGGCTTCGCGCGGCAGGTCGCGAGCCGGATGGTTTTCATGGACGCCGGGCAGGTCGTCGAAGTCAACACGCCCGACGCGTTCTTCAACCATCCGCAACACGAGCGGACAAAACTGTTTCTCGGTCAAATCCTGAAATGAGCGCTGATGCGCCGTTACTTCGGCCCGGTCGCAACCGGGAGATCAGCGCGCGCGCCCCATTCCGACCATGATCCGTCATAGAGGCCGGCTGGAGTCTTGCCGAGCGCGTCGAGGGCAAGCCACAAGGTCGCGGCCGCGACGCCGGAGCCGCAGCTTGCGATGACGGGGCGGTCGATGTCGACCCCGCCTTGGGCGAAGGCGGCGCGCAGGCGATCGACCGGAAGCATCTGGCCGTTTTCGGTCAGCGTCGCGCTCGGCACGTTGAACGAGCCTGGAATGTGACCCGGGCGGAGCCCCGGCCGCGGCTCGGGCGCTTCGCCCCGGAACCGGTCGGCCGGCCGGGCATCAACGACCTGGGCGGTCTTGTCGACGAGCGCGCGTGCGACCCGCTCGAACGATGCAACGATATCGGGCGGGCTCTTGGTCACAAAATGGGTGGGCGGGCGAGTGACTTCGCCCTGTTCGAGCGGGCGATTCTCGGCCTTCCATTTCGGCAGGCCGCCGTCGAGAATGTGCACGTGTTCAGCGCCGAACAGGCGAAACGTCCACCACACCCGCGGCGCCGAGAACAGGCCTGCGCCGTCGTAGACCACGATGGTGTTGCGCTCGGAAATCCCCAGCTGACCGACGGCCAGGCCGAAGTCGAATGCCGACGGCAGCATGTGCGGCAACGGCGAGGAATGATCGGAGATCTGGTCGACGTCGAAGCGCACCGCGCCCGGGATGTGGCCGGCGCGATATTCCGCCGCCGCATCGCGGTTTTGACCGGGCAGGTAGTACGAGCCGTCGACGACGACGAGGTCGGGTGATCGCAGCCGCGAAGCGAGCCAATCGGTCGTGACGAGCCAGCGGCCTGGAGGCTGGGTCGGAGGGGTGGGTGGCATGAGTCACGCCCTTTCACGAGGCCGTATAGCGTGTTGTGGGTTGGCACGAAAGCCATGGATCCGCGTCGGCGCCGACGCCGGCTACACCTTCTCGAACGGCGGCGTCACACCGGTCCTCCGCTCCATCCAGGCCGGAACCGGAAGGCTCTTCGAGCGCAAGAACTCCGGATTGAACAACTTGGATTGATAGCGCGTGCCATAGTCCGCCAGGATGGTCACGATGGTGTGCCCCGGACCGAGCTCCTTCGCGAGGCGGATCGCGCCTGCGACATTGATGCCGGACGAGCCGCCGAGGCAGAGACCCTCATGCTCGAGCAGGTCGAAGATGAGCGGCACGGCCTCCTCGTCGGGGATCTGGCAGGCGAAGTCGATCGGTGCGTCCTCGAGGTTCTTGGTGATCCGCCCCTGGCCGATGCCCTCGGTGATCGAAGAGCCCTCCGATTTGAGCACGCCCGACGTGTAGTAGCTGTAGAGGGCGGCGCCCAGCGGATCGGCGAGGCCGATCTTGACGTCCTTGTTGCGTGCCTTGAGCGCCATCGCGACGCCAGCGAGCGTGCCGCCGGTTCCGACCGCGCAGGTGAAGCCGTCGATCTTGCCCTCGGTCTGCTCCCAGATTTCCCGCCCGGTGGTCTCAATGTGACCGTCGCGGTTGGCGACGTTGTCGAACTGGTTTGCCCAGATGGCGCCGTTCGGCTCGCTCTTAGCAAGGTTGGCCGCCAGCCGGCCGGACAGCTTCACGTAGTTGTTCGGATTGGAGTAGGGAACCGCCGGAACCTCAACCAGCTCGGCGCCAGCAAGGCGCAGGGTGTCCTTCTTTTCCTGGCTCTGGGTCTCCGGGATCACGATCACGGAGCGGAAACCCATGGCGTTGCCGACAAGCGCGAGCCCGATACCGGTGTTTCCCGCAGTGCCCTCGACGATCACGCCGCCTGCCCGTAACTGACCCTTGCGCACCGCGTCGTTGATGATGAAAAGCGCGGCGCGGTCCTTCACGGACTGACCGGGATTCATGAATTCCGCCTTGCCGAGAATCGTGCATCGGGTCAGCTCGGAGGCGCGCCTGAGCTTGATCAGTGGCGTATCGCCGATCGCATTCACAATGCCGTCGCGGATGTGCATGGGTGTCCTGTGCGGGGCCGATACCTGCGGGACCCTATCGGCCGCCCCCCCGCGCCACAAGGCTTGCCCGCCGCACCGGTAGCGGTGTCCGCCCAGCGGTATCTTATTAAGCTGCTTTGGTATAATGCTGGAGGGAGTGATCCGGGCCCGATTCTATCGCGTAATCAATGTTTAATGCTGGGATGATGAAGCAGTTCCGAGGGTCAGGAGTGGGGCCTTGGGGGGAGGAACCGGCGCGGAACGACCGAGGACTGACGAGTTGAACTACGACGCAACCATACGTGCCTCGGGCGGTCGCCCGATCGATGCGCTCATCGCGGCTTATGCGGCGCGGACGCTGAGCCGGCCGCTCACCGCATTGGTGGCCGCCCACCTGGAACTGAAGCCCGACAACCGAGCCTACGCGGCGCTGCTGGAGGCAGTCCACGGGGTCTTCCTCGAGGATGTCCGGCCAGTTCCGCTGGCCGGCCGCGACCGGCGGTTGGTGAACATCTTCGCTGCGCCCCTTGCGGAGCCCGAGCGAGCCCCCTCAGCACCCGCCGTAAGCCATGCCGGCACGGCGCTGCCATGCGCGTTGCGACGGCTCGCAGCCTGCGATCTGCCCGATTTCGCGTGGCGCAGGCGCGGCTCCGGTATCAAGGAGGTCGCGCTGACGCCGGATGCTGCCAGCGAGGCGCGTTTCGTCAGCGTGCGCCCGGGCAGGCGTCTGCCGTTGCCCCGCGAGGAGGGTCTCGCCGCCGCCCTAGTGCTCGAGGGCGCCGCAGCGGACGCCGGCGGCGAGTACGCGCGCGGCGACATCGTCTTCCCGGCAGCGGATCCCGACGACGCGCCGGTCATCGAAGGCGATCACGACTGTGTCTGCTTGATCGTCGCCGAAGGGGTGACACGGACGCCCGGGACGCTCAGCCGCGTCGTGAACATCGTCACGGGCGATCGCTAGAGCATGATCCCCAAAAGTTGCAGACTTTTCGGACAAGATCATGCTCCAGAATCATTGAGATGAGAGCGCGATGCGATTCTACCTAATCGCATCGTGCTCTAGCTCGGCGCCCTTCCGCGCGGCGTCGCACGGGCCCAGATGGCACGATCAACCGTTGATCGGAGCGGCGGCCGGTCGGCCGTGCGCATCGCCTGTCAGCGGGAGCGGCTGCTCGTCGAGCATGGCCTGAATCGACGCGCGTGCCGTGTCCTCCCGGATGCGATGCTGCGCAAGCAGATCGTGAGTCTCCGCGAGGATCAGATCGGCGTCCTGCAGCTTCTTGAGTCGCTTGAAGCGATCCTCCTGGCTCAGTCCCATGCTTTCGCCGACGAGCTCCAGAAGATTGACGATCCGGAACGGAAAGTTGCGCTCGTGTGCGCACAGCTCGCGATGATCGGGGTGATAGACCGCGACCAGGGCGTCGACCTTCGCGTCGCGTGCGGCCGTGAGCTCGTCGAGCTGGAGCTTGCGCTTGTACTCGGGCAGGGCGCGCAGGTAATTGCTCATGAGGCCGACCGCCGGCTGATGCAGGTCGACGAGCTCGATGCCGGGAATGGCGGTGAGAATGTCCGCCGCGGCCTCCATGATGCCGGGGACGCCCGGATGACGATGCAACGCGACGCGCAGATCGAGGCGGCGTTGCAGCATGGGCTTGATGTCGTCGAGCCGCGCGCGCAGGAAGCGCATGAACGGCGTCATCTCGAACGGCCGGCTCCCAGTCATGCGCTCATGGGCCGGCATGTTGAACTCGGTGAACTGCACGTGGCAGCTCGCGCACCACGACAGCACCTGACCGTTCTTGGCGCTGGCGAGCTTTGCCAGGGTGTTCTCGGCGAGACTGCCGGAGGCCTCGAGGTCGCCGGTGCGGAAATGCACCACGCTGCAGCAATGCGACGGCCCGCCCATCACGCGGTAAGTCACGCCGAGCGCGTCCATGAGGTCGAGCGCGAGCAGCGCGATATGCGGCGTCTTGAGAACATTGCAGCCGGTGTAGAAGACGAAATCGGGCTTTTCCGGCCCATCGGTGCTGCCGAGCCGGCGACTGGTGTCGGTGCGCTGACCGAGCCGCTCCAGCATCTCGCTGGTGAGCTGCATGCGGGAGAGCACGTTCACGTCCTGGCTGAGCTTGCGAAAATCGCCGACGCCCTGGCGGCGGCGCGCCGGCAGTTCGTCGTGGCTGCGCGCCATGGCGACGCGCGCCATCGCGAGCAGGAAGCGCGGGTTGACGCCGTCATCGCAGGCCTTGATGCATTCGCCGCTCAGCACGCATCCCGACGCCCATCTGCGCGACGCCTCGGGGCCGTCGCCGCTGCGCACGATGTCGAGCACGCCCTCGATGACTTCGCGCGGTGATGCCTCGACCCCGGCCGGGCCGGTGACCGGGCAGGCCTCGACGCACTTGCCGCAGCGCGTGCAGGCCGAGACCATCGAATCGAGGCGCTCGTTCAGGGCTGCTTCGTAGGTCATGTTCATGCTTTCACCCTAACAGGAATCGGCACACCCGGCCACGGCCGCAGTTGCGTGGTCCCTGTCGGCCGGGTGCCGCCGCGCTGGAACTGAGCCTGCGGTGCCTGTATATCGCGTGCATCGATTGCACGCGAGGGGACGAGAGTGAGCGCCGAGTTTGCCCGCCGCGCCAGTTCCGCCGGCGATGTCGAGATCGTGCTGCATCCGATTCCGACGCCGGACGCCAAGCCGTACATCATCGTGGTCGGCCCGGATGGGGCCTTGTGGTTCTGCGAAAGCGGCACCGCGAAAATCGGGCGGCTCGATCCGAACACCGGGAGCTTCCGCGAGTTCCCGACGCCGACCGCGAACAGCCGGCCGATCGGAATCATTCCCGGGCCGGACGACAATCTCTGGTTCTGCGAGAACGCCGCCAACCAGATCGGCCGCATCACGCCGCACGGTGCGATGACCGAGTTCCCGTTGCCGACGCCGGGCGCCGGCCCGGACGGCATCATGTGCGGGCCGGACGGAAATTTGTGGTTCTCGGAAGCGCATGTGAGCCGCATCGGCCGCATCACGCCGGCGGGGGAGGTCACCGAATTCTCGCAAGGGCTGACGCCGGGCTGCCGGCCGCTGTCGATCGTCGTGCGCGACGACGCCCTGTGGTTCAGCGAATACGCGGCCGGGCAGATCGGCCGGATCACCGTGGCTGGCGATGTCAGCGAGTTCCGGGTGCCGACGCCGGACAGCGAGCCGCGTGCGATGGTCGCCCACCCGGATGGCAACATCTGGTTCGTCCAGACCCGGGCGAACGGGCTCGGCCGCATCGACCGCGCCGGCAAGGTCACCGAGTTTCCCGTGCCCACGCCAGATGCGTCGCTGCGCGGCGTGACGGTCGCGGCTGACGGCGATCTCTGGTTCACGGAGAATTTCGCCAACAAGATCGGGCGCATGTCGCCCGACGGACTCCTGATCGGCGAATACCTGATCCCCGGCGCCAATTGCGGCGCGCGCGCGATCATCGCGGCGCCCGACGGGCGGCTTTTCTTCTCCGCTCACGATGCCGGCGCGATCGGCGAGGTCATCCCCAAATCACCTTGAGCGTGGCGCGAACGAAAACAACGCGGAGGAACGCACATGCATGTCGAGCAGGTCGCCTACGAGCTGGCGGGCAAGAAATACGTCGGCGCGCTGGTCTATGACGACAAGGTCACGCGTCCGCGTCCGGCGCTGCTGATGTGTCCGAACTGGATGGGCATGCGGCAGCAGGCGGTGGATCGCGCAGCGTTGCTTGCGGGCGACCGCTACGTCGTTTTCGCGGTCGACATGTACGGCGAGGGCATCCGGCCGAAGGATTTCGGCGAGGCGGCCACGCTCGCCAATCCTTTGCGCGAGGATGCCGCCGAGGCGAGGCGGCGGGTGCGCGCCGCCTACGACTGTTTCCAAACGCTCGCAGCGCAGCGCGGGCTCATCAGCGATCAGCGCGCCGCGGTCGGCTTCTGCTTTGGCGGCGGCAACGTGCTCGAGCTCGCGCGTGACGGCACCGACCTGCACGCCGTGGTCGCGATCCACAGCGATCTCAAGACCGAGGCGCCTGCCAGGGCGGGCGACGTCAAGGCCAAGCTGCTGGTCATTCACGGCACGCCCGACCCGGTGGTGCCGAAAGCGGACCGGGACGCGTTCGAGGCCGAGATGGATGCGGCCGGCGCGAAATGGCAGATGCTGCTGTTCAGCGGCATCCTGCACGCCTATACGGACGAGGATTCCAACATGGCGGGCGTCGCCATCTATGACGAGAATGCGTCGCGCCAGACCTATGCGCTGACACACGCGTTCATTGCCGACGCATTCGCGGGCCGGCTGTGACGGCCCGATTCGGTGGTACTTGAGCAAGCGGCGGCCGATGTGCAAAGGCATAGCGCGCCGCCGGCCCGGGCGAGCGGCGCGGCGGGTTGACGCGAACCGCTCTGACTACCGAAGCGAGATGCGAAGACCTATCTGAGGTCGCGACGCTCGCAATCACGAAGGGACATTCATACCGTGCACATCAGATTGACAGGCACAGGCATTATCGCCGCCGGAATTGCGCTCGCGGCCGTCGTGGTCGCGGCGACTCCGGGAAATTCATCCGGATCGCGCCACACCATGGCCCGTGGCGCCGAGCGGCCGACCGATATTTCGAGCGCGCCGAAGAACGCGCCGAAGAAAAACACCGACAAATCGGACAAGAAAACCTCCGCCAAGCAGCCGGAACTGACGCGTCCGGAGTTCACCGCCGCCGACCAGGCCGCCGCGCAGATTCCCGGTCTGCCCGGCGTACGCTTCTGGGCCGACTCGATCGCGGATTTCGAGCATGCGTTGCCGACCCAGCAAGGGCCGTGGCTGATCCTGTCGACCGGCGGCGAGGAGGGCGCCTATGGGGCTGGATTCCTCAACGGCTGGTCGCAGTCGGGCAAGCGACCAGAATTCGCCGCGATCACCGGGGTGAGCACCGGCGCGCTGATGGCGACCTACGTATTCGCGGGGCAGAAATACGACGAGGAACTGCATCAGCGCTACACCAGCATTTCGGCGAGCGACATATTCGAGGTCGCCTCGACGCCCGAGAGCCTCACCGACACCTGGCCCCTCGCCGATCTGATCAAGAAGGGCGTGACGCCGGAGATCCTGGCCGCCATCGCGGCCGAGCATCAGAAGGGGCGCCGGCTGTTCGTGGTCACGACCAACCTCGATGCCGGCAAGTCGGTGGTCTGGAACATGGGCGCGATCGCGGTCCACGGCGGCGAGCCTGCGCTCAATCTGTACCGCCAGATCCTGCTCGCATCCGCTGCGGTTCCGGGTGTGTTCCCGCCGGTCTATATCACGGCCGAGGCGAACGGCCGGCAGTTCCAGGAAATGCATGGCGACGGTGGCATCAACGGACCGCTGTTCTTCGCCCCCGTGCCCTATCTGGTTCCGGGGTCACCCAAGAAGCTGCCCGGGAATGCGTACTACGTCATCGTCAATGGCAAGCTCTCGGGCGAATTCTACCTCCCGCAGCGGAATACGGCGGCCATTCTCGGGCGATCGATCACCCTTGCGCTCAAGGCCGGCGGACGCCTCCAGCTCGTTTTGGCCTCGATGGCGGCCAAACAGACCGGAGTCCCATTCAACCTGACCTACGTTGAGGATTCGTTCGCACCAATCGGCCAGGGGCTGTTCGATCCCGCCTACATGAAGGCGCTGTACGAAAATGGCGTGGCGCAGGGCCGCAGCGACCACCGGTTCCATAGCGGTCTCCCGATGACGCCGGCGCCCGAGTCCCCGACGGCCAGGGACGGCTCGATGGCCGGGCCAATGGCGAAGTAGCGG
>Ga0126384_10000659_pt1 | contig 19588 bp, 17 predicted proteins | sample PanSoiMetPlot_36_FD_92543 | JGI IMG/M metagenome (GOLD analysis project Ga0126384, IMG submission 92543) | Tropical forest soil microbial communities from Panama - MetaG Plot_36 | ecosystem: Environmental > Terrestrial > Soil > Tropical forest > Bulk soil | place: Panama | collected 2016-02-17 | reverse complement strand
TGGCGATGTTACGAGCAGCAAAGGCAGAAGGACTGCCCGTGACTGTGGAGACATGCCCGCACTACCTGGCTTTTGGTGCGGAAGAGATTCCAAATGGTGCGACGCTGTACAAATGCGCGCCGCCGATCCGCTCTGTTGAGAATCGGGAAAAGTTGTGGACGGGTTTGAAGGAAGGCGTGATCGATTTGGTGGCGACGGATCATTCGCCTTGTCCGCATGAAATGAAGAAGCCTGAAGAGGGAAGCTTTCGAACGGCCTGGGGAGGGATAGCGGGCCTTTCCGTTGCGTTAGCGGTGATGTGGACAGAAGCGGTGAAACGCGGATTTGGATTGCAAGATATTGCAAAGTGGATGGCAGAAGGTCCAGCGAAATTGGCGGGATTTAGCGCCAGCAAGGGAAAAATTGCGGCGGGGATGGATGCGGATTTCACAGTGTTAGATCCGAAAGCAGAATTTGCAGTGGGGGAAGAAAACCTGCACTACAGGCACAAAATCTCGCCGTATTTGGGCAGGCGAGTGAAAGGCGTGGTTCGCGAAGTGTATTTGCGCGGAGAATGCATATTTAGGGATGGAGAGTTCCCCGGCGAACTGCGGGGCAAAGAATATCGAATGTAGGTGATTCGACGATTATGACGAACTAGAATTGCTGGCCAAACCCACTAAGGAGATGCAGGTTTGACGGAGCGGCACATTATCGGGGCGGCTGTCCCTCGCAAAGAGGGGCGCGACAAAGTTACGGGCCGCGCGCGCTACGTAGATGACATGACGCTGCCTGGAATGATTTTCGGCGCGACCGTGCGAAGCACGATTCCACGAGGCAAAATCAAGAAAATCAGTTTTGGGCCTGGGATCGCATGGGACGGGTTTGTAATCGCCAGCGCGAGCGATATTCCGTGCAAAAACTGCATTGCGTTGATTTTGGAAGACCAACCGTGCCTGGCCAATGGCGCTGTGAACCATCCGGAAGAGCCGATTCTGCTACTTGCACATGCGGACCGACATTTGCTTCGAAAAGCCGTGGATGCAGTTTCGATTGAGTACGAACGGCTGCCGGCCTTGCTCGCAATGGAAGAAAGCGAGAGCAAAAAGGAAATCATTTGGGGCGAGGACAACGTCTTTAAAACCTATTTGATCGAAAAGGGAGAAGTCGATTCTGTCTGGAAAGATGCCGCGCATATCGTCGAAGGCGAATACCGCACCGGAGCGCAGGAGCAGCTCTACATAGAAAACAACGGGGTGATTGCTGCGTACGATGCCGAAGCGGGCGTGACCGTGTGGGGATCCTTGCAGTGCCCTTATTACGTGCACAAGGCGCTGATGGCCCTGTTCGGTTTGCCCGCAGAGAAAGTTCGCGTGATACAGATGGAAACCGGGGGCGCGTTTGGAGGGAAGGAAGAGTATCCCTCCATGATTTCGGCTCACGCGGCGCTGCTGGCAAAAAAGTCCGGGCGGCCGGTGAAGATTATTTATGACCGCGCCGAAGATATGGTGGCCACAACGAAACGCCATCCGTCGCGCACTCGCCATCGCACAGCAGTGGATGCGAACGGGAAAATTCTCGGTGGCGAAATTGAGATTGCGATGGACGGCGGAGCGTACGCGACGCTTTCCTCCGTTGTGCTCTCGCGGGGAACGATTCACGCCGGCGGGCCATATTACTGGCCGCATGTCCGCGTGCGCGCCAAAGCAGTGGCTACGAATACTCCTCCGCACGGGGCGTTTCGCGGATTCGGCGCGCCGCAAACGATTTTTGCGATGGAACGCCACATGGACCGGATTGCGCGGGCCGTTGGCGTCTCACCTATCGAGATTCGCAAAAGAAATTTCCTAAAGACCGGAATGACCACGATCACCGAACAGGAGATTCGGGAGGAGATCGATTTGAGCGGACTCCTTGACCGAGCCGTGAAACTTTCGAATTACGATGAGAAAAGGAAAGAGTTCGGCGCTGTAAAGAATGGTCAAAAGAAGGGGATGGGTGTCGCCGCATTTTTGCACGGCGCGGGATTTACGGGCTCTGGCGAACGCTATTTGAATTCCATGGTTGGAGTGGAAGGACTGGCCGACGGAACCGTGCGCGTCCTGGTTTCGAGCGCCGAGTTTGGGCAGGGTACGAACACCGTGCTGTGCCAGGTCGCAGCGCAGGAACTTGTGATCCCATACGAACTCGTAACGATTGCGCAGCCCGACACTACCGTCGTTCCGAACAGCGGACCGACTGTCGCGTCCAGGACTGCAATGATCGTCGGCAAGCTCGTGCAGTCGGCCGCGCGAGGATTGAAGCAGACGCTTATCGGCTCGGGATTTCTGCAAGGCACATACACGCCCGAAGAATTTCGCAAGGCGTGCAAAGAGTTTGTCGCAGTTCGGAGGGCGTTGAAATCGTATTCGCGTTACGAGGCTCCACCCGGAATTTACTGGGACGATTCGAAATACAAAGGAGAAGCGTATTCGGCATTCGCGTGGGCGGTTTATATCGCGGAAGTTGCGGTTGATCCCGTCACGTATGGTGTGAGTGTAGAGGATTTTGTGGCGCTGCAGGAAATAGGAAGAGTTCTACATCCTTTGCTCGCGGAAGGCCAAATCGCCGGCGGCGTCGCGCAAGCTATTGGTTTTGCGCTTTACGAAAAAGTGGTCTGGCAGGAGGGGCGGATGGCGAACAACCAGATGACGAATTACATCATGCCCACGTCGGTCGATTTGCCTCCCATCCGTGTTTTTTTTGAACAAAATGGAAATGTGCACGGCGCCTACGGTGCGAAAGGAATTGGCGAACTGCCGATGGACGGGCCAGCCCCCGCAATCGTAAACGCTGTCGAAGACGCCATGAAAATTCGATTCGACTCGATTCCACTGATGCCCGAAGACATCTTTCGAGCCACGACCGTGCGGCAAGACGCATGAGTTCTTCAGCGGAAAAATCCGGCGAACAGGAACACTCTTTTTTTCTGAATGGAGAAACAATCAGCGTCCGCGCGTTTCCGATGGAACGGCTTCTGGACGTTTTGCGCGTCGAACTGGGATTGACCGGTGCGAAAGAAGGTTGCGGAGAAGGAGAGTGTGGTTCTTGCTCTGTGCTGATTAATGGGGAATTGGTGAACAGTTGCCTTGTGCCGGTCGCTCAAGTGAAAGGCACGCACGTCACAACCATCGAGGGGCTTGCGAAGCACGAGAGTCTGCATCCGCTGCAGGAGGCCTTCTTGGAGTGCGGAGGCGCGCAGTGCGGAATTTGCACGCCAGGGATGATTCTTGCGTCTGTGCATTTGCTGGAGAAGCATCCGCAGCCGACACTTGAACAAATTAAAGAGGGGCTGTCGGGAAACTTGTGCCGCTGCACAGGCTACATGCAGATTTTTGAGGCTGTGCGCAAAGCTGCGTACGGAGAATCGCAGCGATGAAGGATGATCCCAGAAATTACGAACTTGTCTCGCCCGATAGCCTGCGCGAAGCCGCCGTCTTGCTGTCGGATGATCCCGGCCGCTGGGTTCCAATTGCCGGGGGGACGGATTTGATGGTGTTGTATTCGGCAGGGAAATTGACCGTTCGAAATCTTTTGAACATTTGGGGCCTGTCGGAGCTGCGACAATTTGAAGTGACACCAAGCGTGCTGCGAATCGGGGCGGGATGCACATACAGCGATTTGCAGAAGCATGAAATTGTTGGAAAAGAGTTTTCTATGCTCGCGAAAGCCGCGTCCTGGACGGGCGGGATCGCGAATCAGAACCGTGGGACATTAGGAGGGAATATCGCGAATGCGTCGCCTGCGGCGGATTCTTTGCCGGCGTTGCTTGCCTACGACGCCGTGTTGGAACTTTACTCTGTACGCGGAGTTCGCCAGATACCGTACTCGGAGTTTCATTTGGGCTACAAGAAGCACGCGCTGGCTCCCGACGAGTTAATCCGAACCATTTGCTTGCCAAGAAATACCAAAGGAACGATTAGCTATTGCCGCAAGGTTGGCACGCGGAATGCGCAGGCAATTTCGAAGGTTTGTATTGCAGGTTTGGCAAGAATTGCCAATGGCGTGATTGAAGAGGCGCGAATCGGAATGGGAAGCGTCGCGCCGGTTCCGGTGCGGCTTCAAAAGACAGAGCAAGAGCTACTCGGCAGGAATGTAGGTCCGGAGCTTGTAGAAAAGGCGAGGCGGAGCGTTGGGCAACAGATCCAACCGATTGAGGACATCCGATCCACGGCACAATATCGGGATGCCGTTGCAACAAACCTTGTCGAAGAGTTCGTTCAGAGGCTGTGCGTGGAAGCGGAACAGCAATGAATGAAGTTCTCGCGCGATGGAACGAGCTTGATTCGTCAGAAGCTGCAAAGGGGATTCTGCCGTGCTGTGGAGCAAAAGCTTGGGCGGAGGGATTGGCCGGTAAGCGGCCATTCGAGGACGAAGCTGCGGTATTGATTACGTCAGACGAGATTTGGCGGGGTCTCGGAACCTCGGACTGGCTAGAGGCTTTCGAAAGTCACCCGAAGATTGGCGAATCGCGCGCCGCAACGCCGACTGGAGGCGATTCGGCAGCCTGGTCGCAGCAGGAGCAGAAAAGTGTCGTGGCCGCGCAAGACGAGCTGAAAGCCGAACTTGCAAAGGGCAACCGCGAATATGAGGAAAAGTTCGGATTCATTTTTATTGTGTACGCAACCGGGAAATCCGCGCCGGAAATTCTGGAGATTCTGAAGCGGCGGTTGCAGAATGATAAGGAAAAAGAACTGAAAGAAGCGGTTGAGGAGCAGAGGCAGATTACACAACTGCGTCTGAAAAAATGGCTGGGAATCTGAAGCGCATCTCAACACACGTCCTGGATGTCTCGCGGGGGAAGCCTGCGGCCAGCATGCCGGTGCGACTTGAGTTTAAAGACACGGCCGGCGAGTGGACGCAGATTTTCAATGGACGAACAGACGACGACGGCAGGTGTGGGCAATTGTTGATCGATGGAAAAGAGTTCGACGCGGGCGAGTATCGAATTACTTTCCGCACAGAAGCCTATTTCACGTCGCAGGACGTTGAAGGCCTATACCCGCAAGTCGAAATTACATTTCACGTGCGAGATGGGGAGTTGCACTATCACATTCCACTGCTCCTCAGTCCGAACGGGTACACGACCTATCGAGGAAGTTGAGCGAATGATCAGACTGGCCGAGAACAAATACGGAAAATCGCGCGTTCGCGTAATGCGCGTAAAGCGAGGTCCTAATAAGCACGAGCTGCACGAGTGGTCCGTGCAAGTGCTGCTCGAAGGCGATTTCGAAACGTGTTTCACCGAGGGCGACAACAGCAAGATCCTTCCCACGGACACAATGAAAAACACTGTGTATTCGCTGGCACGAAGTTCGCGTGCGGACTGCATAGAAGAGTTCGCAAAAGAACTGATCGATTTTCTGCTAGAGCGTAACCCGCAAGTTTCCGCAGTGGAAGTCGCGATTGTGGAAAGTCCTTGGAATCACATGCACGTCGGAGGCAAGTCGCATCCGACCACCTTTGTAAAAGGTGGCGGCGAGAGCCAGACAGCTCACGTGGAAAAATCGCGCAGAGGCGAGTTTTCCTTTGCGGCTGGTCTGGGCGATCTGATCATTTTGAAAACAGCTGGTTCTGCCTTCGCTGGTTACCTCAAAGATTCGCTGACGACTTTACCCGAAACAAAAGATCGGCTTTTCGGAACTGCGCTGCAGGCAAATTGGAAATACGGCTCGCCCAAACTCGATTTCTCATCAGCGCGCACGAAAGCGAGGGAAGCGCTGCTGGCTGCTTTCGCCGCGCATGACAGCAAATCCGTCCAGCACACTCTTTATGCGATGGCCGAACAGGCGCTGGCAGCTGTTCCGGAGATTCGCGAAATTGAGCTCATTATGCCGAACAAGCACTGCCTGCTGGTCGATCTTTCGAAATTCGGGCAAGACAATCCCAACGAAATCTTCGTGCCAACCGACGAGCCGCACGGACAAATTGAGGCGCGCATTTGCCGCGAATGATGAGCGTGCCGACCGCGAGCAAAGATCGAAAGGCCCGCGCCCGCGAAGCGCTGGTCCGCTGTGACGCGCTGGCAAATTTCAGCGAGGACGCAAACAGTCTGCGCCGCACTTTTCTTTCGCCGCCGATGCACAACTGCCACGCAGAAATTGCCGCCTGGTTGAAACTGCTCGGAATGTCCGCAAAAGTCGACGCAGTTGGAAATCTAAGGGCCCTCTATGAAGGCGCTAAGCTAGATGCGCCGCGGCTGTTGATCGGTTCGCATCTGGATACGGTCCCGAACGCCGGCAAATACGACGGAATGCTTGGCGTTGTGCTTGCGGTTGCCTTACTGGAAGAATTGGACGGGCGCCGCTTCCCGTTTGGGATCGAAGTTGTTGGTTTTTCGGAAGAAGAAGGGGTTCGCTTTGGGGTTCCGTTCATCGGAAGCCGCGCGCTGGTGGGACGGGTTGATGCTGAATTGCTCGAGCAGCAAGATTGGAATGGTATCAGCGTCCGAGAAGCGATTCAGCAGTTCGGTTTGGACGACCGGAAAATCTCTGAAGCTAGGCTTGCGTCCAGTGTATTTGGCTATCTTGAATTCCACATCGAACAAGGTCCCGTGCTGGAGAAGCTCGACCGTCGGCTAGCCGCTGTCGAAGCCATCGTCGGGCAGACAAGACTGGCGCTTCGTTTCCTCGGGAAAGCCAATCACGCAGGAACGACGCCTTTGGACGCACGTTATGATGCGCTCGCTGGTGCGGCAGAGTGGATCAACTTTGTCGAGTCCCGCGCGAAGCAGATCGACGGCCTAGTGGCTACAGTCGGCTCGATCGAAGCGAAACCGGGCGCAACCAACGTGATTCCGGGTGAAGTTCGGCTCACTTTGGATGTACGGCACAAGGCTGACGACGTACGATCACGCGCCGTCCAAGAATTAGCAGTTCGTGGCGCGGAGATCGCGAAGAGCCGGGGACTCTCCTTCGAATGGAGCACGCTACTAGAACAAAACGCTGTCTTCATGGACGATCTAATGACGCGTGAAACCGAAGCTGCGATTCAAAGCAGTGGCTACGAATCACACCGGATGACAAGTGGCGCGGGCCACGATGCGATGATTCTGGCCGAGCGCGTCCCTTCGGCCATGATTTTCCTGCGTAGCCCTGGCGGTATCAGTCACGATCCTGCGGAAGCCGTTTTGCTGGAAGATATTGAAGCGGCGATCGAAGCGGGAGTGCACTTGCTGAATCGGCTTGCAGATTCGAAAGAATTTTTGGGAAGGATGAATCGTGCATAACCTTGGCGAAACGCGCAGTGCGCATCATCGCAATCACATGCTGCAGACTCCGGACACCTTTGTGCGCGCTGTGCTTCCCGGAATGAAAAAAGGTGCGGGCATTGTGCATATCGGCCCTGCTCTGGGTGCCGCATTCACGCAGTACACGGCTGAACTAGAAGCAGGCGGAGAATTGGGCGGCACGAGTGCCCAGCGGTTCATTTACGTGCTCGACGGAGCGGTCGAAGTTGAAGCCAAACAAAAACAAAGCAAGTTTGGCCAGCGCGGATTTGCTTATTTTCCGCAAGGCGCTGCTCACCGGGTGACCGCCAGGAAAACCAGTCGTCTCGCCGTGATTGAGAAGAATTATCAAAACTTGGATGGAGTTGCCGCTCCGCAACCGATTATTTCGAGTGAAGACGACGTGAAAGGCCAGCCGCTTGGAGACGACGGCGATTTGCAAGTGAAGTGCATGCTCCCGGACAATCCGAGTTTTGATTTTGCCGTGAACACAATGACCTATCGGCCCGGTTGCGCGCTTTCCATGGTGGAAATGCATGTGATGGAGCACGGGCTCCTCATGCTCGAAGGCGGCGGGATTTACAGGCTTGGCGATCAATGGTATCCGGTCACGGCGGGCGACTTTATCTGGATGGGGCCGTGGTGCCCGCAGTGGTTCGGCGCCATCGGCAAAAAGTCAGCGAAGTATCTTATTTATAAGGATTGGAACCGGCATCCGCTTACACCGCGTTGAACATGAAACTTGCCATTGATCGCGAACGGCTGGTGTCTGAGATTCAAGCCCTCGGACAAATCTCCGAAGTGGAGCCGCCTGTCGTTACCCGGATTGTTTTTACGGAAGCGGACCTGCGCGCGCGTGCTTGGGTGATTGCAAAATGCAAGGAAGCAGGGCTCGCAGTGCGAGTCGATCCCGTCGGAAATACGTTTGTGCGCTGGACGGGAGCAGACGCGTCTGCACCTGCCGTGGGAACGGGTTCGCATATAGACGCGATTCCAAACGCCGGGAAATATGATGGCGTCGTCGGAGTGCTAGGAGGACTTGAGGCCATTCGCTCGCTGAGGAACGCGGGATTTCAGCCGAAACGTTCGATTGAGTTGCTGATCTTTACCTCGGAAGAGCCGACACGATTCGGAGTCGGTTGTTTGGGAAGCCGCATGCTTTCCGGAACTCTAAACGCCGAATCTGCCGCGAAATTACGCGATGCAAAAGGAGATTCGCTCGAAAATGTGCGGCGAAAAGCTGGCTTCGAGGGATCACTCAATAATGTGAGGCTCGCGGCAGGCCACTATCATGCCTTTGTTGAGCTTCACATCGAACAAGGGCCGATTCTCGAGCGGGAGAGAATTTCGCTCGGAATTGTGGAACGTATCGCAGCGCCGGCCAGCGCAAACATTTTCTTGGAAGGCGCAGGAGGGCACGCAGGCGGAGTGCTCATGCCCGAAAGAAAGGACGCCCTCTGCGCCGGGTCCGAACTGATCCTCGAGGTCGAAAGGGCCGCTCGATCGACTGGAGCCATTGATACAGTCGCTACCGTCGGCATCTGCGACCTCTTTCCCGGAGCGGTGAACAGTATTCCCAGCAAAGTCCGGCTCAGTCTGGACGTCCGTGATACCGATCTTGCGCGGCGCGACGGCGTGATGAATGAGATCGCCCTTGCAAGTAAAAGGATCGCCGAAAAGCGGAACGTCTCTATTCGAACGGAGATTCTGAACGCGGATGCGCCTGCGGAGTGTGCGCCCGAAGTGATTCTGGCTCTGGCTGAGTCTTGTGGCAAGCACAAACTGGATTGCCTGCCGATGGTTAGTCGCGCTTATCACGACTCTCTTTTCGTTTCGCGGATTGCTTCAACCGGAATGCTTTTTATTCCTTGTTTTCAAGGATACAGTCATAGGCCCGATGAGTATGCGGCACCCGAGGACATTGAAAAAGGAACGCTGGTGCTTGCGGAGACTCTTGCAAAACTGGCGTCGTAGGTAGAAAGCGATTTCCATGTCATCCGAATTCATGCGACAAGCGATAGCGCTGGCCCTCGAAAACATTCGAAACGGCGGGGGGCCGTTTGCTGCGCTTGTGGCGAAGGATGGAGCCATTGTCGCAACTGGCGCAAACCGAGTGACCGCCACGAACGATCCGACGGCCCACGCAGAAATCGTTGCGATTCGCGAAGCGTGCCGCAAATTAGGAACGTTCCAGCTGGACGGCTGTGAGATTTACACAACCTGCGAGCCGTGCCCGATGTGTCTTGGCGCGATCTACTGGGCGCGTCCTGCACGCATTTTCTATGCGGCAACAGCTTCCGATGCAGCGGCGGCGGGTTTCGATGACGCGTTCATCTACGACGAGATTCAGACTCCGCCGGGCGACCGCAGAATTCCGATGGCCGAAATGCAACGCTCCGAAGCGCTAGTCATTTTCCAGGAGTGGCTGGCCAAATCGGATAAAACGCCGTATTGAGGCCTTACGATTCGTGCACATAAGGAACGGGCGCAGAAGGAATTGTATTTTTTGCGGGCCGCAACGCTATAGTATCGGGAAGCGACGATAGCCAGGCAGAAGCGAGCGAGAGGTCCATCTTTGCATCGCCCAGGAGGGTGATGTGTCCACGGCAAACCCACGCGAAGCAAACGCGGAACTGGTAGCGCGCTTTCCGGAAATTCATCCACCTTTCGACAAAGTGTCTGCCGTAACGGAAGCAAACCGTTGCCTGTATTGCTTCGACGCGCCATGCACGGCTGCTTGCCCCACGCATATTGATGTGCCGCGCTTTATCAAGAAAATTGCGCAGGGAAATTTGCGCGGTTCTGCCCTGACAATTCTGGACGCAAATATTTTGGGTGCGAGCTGCTCGCGGGTTTGTCCTGTGGATGTGCTCTGCGAAGGCGCGTGCGTTTATCATCGCTACAACAAACAGCCGATTGAAATTGGACGTCTGCAACGGCACGCCATGGACGCGTTTTATTCGAATGGAGCGTCACTGCCGGCGAAATCGGGAGAGAAGAGAAACGGCCGCGTTGCATGCATCGGCGCCGGTCCCGCATCGTTGTCTTTTGCGGCAGAGCTTCGCCAGTGCGGATATTCCATCACTGTTTTTGAAGGGAAGCCGCTTCCTGGCGGATTGAATACCTATGGCGTTGCGGAGTACAAACTGCGTTCTAGCGATAGCCTCCATGAAATTGAACTGATTCGCACGCTAGGCGTGGAATTTCACTTCGGCAATGCTATTTCAAGTGAGCCATCGCTTGCTTCGCTGGAAAAAGAATTCGATTTCATTTTCTTGGGGATTGGCCTAGGGGCGATGCGAACGCTGGATATTCCTGGCGGAAATCATCCAGGTGTCATGGATGCGCTGAAATTCATCGAGGGTTATAAAATTGGGGGAAATCTTGAAGTTGGCCGTCGTGTTGCTGTCGTCGGTGCGGGGAACACGGCGATCGACGCGGCGCGCGCCGCCGTGCGGCTTGGCGCGGAAGAAGTGCAAATTCTTTACCGGCGCGGTGAAAAAAACATGTCCGCATTTCTTTTCGAATATGAACACGCTACGCAAGAAGGAGTCCGATTCGAGTGGTGGACTCGCCCAGTAGCGATTTGCGAAGCGCCGGACAGGAGCAAAGTGGAAGGGATCGAATGCATCCGCGTCCGGGCCGATTCGTGCGGCGTACTGAGCGACATTCCAGGGTCAGAGTACAAAATCCCTTGCGACATGGTCATTCCTGCAATCGGGCAAACGCCGCTGCTTGAATTTTTGCAAAGTTGCCGAGGAGTGAAGATTGATGACGGTCGCGTGGTTGTGGACCGCGCGACCGGGCAGACTTCGAATCCAAAATACTTTGCGGGTGGAGATTGCGTAAATGGCGGCCGGGAAGTTGTCGACGCCGTTGCCGATGGCAAGCGCACCGCCCTGGCCGTCGCCAAGCTCTTGGAGAAAGCCCATGCCTGAACAAAAGCCCGATCCCGATATTTCCGTGAGGTTCGCAGGGAAAATTTTCTCGCCGAACCCTTTCTGGCTGGCCTCTGCCCCTCCCACAAATTGCGGAGAGCAAGTGATGCGCGCCTTCGACGCCGGATGGGGCGGCGCGGTCTGGAAGACGATTGGAGATCCCATTGTCAACGTTTCCTCGCGCTACTCTTCGGTCGATTGGAATGGCCAGCGCATGATGGGCCTGAACAACATCGAACTGATTACTGACCGCCCGCTCGACCTGAATCTTCGCGAAATCGCAGAAGTGAAGAAACGCTATCCAAAGCACGCGGTAATAGCTTCGTTGATGGTCGAATCAAAGCGCGAAGCCTGGCACAAAATTGTTCAACAATCGGAAGACGCCGGTGCGGACGGCCTCGAACTGAATTTTGGCTGCCCTCATGGCATGAGCGAGCGCGGCATGGGCAGCGCCGTCGGCCAGGTCCCCGAATACACGGAGATGATCACATCGTGGGTCAAGGAGAAAGCGCGCACGCCGGTGCTCGTAAAACTGACGCCGAATATTTCCGATATTCGCGTAGTTGCGCGGGCCGCGAAGCGCGGTGGCGCTGATGGGCTTTCTGCCATCAACACGATCAACTCGATCACGGGCATCGACCTGGACACGTTTATTCCGCGTCCGAATGTAGACGGAAAGTCTACCCACGGTGGTTATTGCGGGCCGGCCGTGAAGCCAATCGCTCTGAATATGGTTCATCAAGTACAAAGTGATCCTGAGGCGCAGCTGCCTTTGAGCGGCATCGGCGGCATTTCCGATTGGCGCGATGCCGTTGAATTTCTGCTTCTCGGTTGCAGCAATGTCCAGGTCTGCACTGCTGCGATGCACTACGGATATCGCATTGTCGAGGACATGATCGACGGTCTCACCAATTGGATGCGCGAAAAAGGCTTCGCAAGAATCTCTGATTTTCAGGGACTGACCGTATCCCGTGTTCAAGAGTGGAAACATCTCAATCTCAACTACAAGATCGTTGCACGAATTCACGAAGAAAAATGTATCGGCTGTGAACTTTGCTATACAGCTTGCTGGGATGGCGCCCACCAGTGCATTCACATGGATCGCGTTGGCTCAAATAACGGTCAGCACCCGACGCCGGCCATGCGGGAAGCCGCGAGCCGCCAGTCCATTTCAGTGACGCCGATCCCGAAGTTAGATCTCAACGCCTCGGGCAACGGAGAAGAGCCGTATCCGACTCCCCTTGCACGCATTCCTCAGATAGACGAATCCGAATGCGTCGGCTGCAATTTGTGCTTTCTTGTTTGCCCAGTGGAAGGCTGCATCACGATGGAACGAGTGGACAAAAACCTGCCGCCTCAATCTTGGGAGCAGCGTACCGGCGGCGCGGCAACTCCGGGGAGGAATTGCGACTGATGGGACTGCTCATTCAGAACGGTACGGTTGTCACTGCGCAGAAAACGTTCCCCGCGGATATTCTGGTGGAAGGCGAAACGATCAAGGATATCCGCGAAGGAATTCCTCCAGCGCCTGCCCTCAAAACGATTGACGCGAGCGGCATGCTGCTTCTCCCCGGTGGCATCGACGCGCATACGCACCTCGACATGCCCTTCGGCGGCACCACATCCAGCGACGATTTTGAAACTGGCACGCGTGCCGCGGCGATTGGCGGCACAACTTCCATCGTTGATTTTGCGATTCAGGCGCGCGGAACGCGCATGCGCGCTGCCCTAGATACCTGGATGAACAAAGCCCAGGGCAAGGCTTGCATCGACTACGGCCTGCACATGATCGTCACCGATCTCGCAGGTGCGGGCCTCGAAGATATGGACGAAATGGTTCACGAAGGCGTGGCGAGCTTCAAGCTCTTCATGGCCTATCCGAACGTGCTGATGGTGGACGACGCGACGATTTTCAAAGCGCTGAAACAAACTTCCAAGAACGGCGCTCTGATTTGCATGCACGCGGAAAACGGCAGCGTGATTGACATCATCGTCCAGCAAGCGCTTGCGGAAGGAAAAACGGCCCCGGTTTACCACGCTCTGACACGGCCGACGATCGCAGAAGCCGAGGCCGTGAATCGCGCAATTGCGCTGGCTGAAATCGCGCATGCGCCGGTCTACATCGTTCACCTCTCATCGGAAGACGCGCTTAATCAAGTCCGAGAAGCTCGCAGCCGCGGCGTCCCCGCGTTTGCAGAAACGTGCCCGCAGTATCTTCTGCTTTCAATTGACGAATTGAAGCGGCCGGGCTTCGAGGGCGCAAAATACGTCTTCACGCCGCCGTTGCGCGAAAAAGAAAATCTGCCGAAATTGTGGGATGGCCTAAAAGAAGATAACTTGCAAGTGGTCTCGACCGATCACTGCCCCTTCTGCTTCGAAGACCAAAAAGTTCTCGGGAAGGACGATTTCACGAAAATCCCCAATGGCGGCCCCGGAATCGAAAATCGCCTTCAACTCCTCCATCATCACGGAGTGAACGAAGGAAAACTCTCGCTGAATCGCTTCGTTGAAATCGTCTCAACTGCACCTGCCCGTATTTTTGGAATGTATCCGAAGAAGGGAACACTCGCCCCCGGAAGCGACGCCGACATCGTCGTATGGGATCCGAAGACAGAACACACGATCAGTGCGAAAACGCACAACATGCGCGTTGACTATTCCATGTTCGAAGGTTTTCGCGTTCGAGGAATCGCGCGACAGGTCTTTTCTCGCGGCGAATTGATCGTGGAAAACGGCAAGTACGTGGGCAAAGCGGGCCGCGGTTCTTATTTGCGCCGGGCGGCGCGCGGCGGTGCCTGGGCATGAGCGCAGCCCACGACCGGAGCCTCTACAACGAAGACCTCGCTCCCATTCCGCCGGAGCGGCGTACCTGGGGCACGTACAATTACGCTTCGCTCTGGGTTGCCATGAGCGTTTGCATTCCGACGTACATGCTTGCCTCGGGCCTGATCGCCAGCGGCATGAGCTGGAAACAAGCCATCGGCACAATTCTTCTCGGTAATTTGATCGTCCTCGTTCCCATGATCTTAAATGCGCACGCCGGAACCAAATACGGCATTCCGTTTCCAGTGTACGTCCGCGCCTCGTTTGGTGTCCGCGGTGCAAATGTCCCCGCGGTTCTGCGGGCTCTTGTCGCTTGCGGCTGGTTTGGGATTCAAGCGTGGATCGGCGGCCAGGCCATCTATTCCATGCTCGGCGTACTTTGGCCGAGTCTCGCGGGCCGCGAAGGTATTTCCTGGGCGTGCTTTTTTGCATTTTGGTTTTTGAACATGGTCGTCATCTGGCGCGGCATTGAAACAATAAAGTTCCTCGAAGGTGTGGGCGCGCCTTTCATGCTTGGCGTTGGCCTTCTGCTCTTGTTCTGGATTACGCGCAAAGCCGGTGGATTTGGCCCAGTGCTCAGTACCCCCAGCAAATTCAAGACCACCGGCGAATTCCTCCACGTTTTCATCCCATCGCTCACCGCCATGGTTGGATTCTGGGCGACAGTGGCGCTCAACATCCCGGACTTCACCCGGTATTCGAAATCGCAAAAAGCGCAAATGACAGGCCAGGCTTTCGGCTTGCCAACAGCGATGACGCTTTACTCGTTCATCGGTGTCGCGGTGACCTCCGCTTCTGTTGTTCTCTTTGGTCACGCCATTTGGGACCCAGTCGCGCTGCTCGGCCGCTTTCACGAACCAGTAATCGCTTCGATTGCGCTTGTTGCTTTGCTCATTGCCACGCTTAATACAAATGTCGCGGCAAACGTGGTCTCGCCTTCGAACGATTTCTCGAATCTCAACCCGCGCCTCATTTCCTTCCGCACCGGCGGGCTCATCACTGGTTTGATCGGCATCCTGATGATGCCGTGGAAGCTACTTGAGAATGCGGACGTTTACATCAATAAGTGGCTCGTCGGCTATTCCGGACTGCTCGGCCCAATCGCAGGCATCATGATTGCGGACTATTTCATCGTCCGAAAGCGAAACTTGAATCTGGAAGCGTTGTATCAGCGGGGCGCGGCTTATGAGTATTCCGGCGGCTTCAACATCAAATCGCTGATTGCATTGGGGCTTGGCGTTTCGATCGCGCTGGTCGGCTTGCTTTTGCCTTCTCTCCGCTGGTTGTATGATTACGCTTGGTTCGTCGGCTTCTTTGTCTCCGCGTCGGCATATTGCTTGTTGATGGGCAAAGCGTCTTCAAGCGAAAGAGAAGCTGTTCCGGCTGGCGCCGCCGAACTGTAAAATCTCAGTACACCGCACTTATACTAATTTTCATTTCGGTTCAGGAGCCGTTTCTATGAGCGAGTCACTTACGTCCGCGCAGGTTGTCGAAACTACCAAAAAGCTAAACTATGGCACCTGGCGTTTCCAGAAAAGCTGGAATCCGCTTCACATCGTTGACGCCGAAGGATGCTACTTCATCGACGTCAACGGGAAGCGCTATCTCGATTTCTCTGCCCAATTGATGTGTGTGAATCTGGGTCACAAAAATCCCGCCGTTATACGCGCAATTGAAGAGCAGGCTCGTGCCCTTCCGTATATCGCGCCCGCCTACGCCTCCGACGCTCGCGCAAAGCTAAGCAACCTGCTTTTGGACGTACTGCCGAAAGGTCTGGAAAAGTTCTTCTTCACCACGTCCGGAACCGACGCGAACGAAGCTGCATTCAAGATTGCGCGCATGTATACCGGCAAAAGCAAAATCATCGCGCGCTACCGTTCTTATCATGGCTCAACTACCGCTTCGATTGCCGCAACTGGCGATCCTCGCCGCTGGGCCATGGAGCCCGTCGGCAAAGCGCCGGGTTTCATCTTCGCTCCGGAAGTGAATTGCTACAAATGCCCTATCAAACATACCTATCCATCTTGCGGGGTGGCCTGCGCGGATTATGTCGAACACATGATTGCGAACGAGAGCAACGTTGCCGCCATTGTTCTCGAACCCGTAACCGGAACGAACGGCGTCCTCATTCCACCCCCTGAGTATTTTCCGAAGCTGCGCAAAATCTGCGATGCCTATGACGTCTTGATGATTGCAGACGAAGTCATGACCGGCTGGGGCCGCACCGGAAAATGGTTTGCCGTCGATCACTGGGGTGTTCAGCCGGATATTCTTGTCACCGCGAAGGGCATCACTTCCGCGTACGTTCCGCTCGGCCTCTGCGCAACAACAGCGAAGATCGCCGCGCACTTCGACGATCACTATTTCGCGCACGGCCATACATACGAAGCGCATCCGATGACTCTCGCTCCCGCCGTTGCAACCATTCACGAAATGCAGCGACTCGGCCTCGTCGAGCGCGCCAACAAAATTGGCGCTTACCTCGGGGATAAATTAAAAGCGTTGGCTGCCAAACATCCGTCGATTGGAGAAGTTCGCGGGATCGGCCTTTTCTGGGCTGTCGAATTAGTCAGAGACAAACAGACCAAACAGCCCTTCAACACCATGCGGGACAAAGTCGAAGGCAAGTCGCTCGTCGTGGATCAAATCGCCGCAGAGGCGATGAAGCGCGGCGTCTCGGTGCAATCCTGGGTAAGTCACTTCGTCATTGCCCCGCCGCTGATCATCACCGAAGCTGAAGTGGATGCTGGCGTCGCGGCGTTGGACGCGGGCCTTTCAATCGCCGACAGAGCAATCAATCAAGCGGCCTGAAAGGATCTTTCAAGCCGCAAAAAGATTTTTCAGCATAAACCAGAGATTGGCAGGGCGCTCCGCCAACCGCCGCACAAACCACGGATACCAGTAACTTCCGTAAGCGACTAAGACTCCGGAGCGATAGCCTGCGGCTGCGAGCCGCTCCTGCTCCGCGCGTTGAATTCCATAAAGCATCTGAATTTCCAGCGCGCTCTTGAGCATTGCCTCTTTTGCCGTGAAATCAGCCAGCCGCTGAATTAGCGCGATATCGTGAGTGCCGAACGCCACGCGGAACATGCGCCCTTCTCGCTGCGCGAGCAGCATTTCCTGTCCAAGCGAAAAATAGCTTTCATCCACGTCGCGCTTCACCGGGTAAGCAACTTCGGCTGGTTCTTTGTATGCGCCTTTCACAAGCCGGACAGACGGTTTGAGGGGAAGCAAGTTCTCCAAATCCTGCTTCGTTCGAAAGAGGTAAGCCTGCAAGCAAACTCCGGCTCGCGGAAACTGTGCAAGAACCTCGCGATAAACGTCGAGCGTCGCATCCACATAGCTGCTCGCTTCCATGTCAATCCAGACCGTTTTGTCCGGACATTCGGCTTCCACGATTCTTTTCACATTCGCAACGCACAACTCCGCGGACTGATCGAGCCCGAGTTGCGTCAGTTTCACAGAAATTTCCGTGCGTAGCCCTGCCTCACGAATTTTTCGCAAAACCCCTACATAGTGCTGCGTTACCTCTTCCGCCTCTCGAACATCAGCGATGTTTTCGCCCAGTCGCGTGAAAACTCCAGCAATCTTTTTCGATTCGAGCGCTTTGGCCGCTCCGATCGCATCCTCAACCTCTTCCCCCGGCATGAAGCGCGAGACGCTGCGCCGCACGAATTTGTAACGCGACGCCCGCTCGCGCAGCCATCTATTCTGTGAAGCCGCCAGAAGCAGCGACCGCATCACGCCCATGAGTTCTCCCGTGGTCCGTAACGATTTGTTAGTTGATCGCAAGCGCTTTCAGAAGCAAACCGGCAAGTGCGGCACCGAGCAGCGGGCCGATTACCGGAATCGGCGCATAACCCCAATCCGAGCCGGCTTTGCCCGCAATCGGCAGAATCGCGTGCGCGAGCCGCGGCCCAAAATCGCGCGCCGGATTGATGGCGTAGCCCGTCGTTCCGCCCAGCGACAAACCGATGCCCCAAACGAGGCTCGCAACCAGGTACGGCCCGAGGCCGGCCGCTGGGGGAGTTCCCGAAACGCTCTTCGAAAAAATCGCCCCGACCACAAAAACAAGCACAAATGTCCCGATGATCTCGCTCACCAAGTTCGCCACTGTGTTTCGAATCGCTGGTGCTGTACAAAACACAGCAAGCTTTGAGCCGGCGTCTGATGTCTCTTTCCAATGCGGCAAATACTGCACCCAGACGAGCGCAGCTCCAACGATTGCCCCCAGCAGCTGCGCGCTTAAGTAGGGTAGAAATTTCCCGTACGCTCCCGCACGAACCGCAAACCCAAGCGTCACCGCAGGATTCAAGTGCGCGTCGCTGCTCCCGCAAGCAATCGCCGTAAACACCCCGCACATCACGGCAAAAGCCCACCCCGCCGTAATCACAATCCAGCCGCTCGCCTCCGCTTTCGATTTCTTGAGCAGCACGGCCGCGACGACACCATCTCCAAGCAGGATCAAGATCAACGTTCCGAGAAATTCACCGAGCCAGGGCGATGTCATTCTCATTTTCTCCTCTTAGTCTTCTGCCCAATCAAAAGAACGCGTCACCGCTTTTTTCCACTCACGATAAAGCCTTTCGCGCTGCGCTTCTCCAAGCGAAGGTTTCCACGTTCGGCCCGCCTGCCAATTGGCGCGTAATTCATCCGTTCCTTTGAAGTAGCCAACTGCGAGCCCCGCCGCATAGGCTGCCCCCAGCGCCGTCGTTTCCGCCACTTTCGGCCTCACGACATCGCGATTCAAAATGTCGCTTTGAAATTGCATCAGCAGTTCGTTCGCGATCATTCCGCCATCCACGCGAAGCGATGCCAGGGGAATCTTCGAATCTTTCTCCATGGCTTCCACAACTTCGCGCGTTTGATACGCAGTCGCTTCGAGCACTGCCCGCGCTAGATGGCCTTTATCCGCAAAGCGCGTCAGCCCTGCAATCACTCCTCGTGCCGTTTCTTTCCAATAAGGCGCATACAGCCCCGAAAATGCCGGTACAAAGTAAACGCCGCCATTGTCATCCACGGTTTTTGCAAGCGATTCGACATCCTGACTCTTCGAAATCAACCCGAGATTGTCCCGCAGCCACTGCACCAACGCTCCCGTAATTGCAACGCTCCCCTCAAGCGCATAGCGCGCCGGCGAGTTCCCAACCTTGTAAGCGACGGTGGTCAACAAACCGAATTGCGACGGCACAATTTTCTCCGCCGTATTCATCAGCAAAAAGCAACCTGTACCGTACGTGTTCTTTGCTTCGCCGGGACCAAAGCAAGCTTGCCCAACCAGCGCCGCTTGTTGATCTCCCAAAATTCCAGCAATTGGCACCCCGCCCGCGGGTCCTTCCGCCACGCTTCCGTACGTTTCGCTGCTCGATCTCACTTGCGGCAGCATCTCCCGCGGGATTTCGAATGCGCGCAGCAGCTCTTTGTCCCAATCGAGTGTTTGCAAATCGAAAAGTTGCGTGCGGCTCGCGTTCGTTACGTCAGTCGCATGCACGCCGCCTTTTGTCCCACCCGTCAAATTCCAGAGGAGGAAGCTATCAATGTTTCCAAATAGCAACTCTCCGGCAGCGGCGCGTTTCTCCGC
>Ga0126384_10000658_pt1 | contig 19597 bp, 17 predicted proteins | sample PanSoiMetPlot_36_FD_92543 | JGI IMG/M metagenome (GOLD analysis project Ga0126384, IMG submission 92543) | Tropical forest soil microbial communities from Panama - MetaG Plot_36 | ecosystem: Environmental > Terrestrial > Soil > Tropical forest > Bulk soil | place: Panama | collected 2016-02-17 | reverse complement strand
TCGGATGTGCTCACGCTTCGATTCCTCCTGGCATGGTGTAATCTAGCGCCGAGCGAACGGCGCTGCCTAAGTCGAATTGTGGAAGCGAGGATTGAGCCCCAGAGACTGCCCAATTTGCGAGCGACAGCCGCTGGGTTCCACCTCGGTCCAGAGCGTCGAAATCGAGACCTGCCCGCGCTGCGGCGGCCTTTGGTTCGAGCCTGGCAAGCTTGAGCATTTCCCTGATCGGCCTTCCGCCAAGGTGTTGCTGCCGCTCGCGCAGCATGCGCCGGGGCGCTGCCGGCGCGGGGGCCATGCGATCAGCCAGGCATTGGTGCGCTGTGCGGTTTGCGGCGGCGGCCCCGCCCACTGTCCGTCGTGCAACTTAAGGCTCGCCATGGTTCCCACCGCCGCATGCGCGATCGACATTTGCGTCCGCTGCGAAGGCGTTTGGCTGGATGCGGGGGAGTTCGACGCGCTGAGGGGCGTCGCCCGCCCAACGCCGAGTTCCGAAGACGCCTCACCGCGGCCTGTTCGCGGATGGGAGATTCCCAAACCTTCGGCGCCCGCCAAGGATTCCTGGCTCGGACCGGGCCAGGCGCAGGCGCTTCAGCGGGCGAGCAGCATTCCAAACCCCCGCGCGCCGTTTACCTGCCGGCACTGCTCAGCGAGCCTCGGCATCGCGCAGGTATGGGCGTACGAAGGCGAGATCTACTGCGAGCAATGCCGGCCGCCTGGCGCCGTGTCCAGCCGAGAGTTACCGGCCGATTTGGTCAGTCGTGCAATCGACGAGCCCCGCCGCTCTGGCTTCGATTATCTATTGCGCATGCTGGTTAACCTCGTGAGCGGAGGCCACTGAGCTGGCGAGCAGCCCCGGTGCCCGGGCATGGAATCGCGTCACCCGTTCCAGGTAGAGGTGGAAGGCGATCGGCTGACGGCCCAGGTGTATCAGCTCGAGAGCGGCCGAGCATCGTCGATGCTCGTGCTCACGCACGGAGCGGGCGCCGGCCAATTCTCTTCATTCATCGTGCGGTTTGCGACGGGCCTGGCCAAGCGCGGCATCCACGTCGTCACATTCAACTTCCCGTACATGGAACGGGGAAAGAAAGTTCCCGATCGCGCGCCGAAGCTTGAGAACGCCTACCGAGCGATCATCCGCGCGGTCTTCGAGCGCTTTGCGCCAGTCTCGCTTTTCATCGGAGGCAAGTCGCTCGGCGGACGAATCGCTTCCCACCTCGCCGCGGCGGAGGACGAGTTGGCCGGCAGGATTGCCGGCCTCGTTTGCCTGGGCTATCCGCTGCACGCACCCGGTTCACCCGTCCTCCGCGACGCTCACCTGCCGCACATTCGTGCGCCGGTGCTGATCGTTCAAGGAGAGCGGGATGCTTTTGGAAGCCCGGAAGAGATTCGCAAAGCGATCCGCTCGATGAGAACCCGAGTGCAATTGCTCCCGATCGATGGCGGGGACCATTCGCTTTCCGTTCCGAAGGGTGGGCCGGTGCCGCAGGAGGAAATCTATCGCCGGGTGGAAGAGGAGATCGCAAACTGGATCGGCGGCATCGCCAGCGCCGGCCGAAGCTGAGCGCAACGCCTGCAGCACGGCCACTTCGAGCTCGGTTCTAATCTCGCAACCCCTCTATCAGCTCGAGGTGTTCTCGATCGTGCTCCTGCATCCTGCCGAGCAACTGCTCGACGCTGACAGGGCCGACCGTCTCGAGGTGACCCGTGCGGCTGAGCTGCTCGGGCCGAAGCGCGCGAATGAGTGCGACGTTCGCCATCCGCTCCTTCGAGAACGTTTCGAGGGCATTTTGAATCGCCTGTGAGTTGTAATCGCGCTCTTGCGCGAGCCGGCTTCCATCGAGGTCGGGCAGGAACGGTTGGGGCTCATCGAGCAGCCTTCGAAGGCGGACCGAATAGCCATCGCGCTCGATGTCGCGAAGATGGCATACGTTTTCGAGGATCGAGAATTCAGTCATCGACCTCTTCCGGCGCACGACCTCATCGGGAAGGCCCGCGACCATACCCCGCAGAGCAGTTGGAAAGTCCTCAAGCCTTTGGGCGGCGCTCTCAATGTCCAATCGGGTCATTTCAAAGCTCTTTGCGAAAGAAGAACTCCACCGTATTGCTCTTGTCGTGCAGCTCGCGCGTCCTGCCGTCGCGAACGTATCCCCGACGCTCATAAACGAGGTGCGCCGTTTCAAATCGCGTGTCGCTCCACAGCTCGACGTGGGTCGCCTCACGCACGCGACCGTTCGCTTCGACCAGCTGGCACAGCGCTGTGCCGAGCCCCATCCGCCGCGAATCGGCACGCACGTAGAGCTTGTGAAGTTGAACGCCGCCGTTCGGCAACGGAGCAAAGCCGATGCAGCCGACCACGCTGCCGTTTCGTTCGGCAACCCAAAAGCGGCCCTCGAGCCGGCGGAAGTGGCTGGCGATCCCGCGCAGCTCGGGCATCTCGCCGTCGACGTCCATCACGCAGCCCGGGTATTCTTCGAACACGCCGCCGAGCAGGGCGATCAGCGCCTCCGAATCCGCGTCGACGGCATCTCTAAAAGCGACGTCGTTCACTGAGCCTGAGCGGAGACTTCATACCGCGCCATTCGATAGGGTTCGGCGCGTGCGGCCGACAGCCATTCCTGGATCTGGGGCAGCTTCCAAATCGTTTCCGCATACGCGGCAGGCTCTCCCTCCAAGGCGACCCCATACGTTTTAAAGCGGCTCACCACCGGCGCATACATGGCATCGGCAATCGTGAACGCGCCGAACAGGTAAGGGCCCTGAGCGCCAAATCGGCTGCGGCAGTCGCTCCAAATCTGATGAATGCGGGAGATGTCCGCCTTGACCTCGGGCTTGAGCTTAAAATTCGCGAATGACTCGCGAAACTTCATCGGCAAGTTCTCACGAAGGGCCGCGAATCCGGAATGCATCTCCGCGCTCACCGAACGAGCCGTCGCGCGCGCCCTCGCATCGGACGGCCACAGCTTTCGATCTGGAAACAGCTCGTTGAGGTACTCGCAAATCGCCAGCGAGTCCCAGATCACCGTATCGCCGTCGATCAGAACCGGAACCCGACCGGAGGGAGAATGCTTTCCTATCTCCCGCGCCGTGGACGGCTGATCGAGCGGCACAACTTGCTCATCAAAAGGAACCTCCAACTGCTTGAGAACAACCCACGCCCGAAGCGACCAGGACGAGTAGTTCTTGTTTCCGAGGATGATTTTCAGTTTCGGCATGCAGCCTCCAGAAGACTGTGGCGCTCGCTGTGTGCCACAAATGGGGCGCGGCCGCTAGGGCTACCAGAGCAAGTTAGTTGACTGAAGGTGCGTTCCATTGCGAGAAGCAGTATCGAATGGATGCAGTTCTCGAACGCCTCTCGCAGCTTGGGCTGATCAAGACCCCATTCGATCCGGCGTCGATTTCGATCAGCGCCGGCCCGCAGAGCGAGTTGCTGAGCCTGTGCAGCGCAGCCGCCCTCGAAGGCGGCCTCTCGGTAGCCTTGGACGTCCGGCCCGACGAGCTGGTCGGTCCGCTGGCGATGGCAATCGGCGGCATGGCGGCGGAGTTGAGGGTGATCGACGTTCGCGATCGGCCGCAATCGGAGATGACCATTCGACTTGGAGCATTGGAGAAAACGTGGAAGGTGGGGAGCCAGGAGGCGCTCGTTCATCACCTGAACGAGCTCTTCAAGCTCGACCCCTCGGCGAAGGCGGTCGCCGTACTCGGCGAGTGCGAAGAAGCTCTGCAGCTCTGGGCATTGGACAAGCGGATGCTCGCCGAGCTTTTGCGGGAAGACTTCTTTCGGCCTCGCAATCGGAAGCTGCTGTTCGCTCTCGCCCAATCACCTACAAGCTGCTGACGCGGCACACGTCCGCGTCCGTCGATCCGGGTCCCCGTCTTTTGCCGCGTCCGCGGGTCGTGCCATGCTCCGATTCGGAGCAACGATTGCGTCCAGCACAGATCGCCCTGCTGCTGATACCGTTTGTCGGCCCCGCTCTCGCGGAAGACGACCGGAGCAAGCGCGTGCGGGAGGAGATGGAGCAACAGCTCAACGAGATGGTGAAGCTTCCAGCCGCTTCGGTGGAAGTGGTGTTCGACGGCATCGACTCCACGCGCTACAAGCTGCTCGAGGCAAGCTTCGTGCTGGACGACAAGCCGATACCGTTCACGCCGAACACGAAGGTCCTGTACGCAGGCGAGGTGCAGCCGGGCAAGCACACGCTGAGCGCGACGTTCTCGTACGAGGCGCCAACGGTCAACTCCGGCTCGATCAAGTACAAAGTCCCGGGCAAGTTCATCTTCACCGCGCAGCGAGGAATCTTCATGAGGGTGCGGGCGCGCATCGACGTGGACGACGGTGCCGAGCCATCCAAGCGTCTGCAGCTGGTGGGGAAAGCCGAAACCGCCCTGCGCGCCAAGCTGGAGGATAGCCTGCCTCCTCCGGCACCGGGGACGGAGCCCGAAGCCGCGGACAAGGGAGCCATTCGATACGGAAAGAAAGCTGCCCCCGTCGAGCCGACCGCAGAAGAGGAAGCCATGCGCCGACCGCAGAAGCGCCGGTCCCGCGTTGGCACAAAAGTGGCGCTCTCCTCGCCGAAGCCGGCCGCCTTGAAAGGAGAGGCGAATCCGAGCGCGACGTCCGCTGCGGCGGTCGATGCTGTTGCCGCTCCGACGCAAGCCGCTGAGACGCCTTCGCCCTCCAGTAAGGGCGAGGACGTAGACGGAGGAGCAGTCGCATCTTCCGACAGCGACGGCGGCTTCCCATTGGCTCCCCTCGCCGAGGTTCCCTCGACTCCACCGGCGGAAGCTTCACCGCCGCCGGTTGCTACCAAAGCGACCGGAGCCACCGGATTGGCAGTTTTCGGCGCAGCACTGGCGGCGATCGGCTTGATCGTTTTCGCCTTGGCCCGCCGCGGCCGCTGAGCTGAAAAAAGCCGTCGCCTCTGCAATCGCCCGCGACGCCAATCGTATGTTCCCGGTTACTCTCACCGGAGGGATCACATGCAATCGGTCGTTGTTGCGAAGTTGGCAGTGCTCGCTTTAGCGGTCACCGGAAGCGGCAACATCAAGGAAGAGAATCGCAACGTCGGCGACTTTTCCGAGGTAGGGATCGAGCAGGGACTCACTGCGACGATTTCGGTCGGGGCGAAAACGTCGGTGACCGTCTCCGCCGATGACAACCTGTTGCCGTTGGTTCGAACCGAAGTGAAGAACGGTCGCCTGATCGTCGGATTGACCGACAGGCACGTCACGAGCTCGAACGGCATTCGCGTGAACATCATCACTCCTGAGCTCAAGGCGGTGGGCGGCAGCGGCGGAAGCTCCCTCACCGTCGAGGGGACGACCGGCTCGATTTTTGCGGCGGACGGCAGCGGCGGAAGCGTGATCAACATCAGCAAGGTCAACGCAGAGCAAATCAAGGTAGCCACCAGCGGCGGCGCGAGGGTCAACCTGTCGGGCACTGGCAAGGATTTGACCATCCATATGTCGGGCGGCTCGGGCGTCAAGGCGATGGATATTCCAGCAGCGTCGGTGCAGGTCAGCGGTAGCGGCGGAGCCCACGCGGAGGTAGCCGCTTCGCAGTCGCTGGAAGCAGATCTCTCCGGTGGTGCGAGGGTCCTGGTAAAGGGGAATCCGGCCAAGCGGAACGTCAATCGAAGCGGCGGAGCTGAAGTTCGCTTCGAGGCAAGCTGAGCAGACGACCACTCTAGCGGCGACATTGCTGCGACGCCTTCGCTCGACCCGCCTGCACCCCGAATCGCTGTGCATCCGACATCCGAGGATCGGTTAAAGTGCGGCGATCATGGACAATCCATCTGAGTCGCCAACGCCCGACAAACCTTCTTCCGAAATCGAGACGAGCCGCCTCGGCAAATTCATCCAGACGTACCATAGCTTTCTTTCCAGCTTCGTGATCGGCGCTGCGGGCCTGGTCGCCACTTCGATCTGGCAATACCGCCAGTCCGAGACCGCCAAGCAACAGGCGGAAACGCAGCAACAAGTGGCAGCAAAGCAGGCGGAAAACAGCTGGAACATCGAGAAAGCCGACATCCTCGCCAAGAACCTCCAGGTCCTCTCTTCGCAGGGGTCCGGCAACGTCGAGCAACGTTACGGAGTGCTGCTCTCGCTGACGCGCGGCAACATCTTGGACTCCGAGGTCGCCGTCTCGTACGCGCTCGACCTGGGCAAGGAGAACCCGGAATACATGCGCAGCGTGCTGAGCGGCACGCAGAACAAAGACTACTGGCGACTCGCGCGCGCGTTCGAGCCCACCTGCGAGCAGCGCTACGGAATCACCCGGCCGGTGGAGATCTGCAACGTCGACAAGCTCGCCGACCGCTCAGCCGCCCTTGCGGAGCTGATCGCCGACGAAATTCAAGGCAACGGGCCGGGCAAACACAACCCTATGGTATTGCTCCAAGACGAGATTCAGGTGCAGGCCAACGCCACGCGTCTCAGCTGGTTGTTCACGCCCGCCCTGCTGAACATGTACGAGCGACGGCAGTGGAGTCGCATCGACCGATTTGAGGCCACCTCGCCGGGAGCGCATCTGGTGGCGTCGCTGGTATTGGCGAGCGCTCGCACTGGCGAGCTGGTCGGCGACCAAGAGGCGGCAGCGCTGGAGAAGTTCCACTCGGAACACCGCAAGTGGCTGACGCACTACATGTTCGAAAACAACTGCGACAGTGAATGCAAGGGCAAGCTCGTCGACTTCATGCTCACCTCCTACGACGCGTCAGAAGGTGATTACGATTTACCGACGCGGACCCTGCTCGAGCAATCTCGCTCCAAGGTAGGCGCTGCGCTCGGCGTATTGCACGCGCGTCTGCTGTGGTGCCAGGTGGATGGTCAGGACATGGAACAATTCCGGGATCGGGTTTTAGTTCCAGCCACGACGGAAACGTTCAAGAGCGACAAGGGCAATCCGGAGATTCTCGAGGATCTGTCAAGTCTGGTTGCCGTCACCAAGGCGCCCAAAGAAGGCGCGTCGCTCGAGGCCTGGAAAGCGATGATGACCGCGATTGAGAAGAAGAACGGGAAATCGGCTAAGTCCCTCGAGGCTCGGCACGCTGCGGTGTTGCGCGAGCGCGCGTCGCCGCCCCCGGCGATGAAGAAATGGAATTTCTGCATTTCCTCTCCGGCGGAAGAGGACGCCGCTCGGAAAGCAGCTCGATAGGACTAGCTGAGCGGTTGCAATTCGCCGAGCGTGGTCGGTAGCAGCTCGGACACGGTTGGGTGAATATGCATCGCGCGTTGAATGACAGTGTACGGCTTCTTTGCGTACATCACGTCCAGCAGCACGTGAACCACTTCGTCTCCATTGATGCCGAGGATGGCCGCCCCGAGGATTTCCTTGCTGTCGGCGTCCACCAGAATTTTCATGATGCCGTCCGTCTCACCGCGCTCCACCGCGCGAGAGACATTGGTCATCAGCCTTTTGCCGATCAGCACTCGTCTGCCCGAAGCGCGCGCCTCTTTCTCGGTCATTCCCGCTCTTCCGAGCGGCGGATCGATGAACAACCCGTAACAGAGGATCCGATCGCTGACCCGGCGAGGATCGTTGTCGAACAGATTCGCGGCAATGATTTCATAGTCGTTGTACGACGTATGGGTGAACGCTCCCTTTCCATTGCAATCGCCCATCGCCCAAATGCCGGGGACGTTGGTGCGCAGCTGGTCGTCGACCCTCACGTAGCCACGCTCGTCAAGCTCCACGCCGGCCTTGTCGAGGCCGAGGTCGTCCGTATTCGGACGCCGACCGGTGGCGATCAGCAGGTGCGAGCCCACGATTGCGTCCGAGCCCTGCTCCCCGAGCTTGACGGCAACCTGTTTGCCTCGCGGCTCGACGGCCTTCACGCCGATGTTTAGCCGGACGTGGATGCCTTCCTTCTCGAGGATCTCGCGCACTGCATCCGAGACATCCTCATCGTCCCGCGAGATGAGGCGCGGGCCGAGCTCAATGATGGTCACCTCGCTGCCGAAGCGCCGGTACATCTGCCCAAATTCGAGGCCGACGTAGCTGCCGCCCATGATGACTAAGTGCTGGGGAAGAAAGTCCACCTCCATCATGCTCGAATTGGTGAGGTACTTCACCTGATCGAGCCCCGGGATTTTCGGAATCGCCGCCCGAGCACCCACATTGAGGAAGATCTTCGGCGCCTCCAGGATCTCGTCGTTGACGCGGACCGTGTTTCGACTCTCGAATCGGCCGTGCCCCCGATAGAGGGTGACGTTCGGCAATGTCTCGAGCAGTTGGGTCACGTAGCGATTGTGGTCGCCGGCCACGTCGTCCTTGCGGGCCTTGACACGCTTCATATCCACCCGGACCGGGCTCGCGATGTCGACGCCGAAGTCCGCGGCCCGACGTGCGACGTACGCAGCGCGCGCGCTCGCCACCAGCGTTTTCGTTGGAATGCAACCGGTGTTGACGCACGTCCCGCCGATCAGCTTCCGTTCGATGACAGCAACCCTCCATCTCTGCTTGCTCATCGTTTGGGCAAGGAACGGACCGGACTGGCCCGTGCCGATGATGATCGCGTCGTAAGTCGGCATCCGCGTCCTCCTCGCCCGTCTGCTCTCTACATCATTCAGCTTTTGTGCGCCGAAGCTAATTCCCTCAGCAGCCTTGCCCAAGCTTCGCGCTCGCGGCTCGGACGGACGCTCGGCGCCAATTTTGCGCAATGTGCCCTGAGCTCGCGATAAAACTCCTTGTCTGTCTCGGCGCGGGACAGCAACTCGGCCAAGCCGCGCGTATCCCCCGGCTGGAAGTAGCCCGGATAGTCAGAGCCGAGCAGCCCAACGGACCCGGGAATGCGCGAAGCAATGATTGGAACTCCCCAGGCCAGCGCTTCGGAAATGGCGTTCGCGCCCCCTTCCATCCAAGAGGAGAGAACCAGAAGCCGGCAACGACCCATCAGGCGAAGCGCTTTTCCTCGAGTCAGCTCGCCCACCCAACGATATCGCCGATTGGTGAACTCCTCGCTGAAGGCGCGTGACTTCATCCCGGCGGTCAGGGCGCCGCCGACGTGAAGGATGCAGATGCGCGAGGCCGCCGGCAGCAAACGCGCTGCCTTTGCCGCCCGAAAGGGGTCCTTCACCCGTCGCAGATGGCCGAGGACGCAGACCTCGAAGGCGCTTGTTCGCGCCTTTGGTTTGACCGCGGGTCGTTCAGCGGACTGAAGGATGACCCGAGCCCCGCCGCGAAATTTCTTCGGAATCTCGGCAATGCCCAGCGGCTGCAACAGCACAAGGCGGGCGGCTTCTGCCAGGGCGCGCCTCGCTGCCGCGGAGGAGTGAATGTCGTTGTACAGGTCCGTTCCCGTCAGAGCCAGAATGAGTGGACGCTCGGGGTATTTGCGCCTGAAGCGCTCGATGGATGGGCGGCTGCGGCGCGCGTGCATGGCGATCAAGACATCGCAGCTGCCCCCTTTGTACTGCTCCTCGATGCGCACCCGGTGGCCCACCGCTCTCAGCAGGCGGAACCAGCGCACCGCAGTGACGCGATTGCCCTTCTTCGAGTGGGAAGGCGTGGTGCTGGCGATGCAGATGTTCAGAGCGCGCACGTTCTGAAGCCGGCCAGAACGTCCCGGCGATCCGGCGTATAGAAGTTGCGCCAGCTGTTCCGAATAAGCCTGGCGCGCGTAGCCCAACATCCCCCTCTGAGGACTTTGTGCGTTCCGAACCATGGCTGGGAGTAGTCCTGGTAAGGGTCGGCCGCAAAGCCGGGATACGGCTCGAAGGGGCTCTGCGTCCATTCCCAGACATTGCCGATCATCTGCCGGCAGCCGAAGGCGCTGTCGCCCTCGGGGAATGCGGCCACGTCCACGCAGCCGAGCCATTTGCCATCCAAATTGGCGCGGCGGAAGGTCGGCGCATCCTCGCCCCAAGGGAATCGCCGTTTCCCCAGCACGGCCGCGCTGCCGCCGTCCGGCGCGCCGGCGGCTGCCATTTCCCACTCGGCCTCGGTGGGCAACCGGCGCCCAGCGAACCGACAGAACGCATCCGCCTCGAACCAATTGACGTGAATCACCGGGCGGTGCGGCTCGAGCGCGACCCAGCGATGGAAATCGCGGCGCTGCCACCGGTCCGACTCCCGGCGCCAGTAGACAGGGTGTTCCGCGCCGGTTGATTCTCGCCAGCGCCATCCCTCGTCGCTCCAGTATCGGCGCTGCTGGTAGCCGCCGGCGGACACGAATTCAGCAAACTGGCTCTGTGTGACCGGAGCCCGGGCGATTTTGAACGGGCGGACGTCGATCGAGTGCGCCCATTTTTCATTGTCGTGAATGAACGGCTCCTCGCCGGGCGATGCGCCGAGGGTAAACGCTCCCCCCGGAATCGGCACATCTCCTTCGAGCGCTCCCCCCTCAAGTGGCACAACCGGTGAGCCGATCGATTCGGGGCTCGGATACCCCAGCGTCTGACGGGTGATGATGAATGCCTCGTCGTGCATGTCCTCGTGGGCAATGCTGAGGCGGACGAAGTACTCCGCCGCTCGAGCGCGATCGGCGTCGGAGAGGATTGCCAGCGCAGCGTCGCGAACAGTCTCCAGGTAACGGAGGGTCTCGGCTCGCGAAGGCAGCGGCAGATCCCATCGCGTGTCGTGTGGCACGGTAGAAGAATCGTACAGCGCGTCGCCATTCTGACGCATCGGCGCTCGCCGCATCGCGTGGCGCAGCACCCATCGCTCCTGAAACCAGGCGACGTGCCCGATCTCCCAGTGGAGAGGATTCACGATGGCGAGCTTTGGGCCGATCAACTGCTGATCGGTGAGGTCGGCCACCAGCGCGAAGGTGCGGCGCCGGGCGTCTTCGACCATCCTGGCCATTTCCGAACGGGTATCCATCAGTCTTTGATCAACCCCGCTGAGATCGCTGCCTCCTCGATCGACTTGTAGTTCTCCGCTGAGGTCGGAATGAACTTGTGCGTCCGCTGGAGATCCAAAATGACCTTGTGCTCGGGCTTCGAATAGTCAAGCGCAAGGAAGGCTCTCTTGATCTGCTCGGCAAGCTTCGGATCGAGGTCGCCGCGCACGGTCCAGTTGTAATCGAAGTACGGCGGCGTGGTCCAAATCACGCGAACCTTGGTCGGATCGAGCTTCTTTTCATCCAGCAATTTTTGAAGGACGGATTCGTTGAGGGCGCCGGCGTCGACTTTTCCCGACTCCACCCATTTGGCGGTTACGTCGTGGGCCCCCGAGAAGGCAACCTTTGCGAAATCCTTCTCCGGATCGATGCCATTCTTGAGCAGAAAATACCTAGGCATCAGGTGGCCGGAGGTCGAGCTGACCGAGCCGAACGCAAAGTTGGCTCCCTTCAAGTCGGCCAGAGTCTTGGCCTTCGAGTTCGTGGATACGATGAACTTGCTGTGAAACTGCGCATCCTCCTCGCGCTGGACGAGCGGATTCGCAGTTCCGGTCCGCCGCCGCGCCTGCACGAAGGTGAAGCCGCCGTACCAGACGAGGTCCAGCTTCTTCGCGGCGAGTCCCTCCACCGTCGCGGCGTAGTCGCTCACCGGGGTGAACTCGATCTTCTTGCCCACCGCCTTCTCGAGGTAAGCGCCGAGTGGAACAAACTTTCGTTGCAGCTCCGTCGGAGCTTCGTCTGGAATTGCCGAAACACGCAGCGTCTCCTGCCCGAACGCCGCATATGGGGCCGCGATCAGCAGGGCGAAAGCAATCAGGTGTCGATGTTTCATTCCGTATCCTTTCAACGCGGGCTGCTGCTTTTAGAACGCGGTCGCCGAAGCAGCCGGCGGTCCTGCCCATTCGCCAGCGCGCGCCTCCTGACGGCTCGGCGTTCCCTCCAAGACGCGTCGGCGGAGCCAGCCGCTGAACAGATCCACCGATGCCACAATTGCGACCACCACCGCGATCAACGTCAAAGTTCGATGATTTTGAAACAATGAAAGCGATATCAACAGCGCCTTGCCCAAGCCTCCAGCGCCGACAACGCCGAGGATGGCCGAGGCCCGGATGTTCACTTCCCAGCGGTAAAGCGTGTAGGCCACCAGTTGCGGGAATGCTTGGGGCACAACAGCAAAGGTCGCCGCCGCCGAACGCGAAGCGCCCGAGGCGCGCAGCGCCAGCATCGGGCCCGATGGAACCTCCTCGAGCGCTTCGGAGTACAAGCGGCCGAGCACCCCCGCAGTATGGAGACCCAGCGCGAGTGCGCCGGCGAAGGGTCCCAGGCCAACCACGAAGATGAACATCAGCGCCCACAGCAACTCGGGCAACGTCCGGCTGAGGTTTTGAATCGCGCGGGCCAGCAAGGAGATTCCGTGGACGAGCAGCCGCTCGACCCGAAATCCGGCTCGGCCAGCGGTCCCGTCCTCGAGGTGAATGCGTGCTGCCGCCGCGTACGCGAAGGCGAATCCCAGCACCACCGCGATCGCGGTCCCGAGGACGCTGATCGACAGCGTCTCCAGCACCGCGGGCCACAGGCTCCGGAGAAAGGATAAGCTCAGGTCGGGCGGAAACATCGATGCCGCAAACGAACCGATATTCTTCGCCGCATCGAGCGAAAACAGCTCGGAGATGGGAAATCGCAAAAATGCGCCCGCTGCCGCGCAGCAAGCGATCCAAACGGCCGCGGAGCCCGCCCGCACTGGGAGAGAGCTTCGAAGAAGCCCCTTGCTCTGCTGGAGGCCGCGGCGAATCCACCGGGAGGCCTGGTCCGCGGCTGCGACGAGCAAAAAGAGCGCAATCACCTGAGTGGCTACCTCGTCGTAGGCAAACATTTTGAGCGACAGCTCGAGCTGAAGCCCCAAGCCGCCCGCGCCCACCAGACCGAGAATCGCCGAGGCCCGGATCGCGCAGTCGAACCGGTAAAGCGTATAGGAGCCCAGCAGTGGCATCGCCGCGGGCAAGACGCCAAACGCGAAGACCTTGAGCGGCGACGCTCCTGTCGAGGCGAGACCTTCGGCCGGCGATCGCGGAAGGGACTCGAAGATCTCCGCAAAGACCTTCCCCAACACGCCCGCATACCCGATCCCGATCGCCAGCACGCCGGCGGCCGGACCCAAGCCGATCAAGCGAACGAAAATCATTGCCCAGATCAGCTCGGGGATGGAACGCATCAGGTTCAGCGCCAGCCGGGCCGCAGCGTAGGCGAACCGCCGTGCGGCACCGCGTCGGTCCGCGAGGGGAGAGAGAGCCTTCGCGTCGGTTGCCAAGATCGAGAGGGGCAACGCCAGGGCGACGGCGAGGGAAATTCCGAGAAACGCGATCGCCACCGTTTCGACGAGCGGCCGCAGCATGAGCGATAGGAACTCGCGGGAATGGGCAGGCGGCCAGAATCCGCGGAGGAACTCGAAGAGCGTTTCGCGCGCGCTGCTCGAAAACAAGGCGGAGAAGTTGCCCTCCGCACCCCGGTAGGCCAAGGCGACCACGACGGCGAGGGCCAACCCGGGCCATCGCAGGAACCAGGGTCGGGGTGGACTGATCGGCGCTGCCTTGAACGTGTACATTCAGCGCGACCTTTCGAGCTCCACTCGCCACGCCTTGCGCGCGATCTGCAGAAAGCTCTTCGCCTGCGGCGTGAGCTCCGCGTCCGCCCTCCAGGCGGCGAAAAGCTGACGGCGAATGCTCACCGAATCGATCGCCAGCTCGCGCAGCAACCCGGACTTCAGCTCCGAATCGACGGCCATCCGCGACGCAAAGGCGACGCCGATGCCGGAGATCACGGCGGCCTTCAGGCCGACCAGGCTGCCCACTTCCAGCGCCACCGCAGCCGGGCTGAGCGGGACACCCATGTTCGAGAAGTAATCTTCGACCACCGAGCGAGTTCCGGAGCCGGATTCGCGCTCCACCCGGGAAAGCTTGGCCACCGCCGATGCTTCCAGGCGACCGGGCGGCAGTTTCGAGAAAGAAGGCGACGCGACGAGGATGATTTCATCTTCCGCGAAGTCATCGAAGCGCAATCGCGGATTGGTCTCGCGCGCCCCGACAAAGGCGAGGTCAATTCGCCCGTCGAGCAAATCCCGGGTCGTTTCCTCGGTATCCTTGAGCGTCAGCGATACCCGAACCCCCGGCCGGTCGCGCACAAAAACAGGGACGATGCGAGGCAGCACGAATTCGCCTGGGGTGTTCGAGGCGCCCACGAAAACGGCGCCCGCTTCGCTTTCAATCGGGGGCGATGAAATCCGCGGCGCTCGGGGCAGCGATTTGGCACGCTCGGATTGGTAGAGCCGAGCCAGGTCGTCCAACGTGACGTCGGAGCTCGCCTTGTCAAAAACGAAGCGACCTTCGCGCAAACCGACCACTCGCGAGACCCAGGGGAGCAACGCCTCGAGGCGGTGCGTGGTGACGACCAGGGTCCGGCCCTGCCCGGCCTTGCTCAAGAGCTCCAGTATTTCGGCGGAGCGAGTCGGGTCCACGGAGGCGACCGGCTCGTCTGCGAGCAACACATCGGGGTTCTGATACAGGGCTCGCGCGATCGCCACGCGCTGCTGCTCGCCTCCCGAGAGTCGATCGACTCGTTCAAAGATTTTCGAGGCGATGCCGACGCGATCCAAAACCTCGCGCACCCGCTCTGACTCGGCGCGCGAGATGAGCGAGAGCGCTGCCTTCCACAGCGGCGTGCATGCCAGTCGGCCGGCGACCACGTTTTGCAAAACGCTCACCTGTGGAACCAGGAGCAGCTGTTGATAGACGGTCCCGATCCGGGCGCGAAGAGCACACAGGTCCTTCGATCGAAGCGACGCTGGATCGCTGCCGAGGACGGAGACATTTCCGTCGCTTGGGAACAGAGAGGTATTCAGCAACCGCAGCAGGGTGGTCTTGCCCGCCCCGCTGGGACCGATGATCGCCGCCCGTTCGCCGGCGCGGATGGTCAGGTCAACTGATCGCAGCGCCTCGAAATCGCCGAACCGTCGGCAGACGCCTCGCAAAGAGAAAGCGATCCGGCTAGGCTCCCGGTCCAAGCCCGAGCGCACACGAGCTTCCGCCTCGGAGAACACGCCCTCCTCGGTCGGCGCTCGTCCAGGGCTTTGCAACAGCATTGGTTCGCTGCCGGCGCGCGCATGTCCAGCCATCGTCACCATCTAACCGGTCACCCGTTGCAAGACAACGGTTAAAGCCCTTACAGCCCCTCACTCGATGACCGACTCGTGCCACAAGATCACCCCAAGAAGCCGATTGGCTTGCCGCCAAGGACATGTTGAAACAGGACAGCGGGATGCTCTGATGCCCGCTCTTCGCCTATTCGTACCAGTAGATCACCAGGCTGTAGTTCCAGTAGGCGCCGCCCGGCGTGATGTTTTGGATCTGATACAGCACGTCGTGTGAGTCGCCGGCGGTCAGGGAACTCGTCAGGTCGAGATCTTGATCGCACGGCTCGCTGCCGTAGCAGGCGATGTATCCCGGACACCAACCTGCTCGCGAGAAGGTACAAGATGGATACCCGCAGGCATTCCACGTCCTGCAACCTGGAGCCGCATTGCAATCGGTCCGCCACACGTCGTGCTCCCAGGCCGGCGCGCCGTCGATGAGGATCTGATTGTTGCGATGACAGAATTCATCGCAGGGAGGACTGCCTACTCCACCGTGACCTGTTGAGAACAGTCGAAGCATCACCTGAGTTGCGGTCGGAGGAATGGCAACGGAGACCGGGTCGATGCTCGGCTGGCCATCCGAATTCACATACGTCTTGAAGAACACGGGGATGATTCCGCTGGCCGGCGGCTTCGGCGACGCTTGAAGCGGGTCTGCGGTGAAAGTGAAATCGACGTTGGCATACCAGCCATTGAGATCATAGGTATCAATCCATACACCGATGTATTTCGTTCCGGTGAGCAGCGGCGCCAGCGGCGTGATATCGAGAGTCAGCGCCCGGGGTCCTGTCCGCGTGTCGGTCCCGAAGGGCGTGATTGCCTTCATCAGCTCAAGCTGGCCGTCAGTTCCGATACAACGCGTTCCGTCGATGCAGCTCTCGTCGAGAATCAGGAACACACTGGCTGAGCGGTCGTAGATGTCGCCGGTCGGATTCGGATAGCTGCACAGATTCGGCGTCGCGCCGCTGTCCACCGTAAGGGTGATTTCCACCTTGGTCCAGTCGCCGTCGGGGAAAGTGACCGGGATCTGCGCTTCCCGACCGCTGTCGGGTCCCGGGCTCTGCCAGGCCAAGTGGGCCTGATCGACGGCGTGCAGTTGCACCGTCCCATTTCCGTTCGCGCGCGGCTGCGCATGCGCGACGAGCCCGACTGCGAGCGCCGCTGCGACAAACAAAGTCCTCTGATAAACAGTCCGCATGCATTCCCCTTCCGTGGGCGGCGCAACCTAGCCGAGTCTGGTTGCCGGAGCCACTACCTTCGGACCCGTGCTCTCGCAGCGGGCCGGCGCTTCGGACGCTGTCCGCACCTCGACAAGGGGGACACTATGAACCTGTCGAATCTTTCCGCCGCCGTTTCTCTGTTGTTGTCAACTGCGGTTTCTGCCAGCACGTTGACCGTCCACCCCGGTCAGTCGATTCAGGACGCCGTCGATCAGGCCAATCCAGGCGATACGATTGCTGTCTTTCCCGGAACCTATCAGGAGAAAGGCAGCCCGTGTCCAACCGATCCCAGGCACACCTGCGGCGTCGTAGTCGCCAAGGATGATCTCCGATTGATCGGCCAGGGCACGCCGCGACACCCAGTCGTGCTGCTGAATCCCGGAGGCCAGGATGACGGTATCTCCATCGCCGTGCCCGGTGCGACGGGCCCGGCTTGCCTGAGTGATCCCAGTCACAGGATCCACGGCGCGACCGTGAAAGGATTTACGGTAAACAATTTCGATGGAGACGGCATTTCTCTGTTCTGCGTGGACGATTTCATCGTCCGCAATTGCTCGGCCAATGGGAACAGCGAATACGGAATTTTTCCGTCGCATTCCGGCCCGGGCCGAGTAACCGAATCGATCGCCACTGGATCAAACGACACCGGGATTTATGTCGGGGTGTCGCACGACGTTCGCGTGGACCACAATCGAGCGCACGGGAACGTGAGTGGTTTCGAGATCGAGAACAGCTCGGGCGTTGAGCTGGACCACAACCTGGCCACCGGCAATACCGCGGGCGTCCTCTCCTTTACCTTGCCCGGCCTGGACATCCCTTCCAACCAAGACAACTCGATTCACGACAACACCGTCCTGATCAACAACAAGGCGAACACCTGTATCCCGCCGGACGTGGTCTGCAATGTGCCGGTTGGGACCGGGATTTTGATGCTCGCGGTTCAGCGCAACCACGTCAGTCGCAACCTGGTTTTGGGCAACAATAGCTTAGGCGTCGCGGTCACCGACATTTGCACGGCGCTTCAGCTGCCGCCGGTGCTGTGCGACCCGGCGATACTGCAAATCGATCCTTTCCCGAATGACAATCGAGTCGAAGAGAACGTGGTGCTCGGGAATGGGTCTGATCCGGATCGCAAGCGGCTTCCGCCGGACGTTCCCGGCGCAGACCTCTTCTGGAGCGGCCTCGGCGATGGGAACTGCTGGTCGCACAACATCTCGTTGATCGACGTCTGGCCGAAGTCACCCAACCCCCTTCCCGCCTGCAACTGACTGTCGCAGCACCAGGAGTTGGGGCCAAAAACCTCGCCGCCCAGAGCGCCTGCAGCGCCGGGCGATGGTTGGCGAACGCTGACGTTTGCAGCTGGAGGCACGGTCTCCTGCCGTCCCGCGACGGTTGCATCGTTTTCTCGCCGTTCAAGACTTCCTCGCGCTTGGGTCCTCACTGGCAGTGATAGCGATCAGCGCGGTACCTGAGAGCTGACGTTCATCGTTCGCTGTACAGTTTCCCCTTGACGGTCCTCGACCGCCTGTATCACGCTTCACGGCGGCATCGAAGGGGGGAGCTCACGGTGCCGTCACTCGAAGGGGGAAACTCATGAGACGAAGGCTGGAACCCCGCACTCGATGCGGGATGTTCGGAATACGTGTGTCGAGCCTCCCAGTGGGAAAGATCATCGGAGTCGTTTTACTGCTTTTAGGAGTTAGCGGCTGCTCGTCGTCAGGCAAGGCGACCGGCACGAGCCTGAGGGCGACGAGTGGAGCGAATGACGTCGCGCGCTTTCTCGAGCAAGCGACCTTTGGACCGACGCCTCAAGACATCCAGCATCTCCAAGAAGATCTGGGCGGCGACTACAGCGCCTGGCTCAATGAGCAATTCGGGATGCCGGTTTCGGATTTCCCTGACGTGTGCTGCTCGGGAACGATCGCCGGCACGGTTTGCAATCCGGTCAGTGCGTGCGCTGGATTTCCGGTCGACGTGAACGCCTATCCGCAAACTCGCCCTTCGTCCTGCGCTGGAAACTGCCAGCGGGATAACTACACGATGTGGCAGCTGCAGCAGCTCTTCTATACCTACGCTCTCACTGCGCCGGATCAGCTGAGGCAGCGCGTGTTCTTCGCGCTCAATCAAATCCTGGTCACCTCCGGCGCCGACGATGATCTCAATTATGAGAGTCGGATGACGGGGTACCTCCGCTTCCTCGAGGAGAACGCTTTCGGCAACTTCCGCGACATTCTCTACAACCTCTCGCGCAATCCCACGATGGGCAGGTACCTGGACAACATCACCAATACCGCAGACGAGCCCAACGAGAACTACGCGCGCGAAATCATGCAGCTGTTCTCAATCGGCCTCGTCGTTCTCAACCCCGACGGCACTTCCGACGGCACCGCCACCTATACGCAGGATACCGTCGTCGAGCTGACGAAGGCGCTCAGCGGCTGGGTTCTGGCAGATCCTCTTGGGCACTACCATCAGGGGACCGTAGACGAAGACATACTCAATTTCAGGGACCCGCTCGTCCCCGATGAGTCGCGGCACGACGCCGGACCCAAGACGCTGTTTGCAGGCACGGATTTCGAGCAGGTCATTCCCGCGGGGCAGACCACGGAGGAGGACCTGAACTCGGCGATCGACATTCTCTTCAACCATCCGAACACGGGCACCTTTATCGGCAAGGCGCTGATTCAAATGCTGGTCACCAGCAATCCCAGCGGCGACTACGTGACTCGCGTAACTCAGGCCTTCAATGACAACGGCAGCGGAATCCGAGGGGAGATGACGGCGGTAATCAAGGCGATCTTGCTCGACTCTGAGGCACGCAACCCATCGAGCTCCGACTTCGGGAAGCAGCGCGAGCCAGTGCTGGCGGTGACGAACCTCCTCCGGAATTTCAACAGCTATACGGGCACGCCTCCGATCGCCACCACCGATTACGCGCTCTCGGACTTCGCGCTGACGAATCCCGCCGGCACGCCGACGACCTACCTGGCCCAGAGCCAAGACGTGCTTCGCTCGCCGACTGTATTCAACTTCTTCCCACCCGATTTTCAGGTGCCGGGGGAAATGCCTGGCTTCGTCGGTCCTGAGTTTGGGATCCTCTCCACCACGACGGCGCTGAGCCGGATGAACCTCGCCTACCAGCTGATCTTCAATGGCCTGTCGCGACAAGCGACTTATCGACCCAACGGGACGATGCTCAACGTGACATCGCTCCTTCCCTTCGCGGACGACGTGGATGCACTGGTCGAAGCGTGCAATCAGGTCCTGCTCCACGGCGCGATGGCCGACGATTTGCGAAGCGCGGTAACAGATGCGGTCTCCAGTGCGACATCCGCGGATCAGAGGGTCAAGGA
>Ga0126384_10000657_pt1 | contig 19603 bp, 13 predicted proteins | sample PanSoiMetPlot_36_FD_92543 | JGI IMG/M metagenome (GOLD analysis project Ga0126384, IMG submission 92543) | Tropical forest soil microbial communities from Panama - MetaG Plot_36 | ecosystem: Environmental > Terrestrial > Soil > Tropical forest > Bulk soil | place: Panama | collected 2016-02-17 | reverse complement strand
TGTCGGCCCTCGGGGACGGCGCGTGAAATCTGCTAACGCTGAGGGAGAATCAGGTGGGCCGGTTGACGCGATTGAGTTAGAAACGACCCCTTAGCCCGACGACGACGAGCGCTGAAACTGTAGCGTTCTTCTGACGGTCGAGGTCATCTTGACCGTCCAGCCTAATCCAGGCTGAGACGGCTCTCCCAAACTTGTACTGAAGCCTTAGCCCGACCCCGTGACTCTGTCCCTCATTCGCGACATACTGGCCATATTGGTACCAGAGATCTACCCTCGTCGGGCCAAAGGAGCGGCCCAGGCCTGGGCGCGCTGTGTAGCTCAGAGGGGCGAGCGAGGGCAGTCCGGCGCTCGTCGCAAATGTCCGACCGACCGTCGCCAGGCTGAAGTATCCCAGCGTCCTGGGATCGTGATCATACCAATAGTAAGCGCCGCTCAAACTGAGGTCCGTTTTGTACATAGACTCGGTCAAGGAGGCTGAGACTCTGTATTGGTTCAGTTCTACGCGCTGCTGAGTTGCCGCATTGACGTACTCGTCGCAGCCGCTTTGTTGGGTAAGATTGCAAGTGTCAATCACACTCTGGATATCAACCGGGCCACCGTCAGTTTCGACAGCAGTGACGCTCTGTCTGCTCCAATAATGTACCAGCGAGAAGGAGCCATCGACCGTCGTCTCGTACTCTGAGTCGCCTGCCGTGTCGTAGCCGATCTTTGCCAAGAAGCCGTGAGCGTGGCTGGTGGAGTTGATCAAGGCGTCGGCCTGGCCAGTAGCACCGAGCGCCACGGGAGCGTCGGAGGAGGTCGACGACGTTGGTGAGAAGAAGCCCTCGCCGTATAGGAATACGTGTTCGCTCAGCTCCCAGTCCAAGCCGGCGGAGGCTGAAAAGATTTCGCGCCCGACAAGCTGGAAGCGTGCGCCGTGCTGCGGGGAAGTCGCGATGTCGTGCGTTCCGACGACCTCGAGGCGCAAGGAAAGCGGGTCCGCGATATCCAAAACAGCTGTTAGACGGTCGTAGAGGTACCCCGACCTAGGGTTGATGGGAGTCGTCTGCGTCGTACCGACTCCCAATTCATCACTAATGGAAGTGGCGCCGCCCGCTGCCGGGAACGCTAGAACAAAGGCACTGGTGAGCGCTCGGGTTGTTCTCATCCTAGCTCCCCGAACAGACGGGCGGCAGAAGCTGTCATATATGCCAGGCTATTTCTTCTCTTCGGGGGCTGTATTCCTGGCCTCTTTTGCTTCCTTCCTCTCACGGCGATCCTCACGCCGGTCCTCGCGTCGCTCGTGCTCAGCCCGCTCTTGGAGCCTGCTCTCACGCCCCTCGTGCTCGGCGCGGCGACCTTGGCGGTGCTCGCGCTCTTCGCGCTCGCGCTTTTCAAGCTCCGCGCGCTTGGCCTCTTGCTTTTCGCGTCGTTCGTGTTCGCGCCTTTCTAGCTCTGCGCGCTTGGCCTCATGCTTTTCACGCCTTTCGCGTTCGGCGCGCTCGTTCTTTTCGCGCTCTTCGCGCTCACGCCTTTCGCGTTCGGCGCGCTCTTTCCTTTCGCGTTCTTCGCGCTCACGCTTTTCGCGTTCGGCACGCTCCTTCTTTTCGCGCTCTTCGCGCTCACGCCTTTCGCGTTCGGCGCGCTCTTTCTTTTCGCGTTCCTCGCGTTCGCGCCTTTCTTCAGCGCGCTCTTTCCTTTCACGCCCCTCGCGTTCGCGCCTTTCTTCAGCGCGCTCGTTCTTTTCACGGTCCTCGCGCTCGCGCTTTTCGTTCTCGTTCTGTGCGGGCTCGTGCTCTGGCGGAAGGACGGGGTTCACTTGCGGCGCGGGCGTGTTCTGTTGCTGCCCGACGGGAGCCTGCGCCTGGGTCAACCCCGACGGGGCGTACGCCAGCGGTATCAGAAGGGCCAGTTTGCCAATCAATTGTCTCATGCTTCCTCCTCAACCAAGCGTGCGGCCTTCCAGCGAAGGCCGACGTGAGGCAATGAACTTTTGAGCCACAGCAATTGTCGGCCAGTCACACATCGGCGCCGCGCCAAGCATGATGTCAATTGTTGAACACGGGACGTAGCGTGCAGTGTTAAACATCCCGCGTCGAGCCGGGCCTCGTTTCGCGGAGAAATTGCAGCGAGTCTCAATGTGTCGAGAGACCCGGCGGGTGGGTCAGGTACACCACACCGGCTCAGGATTTCCAGAGGTTGTCCGATTGACGCCAATTGAACTTTTGAGCGCCTCGGGGCTAAGAGCGTCGGGAGCGGTTGCCGCAAACGGCGAACTTGACCAAGCCCATAGGTGGACGTGAATGAGAAGCTCGTGGCCGGAGAACCCCATGAACATCGCTCGCCTGGTTGCTACCATCGCCGCCATCGCGGCGGCACCGGCCTTCCAAACGAAGGCATTCGCCCAGATCTCCACCAATGGATTTGCCGATTCCGTGGTGGAAGTAATGCGGCGCGCATCGAACTGGCAGATCGCGCACCTGCCTGGAGATGAGCCCAACGATTGGGTTCACGCAGTCTTCTGGGCCGGCCTGATGGCGTCGTTTCAGACCACCGGAGACGGCGGATATGCCGATCGCGCCACCAGCTGGGCCGCGGCCAATGGCTGGATGCTCGGTCCGGGCGCGCGGGATGCCGACAATCAGTGCGCCGGTCAGACCTATCTAGAGTTGTACCAACTCGATCCTCAGCCCGAGCGGATCGGCGCGACGCAGCAGAGATTGGATGCGATGGTGGCGGATCCACACCTCGGTCGGGTGGATTGGTGGTGGTGCGATGCGTTGTTCATGGCCCCGCCGGTGTTTGCGCGACTCGGCGCCGTCACAGTCAGCCCCGCCTATTTCGACACCATGAGCACCATGTGGTGGGACACGACAGATTTTTTGTTTGATCCGTCGGAGAGCCTGTTCTCCCGAGACTCCTCCTATTTCGATCGCCAATGCCCAAACGGCGAAAAGATGTTTTGGTCGCGCGGCAACGCCTGGGTGATCGCCGGCATCGTTCGCGTGCTGCAATACCTTCCCAGCGATTATCCGGATCGTCCGCGATTCGTGGGCCTTCTGCAGGCTATGGCACAGCGCCTCGCCGCTCTGCAGAAGCCGGATGGCTATTGGCCATCCTGTCTCACGGACGCGGACGATTATCCATGGCCAGAGACGAGCGGCACCGCTGGATTCACCTACGCGCTGGCGTGGGGAATCAATCAAGGAATTCTGGATCCCGATCAGTACAGCGGGATTGTGTTCAATGGCTGGAATGCATTGGTGCAAGCCGTTGATGGGGACGGGAAGCTCGGCTGGGTTCAGCCTCCCAGCGGGGAGCCCGGAATCTCGCAGCAGTCGGACACGCAACCTTATGGCGTCGGCCTTTTCCTCCTCGCTGGCAGCGAAGTGTATCGGCTCGTGACGAGGTAACTCTCACTGGATCCACAATGAAACATTTATCGCGACCGATTTGTAACAAAACGTCCAGGATTGGAACGCTCTGCGCCTTGTTCTTGGGCTCGATCGCGATTGTTCCCTCTGCCCGGGCCCAGGCGGACGAATTCGACGACCTGCGTGCCAAATGGAAAGACATGCTCACCGGGGGCGCCTCGTTCGATCCGAGTGATCCAGACATCGCCAATCGGATCGCCGCTATTGACAGCGAGGCCCGCGGCAATTGGAGCAGGATGAGCACCTCGCCCGACCGCTCCTATCTTTGGAGCGATCTGGCGAGCACGACCGTCTCCAGTCATATCACCAGCAGCTACAATCGCCTGAGGTCGATGGCGCTGGCATTCTCGACGCACGGCTCGAGCCTCGAGGGCGACCCGGCGCTTCTCGCCGACCTTATCTCCGCGCTGGATTGGATGAACGGCTACCGATACAACGCCGGCTTGTCTGAATACGACAATTGGTGGGACTGGGAAATCGGCACTCCCCTGAGCCTCAATGACATCACGGTTCTGCTTTACGACCAGCTGAGCAGCGATCAGATTTATGGTTACATGGCCGCCATCGAGCGCTTCACTCCGGCGCCCGCTCTCACTGCTGCGAACCGCGTCTGGAAATGCACTGTGGTCGCCATCCGCGGCCTGGTGGTCAAGGACGCCGAAAGGTTGGCATTGGCACGGGACGGGTTGAGCGATCTTCCGTCGCGGCGCGACAGCGTTTTCGAATACGTGACCAGCGGCGACGGTTTTTACCGAGACGGTTCATTCATTCAGCACGGCAAACATCCATACACCGGCGGCTACGGGATCTCGCTGCTCACCAATTTGGCCAACCTGATGTATCTGCTCAGCCGATCGAGCTGGCAGATCACCGACGCCAGCGCACAGAACGCGTTTCTCTGGATCTACGACTCCTTCGAGCCGCTCCTCTTCGATGGCAGCATGATGAGCATGGTGCGCGGGCGCGAGGTCTCGCGTAAGGGGAGTCAAGATCATGCATCGGGGCACGCGGCGATCCAGGCCATCATCCGCATTGCCCAGGCCGCCTCAGACGGCGATGCCGCAGCCTACAAGAGGATGGTGAAGTATTGGATCCAGGCCGACGGTTTCCGGAATTTCTTCGAGTTCGCATCCATCAACATGATCGCTCTCGGCAAGGACATCGTCGGAGACCCGACCGTAGACCCGCGCGGGGAGCTGATTGGCCATCGCCGGTTCCCCAAGATGGATCGAGTGGTGCACCTGCAGCCCGGTTTCGGATTTGGGCTCAGCATGTCGTCGACGCGGGTCTACAATTACGAATGCATCAATCAGGAGAATCTGAAGGGCTGGTACACCGGCGATGGAATGACCTATTTGTACAATCTCGATCAAGGCCAGTACAGCGATGATTTCTGGCCGACGGTCAATCAGTACCGAATGCCAGGGACTACGGTGGACACCCGCAGCCGTTCGGGCTGCAGCGGCCAGAGTTATGCCAGCCCGATGAATTGGGTCGGTGGCTCGGACCTCGGTGACGTCGGCGTCTCGGGGATGGAGCTCAAGGCATATGGCAGCTCCCTCACTGCTCGAAAATCCTGGTTCATGCTCGACGATGAGATTGTGGCCCTCGGCTCCGGGATCAGCAGCACCGACAGCGCCGGAGTTGAGACGACGCTGGAAAATCGCAAGCTGAGCGCGGATGGGTCCAATGCGCTGACGGTCAATGGCGAAGCGAAACCGACCGCTCTGGGCTGGGCCGAGACAATGACCGACGTCTCCTGGGTTCACCTCGAGGGCACCGGCGGCTATTACTTTCCAGAGCCGGCGGTGGTGCTGGGCCAGCGCGAAGCAAGGTCTGCCTCGTGGCACGATATCAACTCCAGGGAAACAACGACCACGCCGACCACGCGAAACTACTTGATGCTTTGGATCGATCACGGCGCCAACCCGGCGGGCGCCACCTACGATTATGTTCTGCTTCCAAACAAGTCCGCGGACGAGGTTGCCGCGTACGCGGCCAACCCTGACATTTCAATTCTCGAGAACTCAGCCGAAGCACAGGGCGTATTTGAGAGCTCGCTGAACATCGAGGCAGTCAACTTCTGGATCGATGGTGGAAAAACCGTGGATCTTTTGAGCAGCGACCGCAAGGCCTCGGTGATGACGAGGGACAACGGATGCACCCTGGACCTCGCGGTTTCAGATCCGACGCAAGCGAACACTGGTGTGATTAATCTCGAGATAGCGCGACAAGCCGTTAGCGTCGCCGCGATCGATCCCGAGCTGAGCCTGAATCAATTGAGCCCTACCATCCAGCTAACGGCCAACGTGAACAATACTGCGGGGCGAAGTCTTAGAGCGCAACTGATTCTACATACTTGCAACTCTGAGTAGGGCAAGCTCGCGGTCAACGCCCGAAGCAAGCGGGAGCTATGGTCTCCGCGGGCTGCGCGAGACAGGACATCAACGCAGCAATGGTCGGCTATGAGGATTGTGCCCCCGAGCCGCGAAGGGCTCGCCTTGCCGCCGGCCACGATGCCGGGCTTAGCCGACGCTCGCATACGCAAGCTGCCCAAACCGGAAGCAGCGAATTACGTATAGAGATGACGCTTGGGCGTACCTGGCGATCAGCCTTCACTTCTCGCTTGGTTCTTAACTTCTATACGGGGAGCAGCCATGGCATCCACACGTACTTTGGATCGCGAGTTTGGAAAACGAGTGCGCAAGCTACGACAAGAACGAGGTCTCACGCAGGAGGCGCTGGCCGAAAAAAGTGCTCTCTCCGTAGACGCGGTGCGCCGCGTCGAGCAAGGAGCCTTCTCACCTACGCTCAAGACGATCAGGAAGCTCGCACTTGGATTGAGCGTCTCTCTGCAGACCTTGTTCCGAAGCTTTGAACGCCGACGCCACCAGCTGCTCGACGAGCTCTGTGATTTTCTCGACACCAGATCGCGTCAGGACATCCGTCTTGTCTGGCGCGTGATCCGAGCGGTCTTCGGTCGGAGCTCCGAGCCTATCGATCAGAGTGGATAGCGACGTCCACGCTCGACGTCATGCGCTGTGCAGGCCGCGCTTAGGCTCGCTTATGGGCGCCACGAATCTATGCATGGTGGATCGGGACTGTGGGAGTAAAAGATTACACCTCCGGTTCAGGACGCCTGTCTGGTAACCGACGATTCGCGTCGACGCGATTTAGGCTCCGCGCCAACTCAAGCTTTGGGGCGAGGTTTGTGAAACCCTCGACGGCGATCGAACTCACGGGTCCATTGACCTCCTTGAGCACACTGACTGGACAACCAGCTCGAAGGTATTGGCCGCGCCCTTGGTGGTCGGCTCTCAGATTTGGTGTGCCGGCTGTCGCAGTCGCGTTCGTCGCGGTCGCATTCGTCGTCAAATTGCTGACGCACAGCGAGCTTTTTGGGCAGGGTACTGTCGTCCTGTTTCTTCTCCTGCCCGCAGTCGCGGTCGCCTCCTGGTATATAGGCCGCGCGACTGCGGTTGCCGCGGCGGTTATTGCGGCGCGCGAACACACAGACAGAGAAGGCAGGCTACGCGAGGAGCTGGTCAGTGTCGTCGGGCACGATTTGCGAACCCCTCTAGGCGCAATCATGATGACGGGACACCTGCTGCTCAACAGTGGAAGGCTGGATCCCGACGATCGCACAAAGGTGACGCGGGTCATCAGCGCAGCGGAACGGATGGCTCGTCTGATCTCACAGCTGCTCGACTTTTCGCGTGTGCGGACGGGGAGTGGGCTTGCGATTGAGCTGGGCGAGGCGAATCTCAACCGTATTTGTGAACAAGTACTGGACGAGCTGCGGGCCGCGAATCCTGAACGGGTCGTCGTAATGGAAGCTGCCGGGCAGGAAATCGTCGGTCGTTGGGACTCCGATAGAATAGGCGAGGTGATTTCTAATTTGATTGGGAACGCCATTCAGTACGGCGACCGGGCATTGCCTGTTACTCTGCGATTGTCAGTTGCTGGAAGCCATGCGATCGTGCACGTTCACAATTGGGGTCGACCTATCCCGGCGGATGTTCTTCCGCATGTCTTCGAGCCGTTTCGGCGAGGAAGCGACGACAGGTCGACCAGCATCGGCCTAGGCCTGTATATTGCCGAGCAGATCGCCATCGCTCACCAGGGTAGGATCGCAGTGACTTCATCGGTCGCGGAAGGTACCTTGTTTGCGGTCATTTTGCCGCTGCGCGCGCACCCTGCCGCAATGGTGTGATTAATCTCGAGATAGCGCGACACGCCGTGGACATCGCCGCGATCGATCCCGAGCTGAGCGTTGATCAGCTTGCTCCCGCCATCCAGGTTAGAGCCAATGTGAACAACTCCGCCGGAAGAAGCCTGCCAGGATCTTTCGTGCTCGGGACGTCCTGTATCTCTGCTGCCGTCGGCTCCACACCGCTGCCTTGATCGCGTAATTGTCGACGCGGCCGGGGTAGGTGGGACTCCTACGCCCATGTGGGAGCAATCCCCCAGACCGAGGAGCGGTCCACCCACCTGACCAAGGTATCGCCTGTTGAAGCATCGAGAAATTCTCGGTGAAGAATGCGTCATGCAAATTGCTTTTACCGGCCGCGATGGCTTCGCGTCTCGGTACAGCTGTGCTGTGGGTCGCCGTGATCGCCTTGAACGGGTGCTTCGGGCAATCGCAGCTCTCGTCATCGGACAGCTCGACTGGAGGAGGCAATCCCGGAACGGGCGACGCCAACCTGTGCGCTGGGCCCCGCGACCCCGGCCGAATTACCATCCATCGCCTCAACCGCGCTGAATACAACAATACCGTGCGCGACCTGCTTGGCGACACCACCGGTCCTTCACGCGATTTTCCAGTCGATGATTCAGGTTATGGGTTTGACAACATCGCCGATGTATTGAGCCTAAGCCCGCTGTTAATGGAAAAGTATCAGGCTGCGGCAGAGGCGCTGATCAACGCCGCTTGGGATCGCGATTCCGCCTCCGGTGGCCCATACAGCGTCCGCGTCTGCGACCCAAACGGGAATCCAGGGTGCGGTCGGCAGATTCTGGCGCGATTCGCGCGGCGCGCGTGGCGCCGTCCGGCCACGAGCGACGAGCTTGATCGATACGTCGCGCTCACCAACGTCGCCGCTCAGCAGGGTGATTTGGCCGAAGTGGGAGTGAAGCTGGCGCTGCAGGCGGTGTTGGTCTCTCCTTCGTTCATCTATCGGATCGAGCTCGACAGCGATCCTCAGACCCGAAGCGCGCATGCGGTTAACGACTATGAGCTTGCCACGAGGTTGTCGTATTTTCTGGGGAGCAGCACTCCGGACGACGAGCTCAGCTCGAAGGCCGATAATGGAAGCTTGCATCAACCGACTGTCCTCGAGCAGCAGGTGCGTCGCATGTTGGGCGATCCCAAATCATTTGCACTTCAGGAGAACTTCGTCGGCCAATGGCTTTACACCCGAGCAACCGACAGCGTTCAACCAGACTCACGCCTGTTTCCAATGTTCAACGATGCTCTGCGCGCCGCGATGCGGCAGGAGACGCAGCTGTTTGTCCAGTCCTTGATCAGCGAGAACCGCAGCATCCTCGACCTGCTCGACGCTGATTACACTTACCTCAATGATCGACTGGCGGATCACTATGGTTTTCCGCGCCCCGGCACCGCCGTCGCGCAGCGGACCTCGGTCGCAGGCAGCAAACGGGGCGGGATTCTCACTCAGGCGAGCTTCCTGACCGCCACTTCCCAGCCGAATCGCACCTCGCCAGTCAAGAGGGGCAAATGGGTATTGAGCCAGCTGCTGTGTACGGCGCCGCCTCCACCCCCGCCAAACGTCCCCCCACTGCCCGAAGGAAGCGGCAGCGGATCGGTCCGCCAGCGGCTGGAACAACATCGCACCAATCCAGTTTGTGCGTCCTGCCACAGCCTGATGGACCCGATTGGCTTTGGGCTGGAGAATTTCGACGCAATTGGTCAGTGGCGAGATCAGGATGTCGACGGGCCGATCGATGCTTCGGGGGTATTGCCGGGCGATGTTTCATTCAACGGTGAAAAGCAACTCGCGTCGATTCTCAGGGCTGATCCGCGTTTGCCCACTTGCGTCGTCCGCCAGGTGCTCACCTACGCCCTAGGACGAGGCCTGACGGACGCTGATCAGTGCGCCGTGGACGACATGACGCGGGCCCTCAAGACGAGGGGCACCGGCTTCGCCGATCTGTTCGCGATCGTCGCGACCAGCGACGCATTCACCCAGAGGCGCGGCGAACCGGGAGCGAACCCATGAAACACTGGCAGCTCAGTCGGCGGACCGTTCTCAGAGGCGCCGGCGCCGCGTTGGCGCTTCCCTTTTTGGAGCAGATGTTGCCGTCGATCGCGCGAGCTGACACCCAGCCGCCCAAAAGGTTCTTGGCCTGGTACGTTCCTTGTGGGATTTACATGGAGTTGTTTACGCCGACAACGCAGGGCGCTGGATACGCGCTCACCCCCATTCTCCAGCCGCTGGCCGCGCACAAGAGTGACATTTTGATCCTTACCAACCTCGCCAATCGACCCGCGCGCCCGGATGGGGCGGGAGATCACGCGTCTGGGACGGGCGCCTTCATCACCGCAGCGCATCCCTACAAGACGCAAGGCAGTGATATCAGCAATGGCATTTCCATCGACCAAGTGATTGCGAATCAAGTCGGTCAGGCCACGCGTTTCCCCTCGTTGCAGCTCGGAACGCAAGGCGGAGGAACCGTAGGTGACTGCGACTCTGGATATTCGTGCGCCTACGCGAACAACATCTCCTGGTCGGGACCGAGCACACCGCTGGCGAAGGAAGTCAATCCGCAGTCGTTGTTTGACCGCCTGGTCGGCGACATCCAGCAGTCAGAGGCGGCGGCGCAGAAGCGGCGCCTCTATCAGCAAAGCATCCTCGATGTGGTCAAGGAGGATTCGAATCGGCTGCAGGGAAAACTCGGTCGTACCGACCAGCGGAAACTCGATGAATACTTCACCAGCGTTCGCGAAGTGGAACGCCGAGTCCAGCAGCAGCCTCCCTCGTGTCCCGTCGGAACGCGGCCCAATCTACCGACGGACATCCGCGATCGGGCGACGTTGATGCTCGATTTGATGGTGCTGGCGTTTCAATGCGATCTCACGCGGGTCGCGAGCTTCATGCTGGAAAACGCCGGAAGCAACTACGCCTTCACCTTCCTCGGATTGTCGGGAGGGCATCACAGCTATTCGCATCATGGAACCGATCAGGCGAACTACGATGCGTTGCAGGCGATCGACACCTGGGAAATGCAGCAGCTCGCTAATCTGCTTGACCGGATGAAGTCCGTGGGAGAGCCGAACGGGACGTTGCTCGACAATTCGGTGGTATTTCTCTCAAGCGAGATCTCCGATGGGGACCGACACAATCACGACAACATGCCAGTCATTGTCGCCGGAAGGGGCGGGGGCGCCATCTCGCCTGGGCGCCACGTTGTATTTGACTCGGAAATTCCGGTCGCCAACCTCTTCGTCTCGCTCGCCCAAGTGTGCGGCGCCAGCGTGTCGACCTTCGGCAATTCGACCGGACCTTGCCCTGGGCTGAGCGCCTAGTGGACTGCCGGCCAAACTGTCATCCACTTCGCAATTCCGACCAACGTTGACGTAAAGAAGTTGAGGCGCTCCAAGCTGCTTCTCCTTTAGAGTCCAAAACATACGACTCACCCGCCATCGTTGGTCGCGCGCGCGGTATCCGGTCGAGTATCCAAGCGGCTTGACGGCCCCCGCCTGGCACAGCTTGACAGCGAGCGGGAATCGGCGCACGCGAGGGCGTCCACGCGCCGGGGGGCCTCCGTCACGACATAGCGACCCAGTTACTCACAAGAGCTCGGCCTGTCCGCGCGGGGGACGATTCTCGCAGGGGAGGAACGATGATGAAAACAAAAGCTCTCGGTGTCTGCTCAATTCGCGCGGAAATGATGCTTTTCGTCTTTGTTGCTTTGGCTTTGTGGATAGGCCAATCCCGCGCTTTTGCTAACGAGCGTGAAAACCTCGATTGGCGACACCATGGCAATGACCTCGCCAATACTCGATTCCAAAACGTCGACCAAATCAATCGGCACAACGTAAGAAATCTGCGAGTCGCCTGGGTCTTTCATACCGGTGTTCTCGATGACCTTGCGGAATTGCAGGCCTCGCCCATTGTCATCGACGGAAGACTCTTCGTTACAGACGGACACGATAATCTCTTCGCATTGAACTCGGCCACCGGTAGGCAGATTTGGGCCTACAAGCCCCTCGAGGTCCCGGGCGAGATGCCGCCGCTCGAAGACATTTCAGTCTGCTGCGGCCGCAACAACAAGGGCGTTGCCTATGGAGATGGCAAAGTCTTCTACGGCCGGCTGGACGATGTGGTCGTGGCCTTGGATGCCGCGACGGGCGGCGTGATCTGGACGAAAAAGCTGGCAGACTTCCGGGATCACTATGCCATCAACAACGCTCCGCAGTTCGCGGATGATCTGGTGATCGTCAGTCTGTCAGGCGGTGAGTTCGAGGTGCGTGGCCAGGTCTTCGCGCTCGACGCGAACACCGGCGACATCGTCTGGCAGTTCTTTACCACCCTGCCGGAGAGCTACGACGGCGACTCGTTTCTGCGCGGAGGTGGGGCGGTATGGAATCCACCGGCGATCGATCGAGAACTGGGGATGATCTACGTCGTCACCGGGAATGCAGCTCCGGATATTCTCGGGGAGGAGCGAGCGGGCGATAATTTGTATGCCAATTCGATCGTCGCTCTCGATTTGAAGTCTGGAGAGGCTCGCTGGCATTTCCAGGCAGTGCACCATGACATTTGGGACTACGACAGCGCGCAACCGGTAGTGCTCTTTCCTATCAGGAGGCACGGGAGGGAGATCAAGGCTCTTGGCCACTGCAGCAAGACCGGACAATACTTCATCCTCGACAGGCGCGACGGCACTCCCGTATTTCCGGTGACCGAGACGCCCGTCCCGACGGGGCCGGCCTTCCAACATGTCGCCCCGACTCAACCCTTCTCCGCGGTCGAGCCGCTGACTCCGCTGACGTTCGTCCGGCCGAACGACACCGGTTTTCCAGACATGCCGCAATTTACCCCGCCCGGCATCATGGGCGCAGACTTCGTGTTCGTTATGGTTCCGGGCGATGACGGCGGATGCGAGTGGAACCCTGCCGCCTATAGCCCGCGCACGAAGTTCATCTACTACGGTACGAGGTACGAGCCAACAACTTTCCAGACTCACTCAGGCAACACCAAGCTGGTCGACGGACTCCACCTAGGTTCAACTTTCGTGAACCGGGTTCCAGGCTCTCATCCCTTTGGGATCTTTGGCGCTACCGACACCAGAACCGGCAGGATTGCCTGGAGGCTCGAAGTGCCTCTGCCGGCCAAGTCCGGCGTTACTGTCGCTGGGGATTTGGTTTTCTTCGGTGAAGGCAATGGCAAATTCCACGCGGCTGATGCTGAGCGGGGGCGGATCCTGTTCACCTTCAACCCAGCCACGAGCCATATCCCCAACGTCGGTGGGGCTGCGGCTTCGCCGGTTGTCTACGTCGCGAACGGCCGTGAGTTCGTTGTGTATGCCTTTGGCGGAAACGTGCCAGATAGGAACAACTTCAGTATTGTAGACCCCGACAGTGGCAAAGTTGGAGACGCGATCATCGCTTTCGCACTTCCGCGGCACGAAGGCGAAGACGATCAAGGCGAAGACGATCAATAAAGCGAACAGAGCTCGCGCGATTGGAGGCGCCCATGGTCCGTTGGCGCCTCGCTTGCGTTGGCCCCCTCGGCAATTCGCCGACCTAGAAATACACACGACGGCGAGGTTAGTGAACGGCGGCGATGCCCGAGGCATCGTTTCGGTAGACCACACCCTCTTTCATGACGAAAAAGACTGTCTTCATTTGTTTGATGTCCCGCGTCGGGTCGCCGCGAACGGCCACGACGTCCGCCAGCTTTCCTGACTCGATCGATCCGAGGCGATCGTCCACGCCGAGCAATTTTGCATCGACCGAGGTCGCGCTTTTCAGCGCCGCTGCTGGCTTCATCCCCAGCGCCACCATGTGGTGGAATTGTTCAGCTTGAGTCCCGTGCGGACACACTGCTGCGTCCGTCCCGAACGCGAGCTTTACGCCCTTGGCCAGCGCTCTTTTGAACATCCCCTCCTGCTGAGCATCGGCCGCGGCCGACTTGGCGACGATCTCTGCCGGAGCACCCGAACGCTTCATCCGCGCGGGTAAGCAGAGCGTGGGAGTGTAAACAAGATAGGTGCCCTTCGCCTTCATTAGATTGAAACCTTCCTCGTCCATGAACGTCCCGTGCTCGATCGAGTCGATCCCGGCACGAATGGCTCGCTTGGCGGCCTCCGAACCGTGAGCATGCGCCGCCGTTTTGCGACCGAGGGCGTGCGCCTCGTCGACCACCGCGTCCAGCTCAGCTTGGGTCAGCTGGGGCGAGTCGACTTTGTCGGCGAGCGAAAGCACGCCCCCGGAGGCGCATACTTTGATCACATCAGCTCCATGTTTGGTGTCGTACCGGACTGCCGCGCGCATCTCGTGCGGGCCGGAGGCGACGCCCTCCGTCGTGTCCGGCTCCTTCAGCAGCGCGGGGCGATAGCCGGCGGTGGGATCGCAGTGCCCACCCCGTGAGCCGATGGCATGAACGGCAACGAGCATTCGCGGTCCGATCGCCTTGCCTTCTTGGATCGCGTTGCGCAGACCGATGTCGATTAGGTCGCTCGAGCCAACGTCGCGGACGGTGGTGAAGCCGGCCCGCAGCGTCCGGCGGGCGTACTCGGTTGACTCGATCGCTCGCTGGGGAACCGATTTCTTGAAGAAGTCGAGCTCGTCTTGCTTCCAATCGTCCGTCATCTCGGAGGTCAGATGTGTGTGCGCGTCCATCAGTCCCGGCAGGAGCGTCGCATCTCCCAGGTCGAGTACCTCTGCGTCCGCGGGCACCGGTGCCCCTGTGCCCACGCTGACGATCTTGGCGCCCCTCACCACCATCAGGCCGGGCGAGGTGGTCGCGTCGGCCTTGCCGTCGAACAGCCGCGCGGCCTTGAGCACGATCGGCCTCGGCGGCGCCTCTGCGTAGGTGAAGCTCGAGGCAGTCAACAAAGAGACAGCAAGCGCGCGCATGAGCCCTCCAAGTGCGCATTACAACACAGCGCGTCTTCGGGTGGTCGTAAAACTCATAATTATGATTCACAGGATGGAACGGAGACATTTTACAGACGGGGGGACACCAATCGGCTTGAAGAGGCGGGCCATTGACCAGTGCTGACGCGCGCGAATAGTCTTCGACCCCCCAGCGACTCACTAGGACGCCGCCGATGTCTATCGCGCCGATCAAAAAAGTTCTCTGCGCGAATCGCGGCGAGATCGCGATTCGAGTCTTCCGTGCGTGCAATGAGCTTGGCATTCGGACGGTCGCCATCTACAGCGAGGAAGATCGAGTCCACGAGCACCGGCACAAAGCGGACGAGGCTTATCTCGTCGGCCGAGGAAAGCGGCCGGTGGCAGCCTACCTCGGCGTTGAGGAAATTCTCGACGTCGCGCAGCGCGCCGGTGCAGACGCCATTCACCCCGGCTACGGCTTTCTCTCCGAGAACCCGGAGCTTGGGCGGGCCTGTGCCGCCCGCTGCGTCCGTTTTATTGGGCCGAGCGCCGAAGTGCTCGCGCTGATGGGCGACAAGATTGTCGCCAGAAATGTGGCGGTGAGAGCAGGCGTACCGGTCGTGCCTGGCCTTGCGCTCGAGGGGAGCGGGCGCGCAGTTCAGTCGCGCGCGCTCGAGTTCTTCAACGCCCAAGGACCGGTCCTGGTGAAGGCTGCCCACGGAGGCGGCGGAAGAGGGATGCGCGTGGTGCGTCATGCCTCGAGGCTCGAAGACGCGATCGCCGAGTCCCGCTCGGAGTCGCGACTCGCATTCGGAAGCGATGTGGTATTCCTCGAGAAGTACCTCGACCGCGTGCGCCACATCGAAGTGCAGATCCTCGGGGATCTGTACGGCCATCTGGTTCACCTATACGAGCGCGACTGCTCCGTGCAGCGGCGCTATCAGAAGGTGATCGAGATCGCTCCGGCCCCGAATCTTGCGCCGCCGCTTCGAGAGCGCATCTGCAATGACGCGCTGAAGTTGGCTCGCGCCGCCGGATATACCAACGCGGGGACCGCAGAGTTCCTGGTTGCCGGAGATGCCCACTACTTCATCGAAGTCAACGCTCGGCTTCAGGTGGAGCACACGATCACCGAGCAAATCACCGGAATCGACTTGGTGCACGCGCAGCTTCGCATTGCCGAAGGTTACCCCCTGGCCTCGAAAGAGATCGGGATCGAGGACCAGTCGTCGATCAAACCGCGCGGCTTCGCGGTGCAGTGCCGGGTGACGACGGAAGATCCGGCGAACAATTTCGTTCCCGATACGGGGGTGATCCACACTTGGCGCACCGGCACCGGATTCGGCATCCGGTTGGACGCGGGGAACGGCTATCCCGGAGCGCATATCTCGCCGCACTACGATTCATTGCTGGTCAAGGTGATCGCCTTCGCCGACACGTTTCAAAATACGGTGACTAAAGCGCTGCGTTGCCTCCGGGAATTCAGGATCCGCGGTGTGAAAACAAACATCCCGTTTCTCGAGAATGTGCTCCAACACCCCGCGTTCGTGGAAGGCCAGACTTGGACGCGTTTCATCGACGAGACACCGGAGCTCTTTCAGCTCGCGCCTCGGCGGGACCGGGCGACCAAGCTTTTGCAGTATCTGGCCGAGGTCGTGGTCAACGGCCATCCAACGATCAAAGCGGAACAACGGAGGTCGCCGCAGGGTTTCCTTCCCGCCCGGGTTCCCGTGGTGCCGTCGGCGCCTCCGCCGCCTGGAACCGCGCAGGTCCTGGCGCAGCGCGGCCCCGCTGGGCTCGCCCAATGGGTGCTCGAGCAAAACCGGCCGCTGTTGACCGACACCACGATGCGCGACGCGCACCAGAGCCTCCTCGCCACGCGCATGCGCACCTACGATCTGCTGCAGATCGCCGCCGCCACCGCGCGCCTCGCGCCGGAGCTGTTCAGCCTCGAGGCTTGGGGCGGTGCGACCTTCGATACCGCCTATCGATTCCTCAACGAGGATCCGTGGATCCGGCTTCGCAAGCTAAAGGCCGCGGTGCCAAACCTTTTGATCCAGATGCTCTTTCGCGGGGCGAACGCGGTGGGCTACACCAGCTACGCCGACAACGTGGTCGAGGCGTTCATCGACGAAGCGGCCGAAGCCGGCGTCGATGTTTTCCGGGTATTCGATTCACTCAATGACCTCGAGAGCATGGGTGTCTCGGTTGCGCGGATCCTGAAGAGCGGCAAGGTGGCGGAGGTGGCGATGTGCTACACCGGCGACGTCGCCAATCCGCAGCGCCCCAAGTACGGGCTGGAGTATTACGCGGGTCTCGCGCGGCGAATCGAGGACATGGGCGCGCATTTTCTCTGTATCAAGGATATGGCCGGGGTGCTGCGGCCCCGCGCTGCGGGAATGCTGATCGACCGTTTGAAGGAGACGGTGAAGCTGCCGATCCACTTGCACATGCATGACACCAGCGGCAACGGTGTCGCGGCGCTCCTGGTTGCCATTGACCATGGCGTCCACATCGTCGACGTGGCGCTGGCCCCGATGGCGGGGATCACCAGCCAACCGTCGATGAACGCGCTGGTATCCGCGCTGCGCGGAAACAGGCGAGACACGTTGATCACCAACAAGAAGCTGCAACCGCTCGCGAATTATTGGGAAGACGTGCGCGAGTTCTACGCGCCGTTCGAATGCGGATTGAAAAGCTCGACCTCTGAAATTTACTATCACGAGATTCCAGGCGGCCAGTACAGCAACTTGCGACCGCAAGTGGCGGAGATGGGGCTGCTCGGACGTTGGAACGACGTCAAGGATGCCTTCGCCCTCGTCAATCAGTTGGTCGGCGACATTCCCAAGGTCACTCCGAGCAGCAAGATGGTCGGCGACTTCGCGATCTTTCTTCTCAAGAACAAGCTGATGGTCCGTCGAGACACGTTCGCGGAAACGGTCGCGGCCACCCGCGTCAAGGTAATTGCAGAGGCGCCCCGGCTGGATTTCCCGTCGAGCGTGACGGGTTATTTTCAAGGATACCTCGGCAAGCCACCGGGCGGCTTCCCTGAGGATTTACGCAAGGCCATCCTCAAAGGCCTGCCGACCTGGGACAAGCGCCCCAGCGATGGGATGCCGTCGGTGGATCTCGAGCGGGTAGCCGCTGATCTCTCGAAGAGACACGCCCGGCCGATCGCACGGCACGAGGCGGTGAGCTCGGTGCTTTACCCGCGCGTATTGGACGAATACTGGTCGCAACTGTCGCAGTTCGAAGATGTCTCCATCCTTGACACCCTGACGTACTTTTACGGCATCGACATCGGCCAGGAAATTTGGGTCGAGCTCGAGCAGGGCAAGACACTGGTCATCTCGCTGTCCGCGGTCGGCGACGCTAACGAGAATGGCTACCGAACGGTTTATTTCGAGCTCAATGGACACGGCCGGCAAGTCTCGGTTCGCGACCGGTCTTTGGCGTCTGTCGAAGAACACCGGCGCAAAGCGGATCGCGAAAATCCCGGTCACGTCGGTGCTTCGATGCCGGGAACCGTTGTTTCGTTACACGCGAAGCACGGAGATCGCGTGGAAGTAGGGGCGCCGATCCTGACCATCGAAGCGATGAAGATGGAAACGGTGGTAAGGGCGCCGCGATCCGGGGCAGTCAAGGAGCTCCTCGCCGCGCTCAAGAGCAGCGTTCAGGCAGGAGACCTGCTGGCCGTCGTCGAGTGAGCGGCGGCTAACGACCGCCCACTCGTCGGCGCATGTTGCATGAGGAACGGAGTCTGCGTATAGCTGGCTCAAATTCGACGCGTACAGTGATGAAAGAGTAAGAAGTCTGCAGCGCCAATTGAAAGTGCTGGTCCGCTATCTGCTGAAGGAGCTTGCCGTCCCACTCGCCATCGGGATCGCATTCCTTTTCCTGCTCCTGTTCGTGATGCAGTTTCTGCGCGGGGCTGACGTGCTCTTGGGCTCGGCGGTCACCATCCAGGACATGGCCCGGATCATCTTTTACCTGTCGCCTCACCTGTTTGTGATGGCGCTGCCGATCGCCTTTCTGATGGCGATTCTCCTCGGCCTTGGCCGCCTCAGCGAAGATCGGGAGATCGTCGCCCTGCAATCGGTCGGGGTCGGACCGTGGCAGATCCTCGCCATGCCTGTCGCCGTCGGCGCGGTGCTCGGATTTCTGGTGCTGGTTCTCTCTTTCTCCGCCGAGCCGTGGGGCCTGACTGCGGTGAAAGCGGTGGTCAACGAAATCATCAAGAGGAACGTCGTCGGCGACGTGAAGCCGGGCGTGTTTTACGAGGACCTCAGCCACCTCACCGTGTATGCGCAGGACGTCGACCCGGCGGGGCGGCGTTGGACCAACGTCCTGATGTACGACGACAACGAGCCGACGTCGCCGGTGCTGATGCTCGCTCCCGAAGCGCGGGTCAGCTCCGCCGCTCCGGGCGAAGCCCTGAAGCTGGCGCTGGTCGACGGCGACGTTCATCGCGCCAACCGTTCGTCGTCCGACTACTCGATCATCCACTTCGAAAAGGGAGAGTTTCTCGTCGGAGTGGGGGATTCGATCTTCCGCAAGAATCGCTTTCGCTCCCCCAGCGACGAGCTCACCCCGAGCGAGCTGCTGCAGGCTTCCGCGTCGGCCAGGGCGGCGGGCTCGGATCCGCGACCGTTCCTGATGGCCTTTCACCGCCGGCTCGGCCAGGCCCTCACCCCGGTGTCCTTCGCGCTGATTGGAACGCCGCTGGCGATGAGCCGTCGGCAATCCCGCGCGCGGGGATATCTCCTCACCATCTTCGGCTACGTCGCCTACTATGTTCTGTCGAAGATGTTCGAGAACATGGGGATCCAGGGACAACTCCCGATGTTCGTCGCCGGCCAGCTGCAAAATGCGTTGTTCGCCGCCGTCGGCTTCTGGACGCTCAGCCGAGTCGCTCGAGCGGGAACCGTTCGATGACCAAGACCGTCTTCGGCTACGTTTTCCGCACCTATCTTGCGCTGGTGGGGGGAATCCTCGCCGGGCTAGTCGCGATCTTCCTGGTCGCCGACTTCGTCGACCGGGCCAAAGCATATTCCGGACCGAACTGGATGGCGGACGTCGCTGTGCTGTATGGCTACAAGGCCCTCAC
>Ga0126384_10000656_pt1 | contig 19609 bp, 25 predicted proteins | sample PanSoiMetPlot_36_FD_92543 | JGI IMG/M metagenome (GOLD analysis project Ga0126384, IMG submission 92543) | Tropical forest soil microbial communities from Panama - MetaG Plot_36 | ecosystem: Environmental > Terrestrial > Soil > Tropical forest > Bulk soil | place: Panama | collected 2016-02-17 | reverse complement strand
GGTGCATCATTGGCCCTTCTTCGACAGCACCGCGTCGTGCAATTTGTCCCATGCGGCGCAGATGTCGCTATTCAACCGCCGCCGAACGGCCTCTTCAACGCAGCTCTTTTTCATTTGCTCAAGACGTTGGGCTAAGTCGACGCCCGGCTGCAGGTCAATCATCACAGTACCTGTGCCCGGATTGCGGCCAATCTGCCCCGCCAACGAGTAGCTGCTCAGTTCCCAATCCGACGCCCAGGGATAGACGTCGTCACTGAGCACCAGCGCCGAGATGATCGCGCAGCACCAAAACAAGTGCAGTAAGAATGAGCGCCATAGGGTCATGGCTGGTCGTCCCTACGGTGAGTTCGGTGATCTCTGTCTCTAGCAGTGCCTTATGTTGGCGCAGTTCCATGGCCAGACCTGGGCGCACATCGGGTGCCTGCAGGCGCGCAAGGACGCCGGCTAGGTTCAATCGACATTCAGGATTTTCATCGGGAATCGGTTCTGATTGATTGCGCTTCAGGTCAACTGATTCGGACGCAGCGCATAGCGAAGCGGTACGAGCTCAATGACCGGCAGTGGGCGCTTATCGCCGGGATGTTGCCGGGCAAGAAGTCCGACCCCGGTCGGACCGCGAAGGACAATCGCCTGTTCGTCAACGGCGTGCATTGGGTGTTGCGATCCGGGGCACAGTGGGACGAACTGCCCGAGCGATATGGCAAATGGAAGAGCGTGCACAAGCGCTTCACGCGCTGGGCAAAGGCGAGCGTTCTGGGAGCGGGTTTTTGCGGAGTTCATCAGCGATCCTAACAACGAGTACCTGATGCTCGACGCCACTCTCGTCAGAGCCCACCAGCAAGCCGCCACCGGTAAGGGTGGCGCCAAAAGGGGGGTGCCGACGACGAGGCTTTGGGGCGTTCCCGAGGTGGATTGACGACCAAGATCCATCTGCTCGCCGACGCGCTCGGCCGGCCGCTGCGCGTTGCATCATGGCGCCACCGCACGGGCGGTGACTGGCGGATGAAACAAAGCATATCAACGACCTAGCAGGACTTATGGTGTAAGGCATTGACATTCCGGGCGCTTCGGCACTTCTGCCGGAAGGGCTTCGTTGCACCAGTGAGACAAGCCTTGCCGGCGGGTCACGAATATTTGCGACGACTAAATCCTCGAAATCCGTTTCTGCAGCGATGAGCGACCAATGTGCGCGTTCCCGACATTTGGGGGCGTTACCAAGGACCGCTCAAGAAAGACGGACTGAGCATCGATCTAGAGGTCTACGCCTTTCTAGCCACGACGCCGAACAAGTTGCGAGCTACATCAACCACGAGGGAATGCCCGTATTGCTGACGCCGGACGCGGAATTCGATGAATGGCGCGATGGCGCGCCACTCGCTGCGTTCGCCTTGCGCACACGAGCACCCGCCCGCGCAGATGCGAATTGTGCAGGAAGGGTTCAAGAAATAAGATTTACTTGAGGCGGCGGAATAAATAAGCTTTTTCACGGACTAGATCATCGAGCCTGGCGATCTCTCATGGAGACCGAGTGCGTTCAAGATATCTACGACCCGCAGTTCGTGAAGGGTGTCTTTGACAGATGCAGCGCCGGGTATCGGTACTGGAGCCAGATCGCGTCATTCGGGTTTATATTCCTCTGGCGATGCCAGTGCGTGGATCACATGCCGGCGATGCCTCTTGCGGGTGTCGCCGGTCTCGACTTGATGGCTGGCACTGGTGAAGCGTGGCCTTACCTCTTGCGACGGCGGGCAAACATCACGTCGATCACCGCCGTCGATATTTCAACGGGGATGATCCGCAGGGCGATCGAAAGGCTGCACCGAAGTCGGATCGACAAAATCAAGGTCATGGAAGCCGATGTCTTGACCAACACGCTCGCTGCCGAGTCGGCAGATTTCGTGGTGTCCACATTTGGTCTCAAGACGCTTAGCGCTACGCAGCAGCGCATTTTTGCCAAGGAGCTGGTGCGGGTCCTCAAGCGCGGCGGTGTATTCTCGTTGATCGAAGCCTCAGATCCAAAAGGCTGGATTCTGCACGGCCTCTATCGCTTCTACCTAGATCGTGTGCTCCCCTTGGTGGAGAAATTCGTGCTCAGAGGCGCGCAGGACTTCGCCATGATCGGCGTGTACACGCGCAACTTCGGCGATTGCCGCTTTATGGCTCAGTGCTTGGCGGACGAGGGTCTCGACGTTGAGTTCAAGGCGTTCTTTTTTGGGTGTGCGACCGGAGTTGTCGGTCGTAAACCCTGACCGCCGCTCGTGGGACCTTGTAGCGCGGCAGTGTGGGCCGAAGGCAAGCCGAGCTGGGCGGCCCTTACGCCTCAGGACTATGCGCCATTACCTGGGCCATCGAGATCCAAGCGCGCGGCCCATTACACCCGCGTATTCGCAACACCGTTTCGAGTGGCTAGCCATTCGGCAACGTGCGAGCCACAAGACCGTGACCCGTGTTCCGCCGCGATCGGCTGAACATCATACGGTGGGGCCTCTCATCGGTGGAACAGCCCAAAACACCATGACGAAACCCGCTTAGCCTTGATGTCATCGCCGCACGCAAGCAGTTTGGGGTTGAGCCTGGACTGGAGGCTTGCGTCCCGCCGGCGGCCGAGCCTCCGCGCCTACGTAGCGCATACTCAGGACGCGCGACATCGTCGTTAGGGACAATGTGAGCGTGCGCAAGATTGCGGGTGTGTGCGAGCCGCTCATCTGCTCTAATATGTATGGCGCGTCCAGTTGCTGGGCAGTTGCAAAGGCGCGTTTGAGCTGCTCTGCATCGTTTCGGTTAGAAGCAGAGTGTAATTCGCTCAGGGCGGGATAGAGCTTGGGATTGTCCGTCACAATCACGCGGATTTCGTTCCAATTTGTCTATACGCCGGCTTGGAGTTCCACTTGGGGGCAAATTCTTCTTCAGCTATCAGACCTTGCTGTGTGTAGTCATGGATGTCGGACAATCGGACTCTAGGCCATGCCATCCTACAAGAGATTAGTCCCTGGCGACCACGCCCCGTGGTTTCGCGCACGCACGAGCTCAACCCCCGACTTTGCGTTCGATGCGGTGGCGGGCCGCTATCTGGTCTTGTGCTTCTTCATGACCGCAGACGCGTGCGGCCAAAACGCTATCAATGTTGCGTTCGCCGAGCGAAGTTTTTTCGACGATGCAATAGCGTCGTTCTTCGGGGTAAGCATCGATCCCGCTGATGAAGCTAACGGCCGCGCCATCGATCGCGTGCCGGGCTGGCGCTTCTTTTGGGACTTTGATGGGCAAATCAGCAAGCTATACGGTGCACTCCCAGGCGATGCCGAGCCCGATAAGGGCACTGTTCAACTGCGTCGCATGTGGGTGGTGCTCGACCCGACTTTGCGCGTCTTGAGAGTCATCCCTTTTGCAGTTGATGGCAGCGATGGACAAGAGCTGGTGAGCTATCTCAAATGCTTGCCACCCCCATCTCGCTTCGCCGGTTTCGAGATACCGGCTCCTGTGCTCGTCTTGCCGAACGTGTTTGAAGCTGAGTTCTGCGAAAAGCTAGTCGACCTTTACGAGACGCAAGGTAGTCAGGAAACGGGCTACATGCGAGATGTCGGCGCTACAACCGTTCACCAACTAGACCCAGGGTACAAACGGCGCAGGGATCATATCATCGATGATCAGGCCGTGGTCCGCCAAATTCAGGCAAGGTTCGTCCGTAAGGTCGTGCCGCAGCTCCTCAAAGCGTACCAATATAAAGCCACCAAGATGGAACGGTATCTTGTCGGTTGCTACCGCGCAGAAGATGGCGGCCACTTTGTTGCCCATCGCGACAATACCACGAAGGCTACGGCGCATCGCCGCTTTGCAGCGTCAGTGAACCTAAACTCCGATTTCGACGGAGGAGAGATTTGCTTTCCCGAGTTTGGCCCGCGTAGTTTCAAGCCACCGCCGGGTGGGGCCGTGGTATTCTCATGTTCTCTGTTGCATTCCGTGTCGAGGGTGACACGGAATTGCCGTTACGCTTTTTTGCCCTTTCTTTACGACGATGAAGCTGCAAAAATTCGGGATGCAAACAAGAATTTTGTGGCGGATGCAGCTCATAACGTCAACGATGCCTGAAGCGCCGTCTGCCGGGTGGCTGTCGAAGTCGGCAGCCTGCAGGGCAGTGAGACATCATAGGCGTGTTTGGTGACAGCCTGCCGAGGCCTCCATCGCTGAGCGAACGCCGGGTACCGGCGAAGTGGCCCTGGTTGCCTCCTCGATGCGCCCAAGACGTTGTGCTTTCAGCTTGGCCTTCATCCCGACGGCCAACCACGCACCTATCACATTCCTCCGCTCGCTCACTCATGACCTTCGCACGATCTTGGCAACGGGCACCACTGCGGCTGAAAGCCAATCGAGGAACGGGATGGTGACGGCAAGCGGACGATGACTGGCGGAAGGAACAAAGGCGGCACGCCTTAAGGCGGTGGCGTCGCAGTCCACTGCTTGCCATATCCACATGAACCGATTCCTGAAGCAATGGCGTGGCGGTCTGATCAACCCGCTTGGTTGTGCTCGTCGATGAATTCCCGGCTCCATCGCCGCTCTATAGGACCTCCAAACAGCAACACCAACACCACAATCGTAATGAGCGGGATGGTAATTCTCCAGGCACCGATACCACAGAGTGCGCCAAGTGCGGCCGTCATCCAAACGGCTGCTGCAGTGGTGAGGCCGTGCACCCGCTGGTCGGACTGCCCTCGAATAATAACGCCCGCTCCAATGAAGCCCACACCGGTCATGATTCCCTGAATAACGCGGCTCATCGCATCGATGTGCAATGTTCCATCAGGTGCGTGTAGTGTTGCGAGCACCAGGCCCGCAGCGCTGGTGGCGACGAGACTGAGCGTACGCAGACCGGTAGGTTTGTGGTGCGCATAGCGATTGAGACCAATAGCGGCTCCAATAGCTGCGGCTGCGCCGAGGCGCAAACTGATGTCGAGCCAATCGAGCATGGGTCCCTTCCTCCAGCATGAGTGCCCTCGGGTTGCACCGCAATAGCGCCCATTCATACAAGGTTTTCTTATGCAGGGGTGTCGAGGGTCTCAAAGTCGGCGTCGATCAACGCTTGATAACGGGTGTCCTCCAGGCTTTGAGTTTTCACCTTGATGGCATCGCTCGTTCCGGCATCACGACCTCCGGTTCACCCGACGTAGGTTACCACTTTCAGCCTTCCGTCACGCTCAGCAACCGTCAGGCCTGGACCGGTAGCGTAAATTCCGGCTGCCGCCCAGGAGGTGCCGCAAAGAACACTGCTCATGCGTCAAGCTGCCCATGCCCAAATCGCTGCCAAAGCTTCGGATAACGACGAGCGAAATGCTCGTCGCCTTCCCCAAAGGGCTCCCCCGAAGGCCCAGGTCCGCCTAAGCCAGCCTCTAGCTGGGAATAGTCCCGCACGTCACCGTTACCGCCCTTCTCTTTGAAAACGTCTTGTGCGACGTAATAGATTTCTTCGAACTCCCACTCGCCCCACACATCGGTCGCAACATCCAGTTGAGCAAGGGTGTCTGGATTGGCCAACGCAGCCTCGTAGGCGTCGCGCCCCCTCGATACGAGCCAACGCCGGAAGTACTCAAAGCCATCATCAGAGCACCCGCCGTTTATCACGTACGCCGCACCCCACAAATCCCAGGTGTACGCTGTGTTGAGATACCGACGAAAGGCAACCTCAAAAGATATGAGCTCCTCGAGGCTCAGCTTGCGTAGCGCCGTGCGCAAAGCCTGCACGTGGGCGTCCCGGTCTTGAGCAAATCTGGTATGCTCAATGACTTGCCAGAACCGGTCTGCTGGCATTGGGGGCGCGGTCATCAATCCCTCCAAAGTCTTTGATTTCATCAGAGCAAAGTTACTGTGTTTATCAAATCACAAAGGAACGTCTCATGTGCCCACGCTGATGCCGGTCACGGCTTGCGGTAGCGCCTCATGTCTAGAGCGGAGCAAGTAGTCGGCTATCAACCCGCAGGCGTTTTGGAGGGCGTGGACCGTGCGAGGTGCAATTGTGAATGCGCGGAGCCAGGGCGATCCCTCGCAGCGACAGGAAAGTACATGACCAAGGTCATTGCGAATCGCCCAATGAAGTTCTGGGAGCTGGTTTCCTGCTTCCAAGGCGACTCGGAAGCCCAAATCGTGCGATCAGTCGTCGGCTCTCCTCGTTGGAGAGACCGATATTGGGATAATCTTTTGAACTTTGCCGGCCTCGTTCAAGAGCAACGCCGCGACATCTTGGATCAAGTTGTACCATTGCAACTCACTCGTGAGATATGCCGGCGCTCGTCAGCAAAATTTGTGCTTTGGCCCACCGCGTCGATCTTGCGCGAGTACTCGCCGCTTTCCGGTGGTTGCGCGCAACAAGCCGAACTGGCCAAACTCACAATCCTGGAAGTTCACGACCGTTACGGCCCGGCGGTGATCGAAGAAGTTCGCGAATATGGGAGTGCTTGTATCGGTTGACCACTGGACGTCGCCGGACGGCATTTGGGTTTGCTGGCCATGTTTATTCCCTCTCTTCATGCCGCTCGGGTTGCGGCCCCAGCCCACGGCGATCGCTTCAAGCACAGTAGATTTGCCAGTCCCGTACTCACCGATCACAAACGTGATGGCGGGGTGAAAGACAATGGTGTCGTCAATGCTGCGCTTGCTCAAGACAGTGCGGACGGCTAGCGCCAATCTCGCACGGCTGCATGCCGCTTGCGAACCCTTGTAGCCCGCGCAACGCGTGCGCTCGCCGCGCATGGGCAACGCAAGTCTCGCCGCGGCTAGCCTCGCAACCCCGTCTCTGGGAACTCATCCATGAGATCGATCATTCCCGACATCCCAGATGCGTGAGTTCAGATCGGCTTCCATGGCGGGGCCGCCCGCAAGCGCGGTTGAACTTTGATGACGTTACACGCTTACTGGCGGGTCATCGTGAACTTTCCGCCGCAGCCACCGAAGCCCTGGAAGGTTCCTGTTCCCCTATTTGCCTCCATCCTTGCCTGCAAGGTGCACGTTTCGGTTGGATGCAAGGGGCAGGGGTATTCGGCCCGAAGCCGACCAGTGCTGTCAACGGAGCCGCGATGACCTGCGTTGGTCGCCAGCATGCCGTTTCTGATTGCCCATGTTGTGGTGCGACCCTTGTCCCGACAGTGCGCATTGTTGACAAAGGCTGCGCGCCAAGTGCCGTCGAATGGGCCCAGAGCAACCACCCGAGCTTTCTCATTCTGCGGTGCGACCGTGGCCTCGGGAGCCGTGGCGGCGCTCTGCGCGGCCTTAGCTTCGGCCGCCTTACGCTCATCCTCGCGCCGCCTTTCCTCCTCTCTGCGCGCCAGCAGCTCCTGTTGCTCGATCAGGGCGCGGGCGATTGGCGCAAATTCGCCGTTTGGATAACGGTCGAGGTATGTTTTGATCACAGCAGAGTTGCCGCTGTCGCGCACGGAGGTCCAAAACGAGAGCTCGACCTGCTGTTCTGTCGTTCTCGGCGGAATGAAGTAAAACCGCGCCGTCATCGCGGAATGCTCCCAAGGCACCTGCCGCCGACCCGTCGCCTGCATCACATCGTTACGCACATTAATCAGCACGGTGGGGAGATCATCGCCGGCGGTCGTGATATGCTTCAGAAGCGCGCCCGCATAAGGTGAGTTTCGCCCGCTACCATCAAGGGCGACATTGCCTGGCTGCGTCGAGAAGCCGATCAGCGTGCCCTCACCCGACTCTACCGGCGCAAAGCCGCGACCTATTTGGGCTGAGCGCGTCCCCAGCGCGCGGGCGAGATTGCGCGCCAATGGGTTGTCTCGACAGGCATCGACCAGCAGAATATTCGTGCTGCTTGCGCGCTCCATGGTGCGCTGGACGAGGTCCAGCGGCACCAGCTCGAAGTCGATGGCAGAGGCCGTCCGCAGCTCGGCGTCGATCGGCACGAGATAGTTCTGCCCGTTCGCCTGCAGGCCATGCCCTGCGTAGAAGAAAAGACCAGTATGGGCATCGTGGAGCGCATGGCTAAAGTCGCGCAGCTTGCGATCCATGGCACCCTTGTCGAGATCACGTCCCTCGATCACCTCAAACCCTAGGCTGTTGAGCACGCCTGCCACGTCGGCCGCATCATTCTTCGGGTTCTCCAGGCGGGGCGTATTCTTGTATTCAGAGTTGCCGACCACCAAAGCGACCCGCTTGCCCTGGGCGAAGCTGTAACTTGGGGCGATAAGAACGGCTAACGGTACAGCGGCAATTGCCAGAAAACGGCCAAACATAATGTCACTCCTTGCCAACGCGTGCTGCGTACGCCCATCGCGACGTTCGGGAGATATCGAACTTTCTCGTCAAAAAGGGGGAAGTTACAGAAAGACAAGCGATCCCGTGTAGCCAGAATCGAGAAAACTCGCCATGCGATACAGTGTCGGCAGAGCAGGTAAATCCGTTCACGAATCGCGATCGGCATCGAACCAATCTGCATCCAACCCACGATGCGTTATCATTGGCAACCCACCGGGCTAGATCACGAGCTGCGCCAAGCTAATGCAGAGGTCGAGCGGCGCTGTGATCCAAAACACAGCTTCGGGCGTCGCCGCTAGATCCAAGGGCCCCGGCATCCCTGCCGAAGTCTTCATGACTTTGCTGCTGATGCGGTGCAGGATTTTGCTAGTCTTGGCGATGCCGGGATGCGTATTGTTAGCCTGCCTCGTCCATCGAGCGCGTTCACGCCGACTTCTTGAATACCCAAATCCTCGCTGCCGCGCTCGCCGAGCAATTTGGGTGACAGCATTGTAAACACATGTATGCGCCCGTGATTGTCCCAGACGAAGGAAGGATTGTTAGTTTTTGGGGGTCATTGCAGTCGAGGAAGTCGATCGCCTTTGCGGAGATTTTCGTGGAGTAATGCAGGTCGTAGTCTTGGGATCAACGGCGCCAGTCACTTGCCGCAGGCGTGTTCGGGGCAATGGCCTCTCGGACTGATACTCGTTGATGTCGGGGAAGCTCACGCCCTCGATGGCGCCCTTGACCTTGGTCGCGCGCGTCGACTTTGCCGAAATCCTTTCGCTGGCGGACTGGCAAGGATTGCCGTCGTCGGGTCGGCTGCTTGCTTTTGCGAGCCGATCGAAACCTGGGGATGAGGAGCAGGCAATGTGGCACGACCTTCTGCGTGTCGACTGGAGGCGGTTGACCCACGCCTACGGTTCGGCACGGGACACCCCCGGCATCCTGCGCGACATGATCGCTGACGATGCGAGCGTGCGCGAGCGCGGATGGAACGCCTTCTACGGTGCGCTCAATCATCAGGGGGACTACTACGACTCCACTGTGGCGACAATTCCTTTCCTGGTCGAAGCTGTCGCGCACCGCGGCACGCCGGACCGGGCGCACATCCTGCACTATTTCCGCGAGCGCTGGCTGGAGGCGGGAGACTATGCCGGCGATCCGCTCTTGCCCGAGCCGCCGGGAGGCACGGATATTCCGACCCCTATAGCGCCGCAAGGTCCCCAGGCTGCAGTCTCCGATCGAGCCCTGCCCGGCGAGGAGGGGTTCGACAACGACGCCGATCGGCGCATGGACCTGTGCGCTTGGCAGACCGCACGTGCGATCCAGGCAGGCCGGCCGGTGTTCGAGCGGCTCGCTTGCGAGGCAGACAGGAACATCGCAGCGGCAGCCGCAGCGATCCTTCTGCTATGGCCGGAATCGCGTGCGGCGGGCAAGCGCGTGCTGATCGAGACACTGGTCGAGGAGCCGAGCCCGGTCGAGCAGGCGCGGCACATTCTGGAGCTCGGCGTCTACGGCGCGGGTGAGGATGTGGCCGTGCTGGCGCCGTGGTGCGCTCCCGATCGGCCAGCCGTGACGCGCGCTGCCGCCGCGCTGGTGTGGGCATGGATTGTCAACCCCGAGCCGTTGCCCGAGGCCGCCGTGCTCGCCCTCGACGACGCATCGGCCGCCGACTCGAACGGGTTCTCGGAGTTGCCGCTGGTGGGCGTCTACTCGCGCGGCTCCGCCCTGCTGCCGGCCAACGCGGCCGCGCTGGTTCTGCGGCTCGTGGGCAGCGGCGACAAGGACGTGCGCTGGTGCGCGGTGCAGGCCCTGGAGATCACCCAGTCCGCCGCCCGGCACCTTACCGCCGCACGCATCGTGCCCGTTCTGATCGAGAAGTTGTCCGACCCATACAACCGCGTCCGCAGCGCGGCCGCCACGGCGCTGGCGCAACGCGGCGAGGCCATCCTCGATGTGGCGCCGAACGCCGCCGCCGCGCTGATCGGTGCGTTGGAAGCGCACGAGTCGCCGGATTGGGGAGACAAATTCCGGACCAACGACGACGATGCCTATGTAAGCCAGCAAGCGGCGAGCCTGCTGGCCGCCCTGACGCACCGCCTATCGGCGGCGCAACGGCAACAGGCACTGGCTGGCATCGATCGCGCCGCTCGCCGCTGTGTGGTTCGACAGCCGACACTCTCCGAGCGCCTGCGAGCGCAGGGCGAGCTCCTGGTACAGCCGCCGGGCCTGCCGCAACTGTTCGCGGCGGCTGACCGGCCGCTCTCGTCCAACGCGGACCGCCGGCTGGCGGACATCTATGCCCGCACCCCCGAGCAGGCGATAGCTGCGGCTATTGCCGCCCTGCGCGCTGCCGATAACGCGGCCATTGTCCGCACCCCGGAGCAGGCGATAGCCGCGGCTACGGCTGCCCTGCGCGCTGCCGACAACCGAACCATCGCCATGGGTGCAGCCCGATGGCTCACGACGCTCGGGCCCGCAGCGAAGCCGGCGCTCGACGCGCTTGATGCCATGTCGAGCCGGGAGACCACGACTGGTGGCGCAGCGAGGCTCCGTGCCGCCAGCGCCTACATCCACCAATCCCTGCTTGTCACACCCGATGTTGGGAGCGAACCATCCGCGGGAGAGCCCACGGTGCGGCATCACGTTGCCCGACTGCTGCGGGCCGCCGCCGAAGCCGGTACGTGTGGCGCCACGCGCGTTGAGCTGGTTGCGGAGGCGTCCGGCCTGTTGGCGCATTCCGATGCCTACGTCCGCTGCGAGGCGGCCCATGCCCTAGCGGTGCTGAAGCCGGAGCCGGACCAAATTGCCGGCGTGCTGCCTATACTGGAGGGCATGCTGGCGTGCGAGGCATGCGCCGAGGTGGGCATCGCCGGCGAGTACGAGTTAAGCCGGCGCCTGTACCATTGGCGGCGAGAGCGCCGGTCGCCGCGCGCCGGCGCGATCAGGGCGCTGCTCGCGGTTGGCTGGAGCGCGAGAGGCGACATCCTGCTCAAAGCGATGCTCGCCGAAGCGATCCTCCCGCGGGTGCTCTGCGTAGACCGTGCCGCTCTCAGCAAGTTTGCCATCGCCCATTGGCGGCTGGCGGTGGACGCCGCCGGCGGCCTTCCGGCTGTTGACCGGCTCATCCGAACCGTCCGGCTGCAGTGCCTGCGCCAGTACGCGACCTTCGTGTGCGCGGGCGAGCTTGCGGACGTGATCAGGCAGCTGTCCGGCCGCCTGGGGCAATGACGCTGCCCTGGTGACGCGCGCTCCCAGCGGTCTATCCTAAGAACAGGTGTAGGAAATCCCGCGCGGCGTTCCAGAGCGCGCTCAAAGTTACTCACTGTTGTTAACGACCCGAAGCTTGATGACGCGATCGGCTACCGCCTCGCTTGCTTCGACACGGTTCGCTCCGCGAGGGAAGATACGAGGTCCGCTTCGGCAGGCGAAGCGTCCTCTTCCCCCGCTCACGCAATGACATGTGCCGTGTTTTTTCGGCGCACACCATGCGAGATCGCCAGCCTGCCGCAGGACCCCCGTGGAGGAACAGCAACAGCATCGCGCACTGGTTCGTGATCGGCACCACCCCCAGAAAGGTGCAAATACTTTGGTGCATACGCTCAGACGTCTGGCTAATCCGGGTCTGTGATCTGCCGCACAGCATTTGGAAATTGCCCGCCTATGCTCTTCGCTCGGAATGCATGTGAGGCATTGACCGATATGCATGACGAGGCTTGCGGCACTCGGTCGGACTGAGATCGGACCGGGAGCAAAGACCGATGTGGTGCGTGTCCTTCTGCAAAGAGTTTTTTGCGCGGTTTCACGCAACCTTCAGAGCTCATTCAGAACCGTTATTCGCAGCTTCCCTACGATCACCAGAGCCGGCGGCAAGTGCTCTCCGGCAGAACAAATAGCCATTGGGAGAAGAAGAGATGAATGCGCAAACAGGCGTTGAGCTCATCGCCAAGCAGTGGAGCGAATATCAGGGCGTGTTGCGGCGACTGGCTCGCCTCTTGGGTACGATCCTTTCGGCCCCCCGCGGCGATCAGGGCGGATGGGAAGCGGGTGCCAGGGGACTGTAGGTGATACCCTTCACCCACACTATGCTTGCCTGCGCATCCGATGTCAGCGCCAGATTGCTGCGATCGTGACCCTGCCGGCGCAGGGCATCACTACCGCATTCGAGGTTCTTCGAATTGCTGCGCTTTGCCAAAGGCGGCGATGGCTTTGACGAGCAATGCAGGAGTTGAACCTCGCCTTGCTGTTGGCATGGGTCCGCACGTCATTGCCAATGGCTTAGCTTCACTCCTGCGCGGTCAACGCCTGTGCAGCGCCTCCAGGATGTGAAAAGCTAAGCCAGCAATCTGCGCAAGGCGAAGCCACCTCGCTTGCGCCGGCGGTCATCTGCCGACATCGCCGTTCGATCGCAGACTTCACAACAATCGTCATTGCGGCCGCTGCTCCCGCAGGCGTCACCAAACATGCTGGCCACCAGATCGTGGTCGTGCCCAAGGACACCGCGTCGGGTGCCAGCAATACCCGCGCCGAGCGCGTCGGTGTTGAGCATAGTCTGTAGTTTGCCAGAAGGGGACCCAGATCCTCAGGGCACATGCACAGGTCAGAGATCAGTACATCGATCTTGTGCGCCACGGTTACGCTATGGAGCGCAGCGACGAAGCGCCTGACAAGCGCCACAGTTTCGTAGGAGAGCAACGCCATGCCTCACCTTATTGCCGGACGCATGGCAGCTGTGGTCGCTGCCATCAGCATCAATTCGTCTACACCCATAGCGCAACCATCCGGGAGCCAGCTGCCGCCTGACCTCGAACGAATGATCGAAGCGATGCCCCCCAGCGCTCGACCTGCGATTAGGCACATGCTGGAAAATGATCCAGCGGCTAGGCGCAGGTTGGAGTTGGAAGCGACGGCGACAACGCAGAAGAGCCCGTACTGGACCAAGGAGACGGTGCTGCGGAAGATTGAGGCGGTGTTCCCCGGCAGCGATCGGCCACAGATCCTCGGCCAGCTCGAGAGCGCCCAGTTGAGCTACCGTGTCCAGCTGGCGGTCATCAAGCTCTGCGACGAAGGCAAGGGCCTTTCAGCTCTCGCCCACAATGTGAACGCAGCAAAGCTCGACTACAGGGAGGTGCTGATGTGGGCCGAATACCCCAATGCGGGCAAGCTACCTCCGTCCGCGGGTGACTCGGACCGCGCGCGGGCCGGCGAGCGCGATCTGGAGCAATACCTGCGCTGGATCGAAAAGGGCTAGGCTATGCCCCGTCGCATCACTGTCGACGCGGCGCGCGACGCGGGCCAAAGCTTATTGTCGAGCAACTTCTGCTGGTCGACGTCAGACCAAATCACCACTTGTAGCGCAGACCCACCCGACCACCAGCGCCAACAACTTCTGTTCCATGACCCAAGCTACCGTGCCGAACTTCAGCCTCGAGCGATGTTGATAGGCCTCTGCCCAAATCAAAATTGAGCTTCAAGGAACCGAGCTCGAAGAGCTTACCTTCGTCGGTCGGGGTCGCCAACCCGACCGTCGTTACGTTCCCGCCTTCGATCACGACATCGCTGTAGATCAAGGCTGTCACGGTTGGCTCAATCACGACGCCAGCGGAGGTAAATGATTGCCCGATGCGCAAACCGCCTTGCAGGCGAACCGTGTGCCCGTCCAGCGCCGACATCGTGCCATCCCAGCGCGTCACAGTATAGATTGCTCCCGCCGTCGGCTCTATCCACCCAGCACCAAGATCAAACTTGTAATTTATGTTGCCAGCAGTGGCATAGGAGTTGAGATTTGAGGAAAGTCCAGGCAACGGCGAGGTTTGGTCCAACGCAAGAAAATCAACCTTTGAGTTGAAGTCTACAGAAAATCCACCATTGACGTACACGCCATAGAGGCCGACGGAGGGACCGTCGATATTTGTTTTCAGGCCTGCGACGCTGCTGGTGCGTAGCTCTGTAACGCCTGAAAGGATGCCAAAGACAAACGCATCGTTCTGCGAAAACACCTTGTAGGTCGTGTAGTCGATGCCGCCGATGGCTCCGTAGGTCGTTGTCGTCCGACCATCGATAAAACCTAAATTGCTGTCACGCCATTCACGGTCGGCATAACCCTGGACCCAGATGGCAAATGGGCTTGGCAGCGCCTCTGGCGTGCGGGTAAGGCCCATCCTCGAGCCATCGTTTGGTTGCCCAGAGCTCGCGCCCAAGCCTTGCGGGGGTTCTCCAGCCATACCCGAAGAGGCTTTGCGTTGGAGCCTGTCGCGGATGTCTTTCAGCGCAGACTGAATGGCATTCATCGATACTTCAGAGGCCGACGCGGCGGCGGCGAGTGCCTGCTCGCGAAGGTGCGCCTCAAACAGGCTCTCGGCGATGGTTAGGAAACTCGCTTCCCCAAATCCCGAATTCGGCAAGCTCGCGAAACTGCACCCGCCTGCGGTCAGCGCGCCGCCCGCGACTTTGCAAGCTTGACTGAAGATCTGAGGGAGCTTGGCAAATTCGCCATTGCCAATCACAAGGGGAAGTGTGGGTCCCGGCGGAGGCGGCGGTGTCTCTGCGGGAGGAGGCCCATCTGCCGTGCCGCCGAGAGGAATGTCCTCGTCAAAAACAAGGGCGTAAGCCGGCGTAGCAGTCGTCCATGCGAGGGTTGCGGTCGCGAGGGCAATCGTTACGCTGAAGACTGCAACAGGAAACCTGTACGAACAACGCAGCATACCCGCGACCCCCGCAACGCAAACACTACCCTTCACCGACGCTAGCAAACGTCAGTATCGTGATCACCTCCTTTGTGCGCAGTCATACCAACAACTCCTGATCGTCCGTTGCAGCAACGTCACATCGGCTCCTGCAATACCAATAAGTGCGTTACTGCAACTTGATGTTCTAGCTCTCTTTTTTGTGTGTTGGCTGCCTTGCAGGCGATATCGCTGGCGCGCGATCATCAAATTTGGCTTCGGTCTTTTTTCCTTGCACTGCACCCTACGAAGGCCTTTCGCTGGAGGGTTCGTAGCCCCAATTAATTCGCTGCGTCCTGGGGTTCCTCGGCGATGCGAGCCGAACGCACCGCGAGACATTGACGTCTGCAGCTCAAACGTCGGCAGAGGATCCTTGAAGATGCCAGCATGCTCTACGATCCCGTCATGTTGAGGCGCCGTGTCAGCTCCATGCTGACGCATGACACGGCGGCGCCAACCCGGCCGCACGGCCGGACGGACCGCCAATACGCCGTGGCAGCGAGGATGGCGAGCTCGCCTGCGACAACACTGACCAGGATTAGAATGGGCTGCGCGCAACGAGCTCACGGCGCACTGGCCTGATGCCTGATATGCTGCGTTGCAATCTTCTCAGTTAAACCAGCTTGGAGATCAATCCTTTGAGCAATACGCCGCTAGCCGGGAAGACGGCACTCGTGACGGGGGCATCCCGAAACATCGGCCGCGCGATCGCGTTGAGATTGGCGAGCGCCGGCGCAAATATCGTCGTCAATACCTTGCAGGACCGCGCGGCCGCAGAACGCGTAGCGGCCGAAATCGAGGCTCTGGGCGCCCGTAGTCTCATCCAGGTTGCCGACATCGTCGACCGAGCCGCCGTCGACCGGATGGTGCGAAATGCCAGCACAGCTTTCGGCGCTATCGACATTCTCGTGTGCAACGCCTCGAGCCGGGGGCAGATCGATTTCCTGGATCTTGACCATGCCGCATGGCGGCGCGTCATCGACATTTCGCTCGATGGCACATTCCACTGTGCTCAAGCGACGTTACCGGGGATGATCGCCAAAGGCTGGGGCCGCATCATCACTCTGGGCGGCATCTCCTGGCACACAGGATTCAAACGCCGGGCCCACAATCTCACGGGCAAGTCGGGCCTGACTGGGTTGACGCGGGCGCTCGCCGTCGAGTTTGGTGATCGGGGAATTACCGCAAACGTCATCGCGCCCGGAGCCGTCGCGACCGCGAGACCGGCGTCCGCAGGTGCGTTACCCGTACGCGTCAGCTTGCCACCGGTACCCCGAGAGGCGCATGTCGACGAAATCGCGTCGGCGGCTTTGTTCCTTGCGCATCCGGATCAAGCCTATCTGACCGGCCAAATTATTCATGTCAACGGTGGCGCTTATCTGGGGATGTGAGACCGAGGTCCGTTCGCTGCTGGGTGTCGACGAGCCTCTAGCCAATTTCCGTGTAGAGGGGACCGGACCGGGCGTGCGGCGTGACCTTCAAGAACGAAGAGTGCCTGAAGCGCTCAAGCTTCGCGCTTGTTGCACGCCCATTTTGTCGCTGCCAGCTGATTTGGGCCCTGAATCCAATGGATGAGCAAACATTCTGGCAGATCGTACAGCGAGCTCATGATGCCTCGCACGGCAACATGGCAAGAAAGTGCGAGCTACTCACCGCGCAGATAGCGCAGCTCTCGAAGGAAGACGCTGTCGAATTTCGCAATATATTTGATGCGATGATGTATCGTGCCTTTCATCGGCCGTTGTGGGCTGCCGCCTACCTCATTCACGGCGGATGTGGCGACGATACGTTTTCTGATTTTTGTTCCTCCCTGATTTCTCGCGGTCAGCGCGCATTCGAAACGGCCTTGTCCGATCCCGATACGCTCGCAGACGAACCCATCGACGAAGACGCCTGGTTCTTTGAGGGTTATCAGTACGCAGTGACGGATGGGTTACGGGCGCATTTCCCGATAGTTCTACGTCCCAGGAGTTGGTTTGCCCTATTGATGGGTGGCGCACGGCGGCGCATTGACACGATGCCCCCACGCACGGCGCCGCCTTTGAGGGAGCCAACCGGCGAACGGTGGTCCGAGGACCAGCTGACCGAACTCCTCCCGAAGCTGGCCAAAAGATTTGGGTAGTCGATCGCATCGCCTCGATCGACAGCACTCTCAGCAGTTTCATCAGCCGCGCGGCAGGTGCGGGATGTGTTCCGTCACGCGCTATTCCGCAATGCAATCTTTGCCGTCCTCGGACCCGCACCCGTTCCGTGGGTCAGAACGCCAATTGCAACATGAGGCGGCTCTTGCCGCTGGGGCAAGTCCCCCGACGTCAAGTGGGCTAGCGCCTAAACCCACCCCGAATCATGCCGGGGCGAGGGCCGATGCCGACCCGAGTGACCCGCGTGACCCGGACCCCGGGACCAAAGCCGTAGCTCGCCCGAGCCACGCCGGTGCCATGGCCCCCATGCGCGTAGCCGGGGCCAGCGCCACGCCCCCAGTGCGCGTAGCCGGGCCCATAACCTGGGCCATACCCGCGGCCGTAGCCGCCGGACCAACCATAACCCCCGCCCCAACCGGGACCGCCGTAACCCCAGCCGCCGCCACCCCAGCCCGGCGCGCCCCAACCTGGACCCCAGCCCGCGCCAAAACCTGGGCCCCAGCCCGCGCCGCAACCGCCGCCCCAACCACCACAGCCCCCGCCGACCACCACGACAGGTTGATAGCTAACCACCGGCGCATAGGCGACGCCGCCGCAGCCACCACCGCAGGGCGAGCAACAGCCACCGCCGGCCCAGCCGACAGGAGGACCCCAACCGCCACCCCAGCCATGGCCTCCCCACCCAGGGCGCCCATAGCCATCCGCGGCAGCGGGAGTGGCCAACAGCAACGAAGCCCCGAGGGCAGACGCAGCAACTTTGAGCATGGTTGATCTCCACAGAAGTGAGCGGCCCGACTTCCGTGTACCCCCAAACCCTGGTGGTCAGTATCGGGATTAGCCGTAACGGACACGCGGCCTTTACTTAGTTAGGCCGGTCTGTGGGTCACAACGCGCAAGGCATCTCCGTTCGACGCGCATCTACAACTCGTGGGGGCCGCTTTTTTCCCGACCATTGGTGAACGTCCCACTTCCCCGGATTGGTCGGGTGCTCGACAGGCATTCGAGGCGGTTGACGACCGTTAACTCATCGTTCGACACCAATTCACGGCTAAAGCGGTAACAGCACGGCCCGACCCTGGTGCAGCGATTGGCTTACTGCCGTCGTCCATTCCATGTATTTGACGCCAGTAAAGAAATCCGTGTGTGTCACGCGCTCCTTGCCCCGGATGGAGTTGATGAACTCCTCCTCCACGCGCCATGCGCCACGCTTCGCAGGATCAACCTCTACCGGCGCCAACTCACCCTTTCCGCGCTTGCCGGCAGAAAGCACCAGCGTGCCACCAACTGGCTGCCGCAACCGGATTGTCCCGTCCGTACCGAATATGTGTACGTCCACTAAGTCTGGGGCGTGGCCCAGCACTGTCGATACAGTGACGTGCATCTGCCCACCTTGGGCCATAGCCCCGATGACGTCGATATGATCAGGGATCTCCATCGGTACGCGGTGACCGGACGCGTCATGCCGATGTCGGACAACGCTCTGCCCAACCGCCATGACTGACCTTGCCGGCCCAACCCAGCGCATCATCGCTTCGTACCAGATACCCATGTTCATAATGTTGTCGCCGGAAAACTTCCGGTTCTGACGCCAATGCTGCTGCGCGGAGCCATCCGGGTAGCCCCTGGCAGCTGCCACGCGTGCATCGATGGAGATCAACTCGCCGATATATCCGCCCGCGATCATTTCGATGATGGTGCGGTCGAAGGCCAGTGTATGGGGCGCCGGGACGATCTGCGCCGTTAAGGCGGGACGGCGGAGCGACGCCTCCAGCATGGCGCGGGCTTCACTATGATCCATGGCCATGCGCGCTTCGCAAAGAACGTGCTTTCCGGCTTCGAGCGCAGCGATGGTCAAAGGAGCATGCATGTAGGGCCATGTGCCGATACAGATGGCATCGATGCTCGTGTCTTCCAGAAGCGATTGCCAATGGTCATGAATTTTCGGAATCGCAAACTCATGGGCAACCCGTTGGCTCGATTCTCGCGTCCGATTGGCGACCGCAACGATCTCGACGTTGTCCTGCTTTGCTAACCCGGGAATATGAAAGGCTTTGGTGTTGGCGCCGGCTCCGATCAGGCCGACGCGGATCTTGTTTTCCGACATGAAGCAACTCACCTTTCTGTTGATCGTACCGCCAATCGACTGCTGGCTGCTCGGTCCGGCATACCTTTAGCTACCGAGCGGATGGTGCTCCAGAGCGCCACTCCCTAGCATGTATAAATCGCGAGCCACTCTCCCCTTAAAATGCGCCGCTATTGCCGGCTTGTACCTCGCGCCTCACCCCTCGGATCACAACATAGCCTAGGATTGATCAAGCTCAAGAGCGTGTCTCGGACCTCCGCCTCTCGCCCTGGCGGGTATGGCTTCAATGGTAGTCCAGCCCATGGCAATTGCTTGACTGAGGGCCCGGGCTGAGCCGGCGCGAGGCCGCCGCGGCTTGTGATTTATCGTTTGATGGTTCGAGGGTTCCAGGTCACGTGGCGGCGCTGCACACCCCCACGCGT
>Ga0126384_10000653_pt1 | contig 19622 bp, 20 predicted proteins | sample PanSoiMetPlot_36_FD_92543 | JGI IMG/M metagenome (GOLD analysis project Ga0126384, IMG submission 92543) | Tropical forest soil microbial communities from Panama - MetaG Plot_36 | ecosystem: Environmental > Terrestrial > Soil > Tropical forest > Bulk soil | place: Panama | collected 2016-02-17 | reverse complement strand
CTCCATAATTCGATCCCAAGGCATGAGGTTGTCAGTGCACCAGTCAATCGGGTCCGCCAAGACATCACGATATTTGAGACTCGTCTCCTTTCTTTGCGCCGCGATCATCCTGTTTTCCATTCTCGCGTCGATAACTAGGTCAGACAGCTCACGAGCCATCGATTTGAACGCTTCACCGCCCACGCGGCATCAGTGGGGAGCAGTCACATTGTTTCACGGGCTGCCATCGGACCACGTCCGATCGATTGCCCAGGATAGCGAAGGCATGATGTGGTTTGGAACCGACAGAGGGCTCGTCAAATACGACGGGCGCCGGATTCAACGCATCACAGCCGAAGGCCCCGCGTCGGCGCGAATTCTCTCGATCAAAATAGATCGTGAAGGCGTCTTGTGGCTTGGAACGGACCAGGGTGCGGCAAGGCTGATAAACGGAGAGGTGAAGCCTATCATCGAGACACACGGACGCGCCGTGACCGCCATCATTACCCCCAGCGGGAACGGCGCGATGATGACTACCGAAGAAGGCGAAGTTATTATCTGCACGAATGAATCCGACGGGACGATCGCGGTCCGTCGAATTGGCCCGGACGATCATCCTTTGCTCACCATCGAATCGAGGCACATGGCGTTACCATTGACCAGCCTTGCCTTAATCGACTCCAATTTATTGATCGGAACTCGTGGCAGAGGCTTACTGGCGATCGACGCAACGCAGATCAAGGCAGGCTCGAGAACCGCTGGCGACTTTGTGAAGGAGATCGTCAGCCGGCCTCGGGCGTTCTTTGTCCGCACGATCGATACAGACTCGCGGGGACGACTTTGGTTTGGGGCCGAGGCCTCTGCAAGCGAAAGCGGCCTTTTTGGCGGCAGTGATTTTTTACATCTCGAAAAAATGGGCTCAGCCCTCGGCACTGTGAGCGCGCTCAAAACGGACGCTACCGGCAACATTTGGGTTGGCACTGAAGCGTCAGGCGTGTGTGTCTTTCGGGATGGCCAACGCCTCGAGCGCTTCACTTTCGAAAACACCGGAGGCGGGCTGCTCTCAAACCGCATATATTCGATTTTTATTGACCGGGAAGGTGTCGCGTGGTTCGGCACCGATCGCGGTGTTTGTCGCTACGATCCGAATGCCGTGCGGGTTGAAACGATTTCTCCTAACGCCGAAAGCAATTTCGCAAGAACGCTCTTTCAAGCTTCAGATGGAACCCTCTGGTGTGGCACCAACCGAGGTCTGTTTGCTCGCGATCAGAACGGACACTGGCGAGAAACCGAGGAATTACGTGGGAAAGTCATTCACTCGATCGCTTCAGATCCCCAAGGCAGATTGGTGATTGGCACCGCCGCCGGGCTTTACATAAAAACTCAATCAACGGACATAAGAAAACAAAGCCACGTGTCTGGAGCCGAGTTCACGCGAGTCGCGAACACAAACGGCACCACTGACAACATTCGCGCAATTACGACATTTCAGAGTGGCTTGTACATAGGCAACTTCGGTAGCGGCATAGAACGTCTCGACGGAAATCGAAGGACGTTGGTCTGGCCGGAGGTTTCAACTGGCGCTCGCGAACGACAGATTGTGAGCTTATATGCGGACGACGCGCGACTTTGGATCGGGACCGCCGATGCAGGCGTGTTTATATTCGATGGAAAGGAAACTACAACTGAACGCGCACTCGACGAGTTGATCGGTACTGCGGTGCGTTCAATAGCTGGAGACAAGAAGCGGGTGCTCTGGCTCGCATCGGCGAGAGGCCTTTTCGCTCTCAAGGACGACAACCTGGTCAAGATCATCGAAGGCGTCGACGCGCGCTGCCTATCCGTATGCAAGTCTGATTCACAAGACGCAATATGGTGTGCTTCGGTAGGAGGCGGTTTAGATAAAGTGGTCCTTGAATCGAATGGCGAACATTCGACTTCCTCCCCGGAGTTTCTCAACTCCAGCATCAACAGCGAACAAGGGATGCCCACGCAAAGCGTATTTGCGGTTATCTCGGTCGACGATGAACCAGGCAACGAGGCCCTCTGGATAGGTACAACCCGCGGCTTGGCCCACTACAAACCGTGCCGGCAAGCTCCCGTCCTGACCGTTACGAGAGTGATGGGCAAGCGCGCGTATGCCGGTGAGGAGTTGCGTAATGGTATCAATTTGGAATATCCGCAGAACAGCCTAGCGGTGGACGTTGCAGCAATCAGCAGCCGCACTTTTCCGGAGCAATACCAATACGTATTCACCATCTTCGACGATCGCGCTCGCGTGGTTCGCGAGAGGCGCTCGCGTGAATCACAACTTTTGATAGAAGGCCTAAAACCCGGTTCATACAGTCTCGCAGTCTCCGTGTTTTCAAACGACCTCGTTGCCTCAGAGCCCCTGCAATTTCATTTCACGGTTGCGCGTGCGCCGTTTCCGTGGACTTCGACCGCGTTGTCAGTTTTGCTCGGGCTTGCGATGGTCGCAATGTGGTGGGGTTATCGACAGAATCTACGATTGAGGGGCGCGAACCGACAACTTGCAAAGACCAGGATGCAGTTGGCAAATGAGACTGAGGCGGAACGGCGACGCATCGCTCGCGATCTTCATGATCAGACACTGGCGGATCTGAGGCGGTTGATGATGCTGACTGACGAACTGCCGGTTGCCGAAAGGAAGAACGGGCATCTCGAGCCTTCGCAATTCCGGTCTGAAATTGAGGCGGTTTCTACTGAAATAAGGCGCATCTGTGAAGACCTGAGTCCATCGGCGCTTGCGAACGTAGGTCTCGTCGCGGCGCTCGAATGGGCGCTTGCGGATGCAGTCGCTCATCAGCCTCCGGATAAGAGATTCGAGTATGAGTGCTCTTGCGACCAGGGAATAGAAGACCGGTTAAAGCTTGATTCAACAACCCAGATTCAAGTTTTTCGGATCTTTCAGGAAGCGCTGAGCAACATTTGCAGGCATTCTTGTGCTACGAAGGTGAGGCTGTCCCTTGGAAACGATACAAACGGCGATTTCCTTATGAGTCTTGAAGACGACGGGCGCGCATTCGACTTGGATCGGGTGCGCGGATTCGAAACCAACCGGCCGTACGGATTCCGGTGGATAAAGATCGGGCGTGGGCTTAGCAACATTCGATCGCGCGCGAGCCTCATTGGAGCGGATGTCGATTGGAAGGCTGGACGGAATGGCGGAATGATATTTTCATTGAGAAAAAAACTGGCGTCTAGTTTGAAATCCGGAATTTGAAATTCGAAATTATTCCGAATGTGAATTACGAAACTACTCGCGTGGTTCTAAAACCATTTGTGTTTGAGTCACAACTGCTATCAGTCGTCCCGCTTCGTTTGTGACTCGTGTCTGCCACGCCATCGTCCTCTTGCCTCTATGCAACGCCAGGCATTCGCCGATCACCTTCGTTCCAACAGGCGCCGGCGCAAAGAAATTAGTCTTCGACTCAATTGTGGTAGTGCTGAAGTCCCCTCCCAAATTAATGACCGTCGCATAGGCTCCCAGCGTGTCCGCAAAGGCCATAAGCGCTCCTCCATGCAAGATAGCGGGCGTCGTACACAACTCTTCACGGACAACCATCTCCGCAGTCAATCGTTCTGGTGCTGCGCTGAGGAACTTAATATCGAGCAGTTTTGAAAACGGAGGAAGCCGCTCCTGCAATTTTGGGATTATGTCGCTGTTCTCTGTCGAATCACTCATATCTCACCGTGCCTTTATTCGGATTAAATGTACCCGCAGTACCAGTGTAGTAACGAACTTATTCGTTCTGTTTCGTCAGCCACGTAGTAACGAATTTATTCGTTCTCACTAAATCGCGCAACAATAAATCATAAACGAATAAATTCGTTACGTTGCGCTTTCGTTACTACGTGGACGCCCTTACATCGGCTCTTCGTTCTCTTCCTCTTCATCAGGACCGCGGCGGACCTGAGCTTTGTCACCGACCTGTTCCCTTTCCCGATTTAGCTCAACCAGATCGATGCTGTCGGACATATCCCCGATCAAATGCTTGCAAAAATAATCCGCACGCACCCAGAAGAAGTAGTTGCCTGCGTCTGCATAACCGTGGCGCTTCCCGGGCAAAATAACAAAATCGAAGCGCTTATTGGCCTTTATCAATGCATCGGCCATTCTCAACGTGTTTGCTGGGTGAACTTGTTATCGATGTCACCGGTCGCCAGCATCAAGTGTCCTTTCAGGTTCTTCGCAAGCTCAGAGTTCTTCTCAATGCTGTACTCGAACTTGATGTTCCCATCCTTGTCGGCCACTTCTTTTACGCCGTGATGTTTTTCGCTCCACCAACGATTGTAGATGTTGTTTTCATGATTTCCCGACGAGGAAACAGCAACTTTGAAGAAGTCCGGATACACCAGCATTGCGGCGGTTGACATGAACCCTCCACCCGAGTGCCCGTAGATTCCCACTCGATCAATGTCGATGAACGAATGCCGCCGCGACAATTGCTCGATTGCCGTCTTCTTGTCCGCAAGCCCATAGTCACGCAAGTTGCCGTAGCCAAACGTGTGATACCACTTCGAACGTTGCGGATTGCCTCCTCGATTCCCTACCTCGATTACGATGAACCCGAATTGCGCCAGAGGAATCCTGTCGTTTCTCGAAGGAAAGGTTTTGGTTACGCTCTCGGTCTGTGGACCCGGATATACAAAAGCTATGATCGGGTAACGTTTCGCAGGATCAAAATCGAAGGGCTTATACATCACGCCGTAGAGATCGGTGATTCCATCATCAGCCTTGACCTTGAATGGTTCGGGATACTTAAAGCCCGCCTCCATCAGCGCGGTAACATCGGTCTGCTCGAGAGTCAGCTCGCAACTTCCCAACACATCATAAAGATCCGATGTTGGCGCTGTGTTTATGCGCGAGGAATTATCCACAAAGTACTTGTTCGAATCCGACATTGTCACCGCGTGTGTCGCGTTACCCGGATCGAGCAGCTTTACCGCACCCCCATTCAGACTGACGCTGTAAACGTGGTTGTAATAGGGGTCCTCACTCGCCTCCTTTCCATTCGCGGAAAAGTAAAGTGTACGATTCTTCTCATCGATGCCTTCGATTTCGTTGCATACAAACTCGCCGGCAGTAAGCTGGCTCTTTAGCGAACCGTTGGAATCAAACAGATAGTAATGACCCCAGCCGTCGCGTTCGGACCAATGGACCAGGTCACCGTTGCTGAGCAGTCTTAGCGGCTTGAGCTCGACATACGTGTTTGAGCGCTCTTCGATCAGCGGCTTCGCATCGCCGGTGGTGGTATCGGCTACGCAAATATCGATCTTCTTCAGGTCCCGGCTTGTTCGGCTGAAATAGATCTTGTCAGAGGAATCACCCAGCCATCTTGGCTCTACCTGAGCGCCGGTTGGTGGTCCCTGCTGCTGTTGCTGCTGTTGGTCCTGCTCGCCACGGTCAACCTGAAACACTCGTGCGCGTTCACGCTCAACGTTGGTAACGGGAGCGGTGTAGACGGCTAGCTGCTGATCTTTGAATTTGTCAGTCTTGATCTTCACTCTGCCCTTTGACGCTGGTTCAAACACTTCGAGCTCGGCCTGGGATTGATTCGGCTCACCCGGCATTCCGTAACGATAAGTCTCAAGCGTCGGCCGCGGAGCTGCGAGCGAATTGATTACCCACAACTCACCGACTCTGCGTTGATCATTTCGTTGCAGCGCGAACTTTTTGGAATCGCGTGACCAGAAGACCGTGATGGCAGGAACGCGCGGAGTCTTGTTCTTGTCACTAAATCGATAGTTGCGCTTTTCCTCTTCGGTCAATCGCCGATCGAAGCCGTAATCATTTTCGCCGTCGGTCGTCAGCTGAGTCTCGACGATCGCAGGATCGTCCTCCTTCAGCCTAGCCTTGGCGTAGCTATCGGCATCCATCATGAAAAGATTGTGTCCGCGAGCGAAGATGATCGTCTTCTCATCCGGCGAAACTGAAGCCCAGCGCGGCTTTGCTGTTGGCTTAAAGTCGGTCAACAGGACCAGCTTGCCTGTAGTTAGATCATACTCAAGGTAGATGGGACGCGTCCGCGGGGCCGGCGGCGCGCCTGGAGTACCCTGGTTCTGATTCTGCTCCTGGTTCTGCTCGCCGCGAGCCTGGCCGCTGCGGGCAGGTGGAGGCTCGGGTGGCTTTAGACCAGGAATGTCAGCGTCACGCGGCACATTGGCATCGAACTGAAACGCCGTGTCGTTCTTAATAAACTTTATCGTGTTGATCGGGAGGTGCTGTGCATCGTATGGAATGCGCGTTACATTAGTCAGCAGCGCGGCCATTTTTGCGTTGTCAAACAGCAGGGTCTTTGTCTTTTTTGCAGGATCAACCATCCACCACTTTTTGCCCTGGCTTGTTTCGTAGCTGTACCAAAAGCGTTCTCCGGACTCGAGCCAGTGCGGCGTTACGGAAGTATCGAAGACCAGTTTGTTGACTTTGGCAGTTGTCCAACGAGAGGCAAGCTCGTAATTCGCCTTGCGCACGCGGGTGTCGACGGCCTGCTTAGATTCCTGCGCAAAGGTCGCAACTGGTTGAAGCCCCAAAGCGAAGCAGAACAAAAACATCAGCGTGCGCGAAACAGAGCGCTGCAAAGACTGTGGAAGGTGCATAGTCGTTCCTCCGAGAAATGATGTATTGAAATCTATTGCGAAAAAAAAGAAGAGGTCTAATAGGTCCTATAAGTCTTGTAGGTCCTATTCCACTAATCGTCTGACAATTTCTTCAACAACCGCGTCGGCCTTAGCCTCAATTTCTTGCATGGTCTGGTCCTGAATCGGGTGCGTGACATACACCGCGTCCAGGTCTGGCCGGCCGAGCGCGCTGGCCTGGGTGCGCGCTGCGGTCATGAACTCAGTTGTCGCTACGGGAACTGAGGGGATCCCAAGAGCTTCGAGCCTTGTCGTATCGTGCAAACTGCACGTTGTGCACGAGCCTCAATCGGCTAGCGCCTCAATGACAGCATCACATCTGCTTCTGAGCAGTTCTTCAATGACCTCGTCTGGAGCCCGCCTGGTAAAAGTTGGCTTTGTGATACGAACAACCCTGACGACGCCATACCGCTGCTTTAATGATCGTTCAAGCTGATTGAGAAAGATGCTGCCCCCCGGCTTGCTGATATCAAGAAGTCCTACTGTCTTTCCGAAAAGGTTTGCGAGTCTCCGCGCCGCCTCCTGCTTCGCATGCGGAGTCTCGTCCATTGGATTCACAAGTGTAATTGGCATCTCACCTTCCTTCCGCAACTGCATCGCGATTTTGCAACGCCTGCCTTCATTTCAAACCAGCTTCAGTTGGATCGAGGGATCGGATAGGTAACCATCTGACTTCCTCTTGGACCCGCTGCCCAACTTCCAATTACTGCAGAGAACTTCCCGGCGGTGCCACCAGCAACTACGAGTTTAATCGCCGACGGATGCAAAAACTTAAGGTAGCACGACTCGCCATCAATGATTGCCTGTTTATAAATGTTCGTATTCTGAGTCCCTTCGCCCTCGGCTCCCTCAAAATGCCGAATCGGAATTCCAGTATTCTCGAAAAGGAAACGGCGGACATCCTCTTTTGCGAACCCGTCCTTGCGCAGAGTCTTTGCGTGCTCCGGGCACATAACAACGATTGCCTCTATTCCGGCGCACACTCGATAAGACCAGACGGTCGCGAGAGCACGACTTATTGCTTTTAGAACCTGCGGTCCCTCGCGAGCCTTATGCTCACTCACCCCGTGCGGCGACTCGCCCGCGAAGACTGTGATCGCGCTTTCTTCTCGCTTGAAGCCCGATTCGACGTGCAACGGTTCCCACGGGTTCTCTTCTTCGTTCTCCCCAATGCAGTATGAAAATTTTCCTGCGTTTCCAAGCGTCGACATATCAATGCCGCCCGGTCGGGCTCCACCGATATTTGACAGAACCAACTGTAGCGCTCGACCGAGAGTGCTGTTTGTCCGGGCCACGTTGCTAAAGACATTGCTGCCGCAAGCGAAGCCGAGCTCGTTGCGAACGGGTCCGTTCACGATCACTAATGGCGCGGCGAAGTGAGTCGTAGCCTGCACTCCGTGAAGGTTGTATCGTTCATCACACACCGCTCGCACTAAGGTTATCAACACGCGCATTATCTCTTGTGTGCAGCCTGCCATAACCGCGTTTGCCGCGATTTTTTCCACGGTCGCGGCACCATAGTTCGGCGGTACGAGCGCAATCACTTCGTCTGGAGGAAGGTCGCATTTGGTAAGCATCTTCTCCACTCGATCGATAGTAGGAGGAATTACGGGCAACGGATCGCCAAATTGCATGCAGTATTCGAAAGGATCGATCGAGTCATCGAGTACGATTCTGGATGCTCGTCCGGAACGCTTGAGGTACGGGTTCGCCGCCGAGTCTAACGCCCCTTCGCTGACCGGTTCGAGGTGGCGTGATGTGCAGCCAAACTTCGTGTCGGGCGCCCCGTCGAAGGCATCGGCGATCACAAAGGGCGCCCCGGCGATTGTAGTCGCGATCTCATTCAAAACGTTTTTATTGAAACCGTTCAATGAGTGCAGTATGCGGCCGCCTCTCGCAATTAGTAACAGCGTCGGAACAGAAATTGGGTCGTAAAGCCGAGTGATGATCAGGTCTTTATCGATGGATACGGGAAACTCTATTCCAGCTTTTTCGATCAATTCACGCGTAGGAGCTTCCGGGTCTTGTGACAGAGCCAGGACATCCAGCTGTTCGCCAAGCTCGCGCCACAGCCGGTTAAGGTACGGAATTGAAAGACGGCATGTCGGACAGTCAGTCTCAAGAAATGCCAGCAGAAGCGGACGAGATTGTGCGCGGCTCTCGAATTCTGAGAACGTTCCGTCCAGGCGTTGAAAGGAAAAATCTGGGGCGCGATCTCCTGTATCAAGCATAGTTTTAAATAGCGACCAAACCACGCAGTAATGAATTGATTCGCTAACGCGCCGTAATTAGACTGCCGTCATCCAGAACGAATAAATTCGTTACTACTTGGAATCCTTCTTCATAATTCCGCCGTTTGTTGAAGCTGAGCTTGGGCGAAGTCTATCCGTGGGAACCTTGACGTGCAAATCGTATGATAGGACTTGTTTTTGAGGTGGTGTCCGGAAGCCTTGGAAGCTAAAAAATGCGCAGACTAGACAGTCTACGCTACAAATCAAAAGTGGGCGCCAACCAGCGCGCCCACTTTTGGGCTCAACATTGTTCTTATCTGCGTGTCGTTGCCGCCTTTCGCGTCTCGCATCTGTTTCACGCGATCGTGGGTTTGCTTGACGCTCTGAAATTGACGATCGACGATTGAAAGGATGTTCGGTGGTAACCATTTCGTCGCATCCTTATATGCCTCAACGGCCGAATCCTCACCGCGTTCGCATTCGCTAAGAATGGCGTGGTCGTCTTTTCCGGTTAACGTACCTTTAATGTTCATCCACGCACGGTACATCGCGCCAGCAGCTGAGCCGGATTTGTCAGGATCGCCGCCCAGGCTGCGAACCGCGGACTGGAGCTCGCTTACACACGATGCTCGCTCCATTGCTACCTGGTTGAAAAAGGTTTTAAGGTCGGGAGCTTTAACGTTGTCGGCTGCTTCTTTGAATCCCTGTTGTCCGTCTTTGCAAGTTTCTAATGAGGTCATTGAGCGTGCTGATAACTTTATCGTTATCCATATATACGTTCCTCCATTTGTTCGTTCTGAGTTCGGAGGAACACTCGGCATCCACTGTTATGTGTAAACTTGTATGAGCGCCCCGCGGAGAGGCTGTCAACGCAGGTGACATCTGACCACCTTTTTATGGATAGAAAGGATCTGTCGAAAGTCTCACCAACTCAACACTTCGAAAGAAACTTTGGATGTCTTAGCAAAGTAGCCTGAGCACCTATCGCTCTGTACGCCTGGGCGGGCGATACGGCTTGGGAAAGACGGCCACGCTCACGTTCCCGTCCTTATCCACTGCTTGAACACCAAACAAGAAGTTGTCCCGCGAAACTCCTTTGACCGTGAATCGCGTGACGTTGCCGACGGCGATCTTGTTTTGCCAGAAGGGCGCAGTCGTCTCACGCCAGACTATCTGATATCCGGCCACGTCCGGCTCCTTGCTGGCGTCCCACCGCAAAATAGCGTCACTCGTAGAACCCGTCGTTTCCAACTGAACATTAGCCGGCCCCGCCGGTCCCAGCGCAAGGCTAGCAAGGGCCGCAGCATTAACCCGCGCGACTTGCGCCAAGAATGCAAAATCCACAAACTCCGGTAAATCTCCGTATTGCACGCCGTTCTCTTTGCGAACCGTCTGATGCTGGTGCTTGAGGTCTTCGTTAGGTTCGCTCATCCGAACCGCCGGAAAGCCGCGATCCAGAAATGGCGAATGATCTCCGCCTCTGCCATAACGGTCTCGACGATAGATCACAGTGACGTTCATCGGGCGAGCATACTCTTCGCCGATTTCCTTTATGTGTCTCGCAAGTTGTCGAGTTGGCGAATCATTCTCGCCGCCTACTTCCATCAACGCGCGCATGCCGGCGGTTAACTCGCCTCGCGCCGGGAGCTCACCAGCAAATAACCGGACGTGGGTGTTATCGATCTGTCCAGCGTCCCCACGCGAGCTGCCGATGATGTCATTGGTGATCATCCCGGCGATGTTCAGTTTCTTTTCTTTCGCCATTTCGGCCCAGTGAGTCGATCCGTTCAGGCCTTGTTCCTCGGCGGCGACGGTCATAAACACCAGCGTAGCGTCATATTCGTACTTCGACATAACGCGCGTTATTTCCATGACCGCAGCAGTGCCTGAGCCATCGTCGTTTGCGCCGGGAGCATCGGTCTTTGCGTCCAGAACGTCCTGCGCGCAAACGCATGAGTCGTAATGACCACTGACTACATAGATTCGATCTTTCGATTCAGGCTGCTTTCCCGGAAGAGTCGCGACTACGTTGACGAGTTGCGTAGCGGTTGGGATGCGCTGGGCTGGCGGTTGGGTGAACTCATCGAATGCGACCTGAAGCCGCCCGCCACTTTCGCGGCTGTAGCGATCAAACTCTGATTTGATCCACCTCCGAGCAGCGCCGATACCCCGTTCGTTGCTTTCAGTTTCAGACAGCGAGTGGCGTGTCCCAAAACTGACTAATTTCTTGATCGTCGCCTCAATGTTGGCAGCGGAGATTTCGCGGACGATCTTTTGAATTTGAGGATTGGCAGTTCTGTTTGCAGGAGCCTTTTGTGACGAATCTTCCGTTTTGGTTTGTGCGCGCGGTCGGGACAATGGAAGAAGCAAGACTACTGTGAGTACCAGGAAAAGCGCTTTCTTCATGTAAGGTATCCTGATTATTCTTTAGTGTAGAGACACGCAGCGTGTCCGAGTACGACATCGCCGTCGCGCATCCGGGTCGCGGTAGGAGCCCAGCCACTAGCAACGCGGCGTTCAAGCAGCTCGTCGGCATCGGGCGCGTGATCGAGTAGAGCGACCGCCCTGATTGCACCGAGTCAGTTTGTGTCAAACACCAGGAAGACTTCCGGCGACGCCTGAAAGACGACATCGTGAGTGAACTCGTCCTGGGTGACGACGTTAAGCAACCGTGCCGGAGGCTTTCGACTGGCAGCCCAATGCATCGCCTGTTCAAGCGTCCGCAAGGATTCAAGTTCGCTGAGGATCTCCGTGGGCATCGAGCCCTCGTCCAGGTCTGAATTGTTTCCAAGTCGGACGACGCTGCGTCAACGGGCAATCAAAACAAACCCATGTTCATTTCATAACATCTTGCACGCCACGGGATTGCGCTCTCCTCATTGTATACCGAGCCGATACATTTCCTTCAGCGCTGCTTTTAGCTGGTCCAATACCATTGGATCTCTTTCAGCTTCAATCGCGCGCTCTATAGTAAGCCTTGCGGCTTCTCCTCGTGCGGCAGGCTCCGGTGGAACCGCTAGTTAGGCGGCATAGGACAACGTCAATCGCGTTTAGCATCGTTATCAACCTCAAGTATGGGAAAAAACTCGTCAAGTAACTTGGGCGAAAGGAATATCACGTATTCGTCACGCAGTTCCTTCGGCCTCAAGTGAGGGTACATTGTCGCAAAATCTGCGAAGTAAGCCGCGCGACGGAGCAGTTCGCGCGGTTCGAGATCCTGTACGCCCATCCCTGGAACCAGTTCAAGGAGTCTTTCCCGGTGCATAGCTCTGACCATCTCTATCCACCGCTCGATAGACTCCGGCTCGCAATTATAGTCAATATTGAAAGCGCACCTTCGGCGTGATATTCGGCTTCATAAATCTCCGTAGCACTCGCAAGGCCATCGAGCTCACGTTCTGCGACTTTCACACCGTTCCGACTTGCATCCTGTGGAAGCAATTCCCAAATCACGCGGCAGCACGCGAGATAGTACCGTTTCAATCTCCGGTCGTTCCTCACTACCTGTCCATTCGAGCCGCAACTGCCGTAGCCGAGGAGTTAGGTTGTTTGCGTCGTTTCGTGCGCCAGTGGTAGTACCTCCACTCATTCGAAGTCGAATCATTTCTCGGCCTCCGCTACATGCTAAAGGTAGACCCAATGTTGAGGCGTTAAGGCCTAGCGAAACTAATATCTCCCTTCCAAAAACACCAGCGTCTTGTCTTAATTGAGTATAGCGCCTGGCCCCGCTCCGCTTTGGGATAAACGATGTAAGTCCTGATCGGAAACTTTGTATCAGCGAAATCTTTCGCCGGTGGAATTGAAGTCACATCAAATCTACGGCGAATCTCCTGATCGAAATGCATCATTGAAACAGTCTCGATTTGAACCTCGATTAGCCGGTCAGGATCATCCGTTTGGAAGGCCCAGAAATAACAATCCTCCAATGCCATTTCGTCCACCTGGTGGCCCATGGCCACGCGTCGAATCTGGCTCCATTCCACTCGGGTATAGGCCCTCCCTGTCGCCTGGAAGCCGAGATCGTCAAATACGACTTCATTGTAAATCAGCCGCTCGATCATTCTTTTTAACCAGCCCGGATTTGCATCACGTCAGGTATGACCGGGCCGTTTGATTCGATCCGATTATGGAAAGCTGATAGGTTTGTTTGAAGCAAACCCGCGCCCAGCTTTCAGCCTGAATAAACTGTAAGCTGCTCGGCTTATTTAATCAGCACGGACCTGCCAGCAGAATCCGACAACAAAACCGACAATGCCTAGTGGAACGCATATGACCCATCGAGCAGTTTGGTCTGACACGAGACTAATCACGACCCAAATGACCAAGGCTGTAAGCGCGATCATCACATACAGGCGCCAAGAGAGAAATATCTCGCCTACTTCAAGGATGGTTTCGATGAGGCTGAGCATGGACCTCCCGCCGCCGAACGCTCGAGTTCAGCGGAGCCGAACGTCATTGGCAGAATCATGAGAACGCGCTTCGCGGCCTCCGCCGTAACGGGTTCTTAGCACTTGTTTCCGGCATGGATTCAGTACCACTATCGATGATCCTTTGGGTTGGCGTTCTGCTTCCGAATCGACTCCTGTAGCTCGCCCAGCGTCTTAAGCCTCGTCGGATAAGCTTGAGCAGCGTAGTCCAGGATAGTTGCTCCTTCCTGCTTGATTGAAATGCCCCCGAGGGTATAAAGACTCCAGCCTTCCAAGCTCATAGAAGCATCCAACTGCGGAGACTTCATCGCTTTCTTCCATTCGCCGTTGAGCTGCATCTCCTGCTGCACACCCTCCCCTTTGCACAAGAACGCGAACGAGAATTCAATTGCTTCCGAGTCTCGTCGGTGCATTTCACCATTTAGTCTCCACGGCGGCGGATAACACCCAGAGGCGCTAATGGTTGCGATCTTTATTCCACGCTTTTGTTCGAACAGTTGAATCGCCCGCTTGCCGTCGAACTTATCTGGCCCAGAGGGAAAGGCTTGGCTGAGGAGAGTAACAGCAAGTTGATAGTTAAGAACTGGAATATCAAGCGCGTCGATCTCGTAGCCTTTGGATGGCGAAAACCCCTTTGTCAGCATCGCCCGTCCGCCGACAAGGAGAATCTTCCCCGTCTGGGAACTTCCCTGGGACTTAGTTTCGAAGTCGATGGACAGCGTGTCCGCGTCAGGCATCGCATACTTCCACTGCGCGTAGTCCGAGCTGCCAGGCGTCGAAATCCGCAGCTCCGCCCCGTTGGCTCGATACCACGGTGATCCGGCAGCACAGATGACTGATTGATCACCACAGTCAGGGCATTGAGCCGAGACTACACCCGCGCTCACGACCAGTACCGTCGCTACCACTATGACTTGTACTCGCATAATGAAGCTCATGTTTTCGGCTTCAGGCATTCCGGCAGTCAATTTTACTCAAGCGAAAACAGTGCACGCATTTCGGCGCTAATATCGCGCATCACCGTGCCGCATAATGCCGCGTATATGCGGCGAGTTCGGCAGCTTGTGAAGTACCGCGTACTCTCTGCCTCTCTTCACGATCCAACGCGCTAAATATAGACAACTGAATATCCAGCCGAGTGACCGTACCTTAGTAGCATAAATTCGCTATCTCTAACTTGACGTTATCGTATCTGCCCTTCGAATCTGGTTCCGTGATCTCAACGGTCAATTTGTATTTCACCTTCGTACGGGGTTTGAAATATGTTCCGTGCGCCTCATCAACAACCTTGAGAACTTCCTGTCCCTGATTACCGAGGTGGCCACGATGATACACAACAGAGTCTTCTCCTCCGGCTGACCAAGTCCATTGAGTGAAACGCTCTTCTTCGTAAACGACTATTCGTGCTGCCTCATCCACCAATAAAACCTTAACAAGCGCATCAGATTTATTGTCTTCAAATGGAGCATTTTGATCTGCAAGCTTGGTTCGAAAACCAAGACACATTTCTTCATTAGGTAGGCCCTTCATTGTGAATGTTCTTTTGCTCTTCTTTGTGAGATCGATTGACCCAAGTTCGACCCCATAATAAGTGCAATGCATCAGCCAGGAGCCAAGTCGAGCGGCGATCATTTTACCGTCACCCCGATAAGCTCTGGCGCTATAACAACCTGTCATCGAAAAGAGGAAGCATGTTGCGATAAGCGCGATCGGTACTTTGCGCGGCGCAAGCTGAATTTCTAAGATTGCGTGTCTGGATAGATGATAACGCTTGAACATAGGCCAGGCCGTCCCCTAGCGCCGATCATACGGAGCAGCACGCCGTCGTGGGAATAGTCTTGTGACACTCTGGATAGTGTCACAAGCGGTCGGCCTACGTCAGGCGTCAGCGGGCACGCGACGTAGTACTGGAATCATTGCGAACAATCGACTCGCGCGCACCGCTGCACGCTATAGTTGAACCGCGCGCCGAGAGACCTGAAGGAGGCCAACGCAAAGCCCACAGCACACCCTTGGATGTCATGATGTACAGATGTTTGCCATATTCCGCGGGGTGCGCAGCCATGCATTCCCCATCGATTTGAACGTGGTTGATGCGCTCACCCGAGAACGGACTCAGGAAGGCGAAGCCACCAAAACTAATCTCAACGATGCCGCTTCGGACGCGAGCGAGCGTCCATAAGAATGGTATTCGACGTCGGAAGACTATTTCTTGACCAGAGAGCCCTACAAGCTCACGCCAAGATCCATTCTTGGGAGCAGTAACCACATACGTTCGATCTCCTTTTGCAACGTAGGTCATAACCTGCCGACAAGGAAACGAACGACGTGCAAGCATGTCACCTGATTCAGCGTCGAACCAGCATAGGGACGAATGCGTGGCGACCAGAAGCCCACTTGGTACGCGTGCTATTTCGTTGATCGATGGCCCGCCTGTTTGCCGGTTCCAAACAACATCTCCGGTCTTAGCGTCAGCGGCAACGAGCCGGCCAGCGTTGGTTGCGACAAGAACCAAATTCCCGACGATGAGAGGCGGTCCGTTTACATCATTGTTCGCCGCACGCGATGTCATTAATGACCAAAGTCGCCGTCCGGTCCTTGCATCCAGGGCATGAAGATAACCAGCGCGATCACCGATGAAGACACGACCACGGCTTACGGTCGGAGCCGAGTAGATCGTTTCACGACCGGTTCCGTATGGGCAGAACTTCCAGATCTCCTTTCCGGTCTCCGGGTCCAACGCGTAGAGCGTGTGGTCCGATTTCGCGAAAAGAGTCGAATTGGCAAAGAGCACCTCCGATCCCCCGAAGGGCACCAGCCTTCGTCGCCAATCTATCGCTCCTGAACTCCGGTTGATGGCTAACACCGCTCCCGGAGAGAAGACGGACACAAAAATGCGATCCTTGACAACGAAGGGGTTTGACCGAAATGTATTGGAGGGCAAAACGGCGAAGCGAACATTTGGAAGTCGCGTGCGCCAAATAGCGAGCTCCGCAACAGCGTGCCGGTGCTGCGTGGTAGCAAGGGGATCTTGGTTTATGGAAACTTGCTTTGTCTTCAGTCGTAAGCTCCTTGCCAGGCAGCAGCGGTCCAACGGCTGGCATCAGCGGTGGCGCGGGTATTTATGGGGTACATACGAAACTCGCTTCGCGCGGTTCGGTGCCTGCCCTTTTAGACCGCGTCTGCAGCGTAATCATACGTTCCTCGCCAGGATATTACCGCAACAGGCTTCTTAATTCTCTGGCCACGCTGCCTGAAGAATATCAACGTGTATGGACTATGCCACAACCATCTGTATCTGAACCTGACCACAACAATACGCTCGTCTATAAAGCCCCGCAGCCACTCTACAACCGCTTTCGCACCTTCTTCTGAGCCACTGTCGCCGAAGACGATCTGCTGTTCAGCTGGTCTTCGAGCTTTCGTGTCGTTGTAAGCTAACAGAAAAGTATCTCCCAAATCATAAATAGAGAGTGTATGACCGCCGAGGTCTTCACGCACAGGCAAGCTTAGAACCTCAAAACCGGATTCGCTTTCTTCACGGTTGCTAGATGCGTGAACAAAATCCTTCCACTCAGGGAAATGATTCAATAATACTTTCCTAAGTACTTCTGAATTTGTTGGCACAATGCTAGATCACTCGCAGCGGGCCGGACAATAGAATCAGGGGCGCTCGGCTCACGACCGATTTCAACCGAGGAGCGCTGCGCGCTCCGGTGCATCGAGAGTTATTCGTTGGAATACAATTGGGTCTTACAGCCGTGTGAGCAATTCGAAAATTTTGTTTCAGCTCAGTTGTCTTTATTCTCGCTAAACGACCCGGCGAACTCGACAACACACTTGTCACATATCCACGCTCCATTACCCTCGAACATCGAGTTCACCTGATTAGGTAGCGCTCCGCAAAAGGAGCACACTTCTCCATCGAAATACGCCTCCAAGTGTTGGCGATCTTCCTCAACTGAGTAATTTGTCAATACCCAATACTTTGAGATTCCATCGTACCAGAGTTCAGCTTCCCGAAGTGCTTCTTCGATCGTTGTGAAAGCGGCTGCAGCGAAAGACTCCCAACTGTCATTACATAGGAGAAGCAGGTAGGCACCGGAGCGTTGATTGAATGCGACTACTACCCGCGACGCAGGACCAGCTTCGACGCCGCCGACAATAACGCACTGCTTGCCTGTAAAGGCAACATCAGGCTGAACGGGCGCGAAGGCTCGGACCAGAGAGCTATCTATTACCGGCGGTGCTTCTTCGTTTTTCGGCATAACGTCCTGGCGTTCAGCGAAGCGCAAGCGAGCGGGCCGAGCGACCGACGTGATCGTCCGCATGCAACGCCTGGTTGGGCGGCGCAAACAACGAGCCTAGATGATGAGTTCCCATTTCCCCTCCTGGCGAAGCTTCGATAAAGCTCCGCGCGCTGCTCGATAGATCGCTAACTCGCTGCTCATAATCTCATCCCATCCCACCTCGTCCACGACCAACTTGCATCGGTACGGATACCACCCGGCAAACAGCTCGTCGACTGCCGCGCGGCCAACTGCCAGTAGTAGCTGGTGCGCGTAGCGCGTCGTGACGGACGACGGATAGATAGCTACCGACTCAAGACACAGGTTTGGCGACGGCGTCGCGACGATCTTGATAGCAGAATAATTCGACGGATGGCCGAACTGCGGCCCACGATACTCAAACGCCACCGCGGCCTCCGCGACGAGCCGATAGCCATGAATATCCGCCTTATCGCGTTGCCACGCTTCCAAGAGTTCCGGTTCTGGGATCACCTATCGTCTCTTCCGCCTCATATCAAGCAGGCTTTCCGTGCAACCACAGCAATCCGTTTTCCGAATATGCGAGATCGTCATCATCTACAAAGCTGGCGGCTTCAATCCAGGATTCCATCGGCTCAATAGGGCTGCCAGTGAGTTCGCCTCGATTGACATTGACTTCGGCATTATCGGCGTCATACAGGAATTCGCGGACAACAGTACCGTTTTCAATAACGATTAGTTCACCATAGCTGATCGCATCATTGTACCCAGCAAAGACGAAGTCGTCAGACTCTGCAAACGAGAGCCACGAGTTCGCGGGGATTGATCCGCAATGGCCGGATAGATCTTCAAATACTGTCCAGCCACTGTTTTCGTACACGTACAGCGCGGATCCACGCCACTGGCCATTCTCATCGCACGCCGCATCGACTGCATCCAACAGAGGTACCACCTTTGGTGGTTCGAGCTCGGGTAGCCCGAACCACGAAGCAAATCTCACCATTGCGTTGGGCATCGGCAATCGGATTCGGAAATAACTTGGATTCATGTGCGATCAAAATGGCCTAACGACTGGCATCCCCGGCCCCGCGTTCGAGAAATTCGCGGAGCCCTGTCCAATGCGCTTCGGGCTCGCGTGCATGCCCACGTTCGGCGCGTGATTATTGATCACCGACTCGCAGTCTCCCGAGCCGCACCCGAACCGGCCGATATGTGTCATGGCCCCGCATTGCATCCGTGATCGCTTCGTAAATGTTGATGCGCACTACATCGGGCGCCACGACGGTAAACGCCAGACACGGCCCCGGCCCGATGTAGTCGTCGAGGCTGCGGAAGCGATTCTCCCGCCTGGCATAGAAGTACGCGGGCCCGTGCCACGGAATGTGCCCGCCGGACGATGACGTGTTAAACACGAAGAACTGCGAGTCCGGCGTCCACGCCGCGTGCTCGACACCTTCGCCGTGCTCGTTGTCGGCTGACCCAAAGCTGACGGATCGAAGCAGCCTTCCGCGCACGCGGATGTCGATTCGACTCTCCGCCCACGCCCAACCCGCCTTGCCGATGGGCAGCACCCTCGCGACGAGCGTATGGTCAGGGGAACGGTATTCGCCGCCCAGCTGAGCTTGCGGTTGTGTGGCCTTGCGGTTTGCGATGGTGCGATGCCAGAAATGGCAAATGCGAGAGCAAAGACGATCGCTCCTGTAACTGTTCCGACCATAGTGAAACGACGTTCACTCCCTCGTATCGACCGCGAGCGCCTTCATCCTTTCCTTCTTGTCGACTGCTACGGCCGTTTTCCTTGAGCGCTCACGCAAAGCGTCTCCGAGGAAATCAGGTTCTTCTGCCAGCACCAGCGATAGGATCATATCATCGTTCCTTTTCTTGATTCCCAGGAAGCGGTTTACGAGGATTTCCAACCCCCTCCAGAATCGGCATGAGTCAAGAATTGGGTTCATGAAATTAGTCAAGACGCAATAGTGAGAATCTCTGCTGCCGATGTGATGCTTATTGTGATGATCCGGCGATTGGAGAAGTTTAAGCCGCTGCAGTAGAACAAT
>Ga0126384_10000652_pt1 | contig 19624 bp, 16 predicted proteins | sample PanSoiMetPlot_36_FD_92543 | JGI IMG/M metagenome (GOLD analysis project Ga0126384, IMG submission 92543) | Tropical forest soil microbial communities from Panama - MetaG Plot_36 | ecosystem: Environmental > Terrestrial > Soil > Tropical forest > Bulk soil | place: Panama | collected 2016-02-17 | reverse complement strand
CTCCTGGCGGATGATGTCGACCGCCTTGCGCACGCCGGCCTCGCCCATGGCGGCGAGGCCGTAGAGATGGGCGCGCCCGATCAGGCAGCCGCGCGCGCCGAGCGCGAGCGCCTTGATCACGTCCTGGCCGGAGCGGATGCCGCCGTCGAACAGCACCTCGGTGCGGTCGCCGACCGCGCTCGCGATCTCGGGCAGCACGCGGACCGTCGCGGGCGCGCCGTCGAGCTGGCGGCCGCCGTGATTCGACACCACGATGCCGTCGACGCCGGCCGCGACCGCGGTCCGCGCGTCGTCGACGTCGAGGATGCCTTTGAGCACGAGCTTCCCGGGCCACAGCTTGCGGATCCAGTCGATGTCGCGCCAGTTGAGCGACTGGTCGAAATGGGTCTGCGACCAGTTGGCGGTGCCGAGCCGGATGTTCTTGCGCCGCAGATAGTCGTCGACGTTGCCGAACGTCTTGCGCTTGCCCATCAGCACGCGCGCGATCCAGCCCGGCTTGGTCGCGATGTCGAGCGCGTTGCGCAGCGTCAGGCGCGGCGGCACCGTGAGCCCGTTCTTGAGATCGGCATGGCGCTGGCCGCGCTGCGGCAGGTCGACCGTTACGAACAGCACCGGGCACTGCGCGTCGCGCGCCCGCGCGATGATCTCCTTCGAGAAGCCGCGGTCGCGAAAGACGTAGAGCTGAAACCAGAACGGCTTCGTGGTGGCGGCGCGCACGTCCTCGATCGTGCAGATCGACATGGTGGAAAGCGTGTAGACCGTGCCCTCGGCCTCGGCGGCGCGCGCCGCGAGAATCTCGCCGTCGCCGTATACGAGCCCGGTGAGGCCGGTCGGCGCGATCGCGACCGGCAGCGCGAGTTTGGTGCCGAGCAGTTCGGCGTCCATCGCGCGGCCGCTGGTGTCGATCAGCACGCGCTGGCGGAAGCGGATCGACCTGAGCTCGTCGCGGTTGGCGTCGCGCGTGACCTCGTCATAGGAGCCGCTGTCGACATAGTCGAACATCACGCGCGGGCAGCGCTTGCGCGCGATCGCGCGCAGGTCTTCGATATTGGTGATCACCGGCATCGATTGCAGCTCTCGACCGCCGGCGCCGATGCCGGCGATCGACCAGATCACATTCCGGCGTGTTGTTCTATCCGTGCCGCAGGCGCTTGAACTGGCCGGTCGAGCGGAAGCGCCAGAGATAGGAGGGAACGATCGCCTGTACGGAAACCGGGGCGATGCCTAACCCCTGCAGGGTTCGCCCGTCGGCCACGGCGTTGGCGGAGACGATGCTGTCGGAACGCAGCAGCTCGACCTGGTCGGGCGTGAGCAGCGGCTTCGGCATCCACTGCAGGACGCGCGCCTGGAGCTTGGCGAGCCCGAACGGCAACGGCACCAGCAGGCGCCGGCGCTCGACGGTCGCGAGCACGTATTCCATGATCTGTTTGAGCGTGAAGACCTCGGGCCCGCCGAGCTCGTAGACGGTGCACGGCCTTGCCTCGCCCTCGACCGCGGCCGCGAAGGCCGCCCCCACGTCGCCCGCGAACACCGGCTGGAACTTGCCGTGGCCGCCGCCGACCAGCGGCAGCGCCGGCATCACCCGGGCGAGCGCCGCGAACTTGTTGAACACGTCGTCCTCCGGACCGAACACGACCGACGGGCGAAAAATCGTCGCGTCCGGCAGGGCGGCCAGCACCGCCTTCTCGCCCTCCGCCTTCGAGCGCGAATAGGCCGAGGGCGACTCGTCGTCGACGCCGAGCGCCGACATGTGGACGAGGCGCGCGCCCTGCTGGGCGGCCGCCAGCGCCACCGCCTTGGCGCCGGCGGTGTGCACCGCCTCGAAGCTCTGGCGGCCGCGCTCGTAGAGAATCCCGACCAGGTTGACCACCGCGTCGGCGTCGCGCACGGCGGCCGCGATCGAGCCGGCGTGGCGCAGGTTGGCCTGCACCGCATGGATCTGGCCGACCCGCCCGAGCGGCTGCAGGTAGCCGGCGAGCTCCGGCCGTCGCACCGCGACGCGGATGCGGTAATGGCGCTTGGCGAGTGCCCGGACGACGTGGCGGCCGATGAATCCCGAGCCGCCGAACACGGTGACGAGCCGGTCGTAATTCGTTTGGACGGTCATGCGGCTCTCTGCAGGTGTGCGCGCACGGTTTTGGGCGGGGCGGGGTGCGCAAGCGGGATACAGGATCGCCCCGGGGCTGTACAGGGGCGGCATCCAAGGACGCACGTGCCGGGCGCGCTGCAGCGCCCAAGCGGTGCACACCGCAGGATCGGGACCGCCGGCCCGGGGCTTCCGTCGTGCGCATTGTCCGCTTCCGTTGGGTATCCCGGCTCTGGCTCCGCGCCCAAACACCGGGGGATTTGACAACCCGAAACCGCAGCCCTTATGTCTGCGCCCGATGCCCAGGTGGCGGAATTGGTAGACGCACTGGTTTCAGGTACCAGCGGTGAAAGCCGTGGAGGTTCGAGTCCTCTCCTGGGCACCATCTGAAAAGATCCGCATCGGGAAGGAGCCAGCCCCCGGTCTTGCCGGCCGCGTTGCGCGCGCGCACCCAAGGAGTGCCTGCGCTCCTCGATGGGCCTCCGCGTCGATCCAGTTCGCCCGGATCCGTCCGGAGCGCAGCGGGCCTGCTACGAGGCTGCCGGCACACTGGTTCTGAGCGATCCGGTTCTCGTTGATCCATGCAGCAAGCCTCCGAGTGCCAGCTGAGTGGTGAGCTCGGTCAGTTCGTCCACGAAGGCCTCATCCGTGGTAATGCTGAACGGCTCTTTCCCGAACAGCTCGCGGTTGCGGACGAAAACGCTGCATTGGCCCATCAGCCAGATGGCCACGCATACGCCGACCCGTTTCGGTGTGCCTGGAGGAAGGAAGCGGCCCACGACATCGACCGCAGCCGTCAGATACGAGACCGAATGCGTCGCCATGAACTTGAGAAAGACCTTGCTGGGATGTGCGCTCTCCCAGGCGAACACGCGGATGTAACGACTCATCTCGTCGCTGAACAGCAGTGGCCGCAATTGCTGGGAGATGAAGCTGCGGAGGGCCTCCTCGCGGGACAGCGACTTGAGCTGCTCGGGATCGAATCCGCCGTGCTTCGTCAGCTTCTCGAACGCCGTCTTGAGGATCTCGAGGTACAAGCCGTCCTTGCCCTTGAAGTGATAATTGATTGCCGCCTGGTTGACGTGAGCACTGGCGACGATCTCCCGCACGCTGGCGCCGCCGAAGCCTTTCTCCGCAAACAGGCGGACGGCGGCCTTGATGATGGATTGGCGGGTGTATTCAGCCGGACGACTCATAGTTCTCATTGGTTCTCAGTTCTCATTGGTTCTCAATTCGGTGTCGATTTCAAACGATCGTTTGAGTCGCGTTTCTAATATGGCGTGCGGCCAAATGCAAACGCAGAAATTTCATCTTCCCGTCTCAAACGATCGTTTGACATTAGAGCGGTCGTATGAAATAGTCGTTTCATCCGGGACGCGATGAAAAATTCAAGGATGCGGGGACTCTCAGATGCTTGAACGAACATCGAGGTTTGTGTTGGAGGTTCTTCCCTACCTGCTCACGGCGGTGATTGCGGCGTTCGTTCTGCCCCAGCTCCTCTATTCGCAGGCCCAGGCCAGAAAGGCGGCGGTCGTCACGCCGACAAACGTCCCCGGCGCGGTAAATGTTGTTGTGCGGGTTGGAACGAACGTGCCGAAGTGAAGTTTACAGGTTGGGTTCATGGGGGACTGGCCGTTGTGACCGCCGACGACTTCCGCGAACAGGCAGAAGCTCTCTACAGCTTGGCGAAGGCGAGCGCGCGCCCTGCCGAGCGGTTGGAGCTTGTGTTAGAAGCGATGGAACTCGAGGCCCGCGCGGTTGACGCCGAGCGCGGGAAAATCGTTCCGTCGCATACGTTTCACACCAACGTCTCCGGCGGCCGCCAGAACGCCTAGGATGGTAGTTCGCGGGCTGCTGCTCGCTTTAGTGGGCGAGACGAGGCGCTTGCTCCCGAAATTCCTTCGACGTCCTGAAATCTTTCACCCCGCTCACGGTACGCGGAAGCTGCGCGTCAGCCGCTCGGTCTCCCGATACGTCTCGGCGATCGTGAGCCAGCGCTCCTCCATGGCCCGCCAGAAGCCCCTTGCGCTGCGTGACGGTGCTGATTGTGCGTTGACGCGCGCCTGAATCGCCATATCGAGGCATTCGGCGACTTTGGCATTGGTCCCTGCTGATATAGGCGTTGGCACCTTCAGGCTTTCCCGCGGTCCGGCTTCAGTCTCGGCAGTGTCGTTGTACGTTGCTTGTTTTGTGGACAGATCACTCAGCGGTATTATTGGATGTCGTGATAACGCAAGTGTGAAAAGAACCGCGCGCGCCTCAGTCGAATGGAGGATGCCATGCGGCTTCCCCCGTCGCCGCTTTCTGGCATCTCAACACCGGGTCGCCGCACTGCCGATCGCGTCGCGCTTCGCGGGCGGGAGCGACCTGCATCGGCCGATCGAATGGCCCACGAAGTGCATCGGTGCGGTACATTTCGCGGCCGGCCCATTGGTGGGCCGCGACGACGTTCATGGAGAACCTTATGCGCACGGCAAATATCTTACCGATCGTTTGTTCGTTGATATTCATCTCCACCGGCCTCGCATGGGCGGACTGCGTGCCGAAGACCATCGAGGGGAAGAAGTACACATGCTGCACCAAGACCGTCACGAAGGGCCTTGGCTGCGACAAGAACGCCAAGGCCGGCGAAACCTTGAAGTGCGGCAACAAGACCGACACCACCCGCGAGTGCACCGAGGTGGTCGAGAAGAAAGACGACAAGAAAACGGATAAGAAAGACGACAAGAAATCAGACAAGCCTGCCGACAAGAAGACCGACAAGCCGGCCGACAAGAAATCGGACAAGCAAGCCGACAAGAAGTCCGACTCGAAGAAGTAACGCCGACCGCCGTCGGCGCAGCTGGCAGTCAGGACATTCCGACTCGCGCGGCGTCGGCGCGCACTAGGCCTTCGCCATGCACACCGCGCCGGTGCCGCGCAGGCCGATCGCCTGGGCGGCCCCGCGGGCTAGGTCGAGCGTCACGCCTTTGACGAACGGGCCGCGGTCATTGACCGTGACGGTGACGGACCGGCCGTTGCGCGGATTGATCACCATGAGCCGCGTGCCGAACGGCAGGGTGCGGTGCGCAGCCGTCATGCCGTCGGGATTGAAGCGGGCGCCGCTCGCCGTGTGGCTGCCCTCCGAATAGAACGCCGAGATGATGCGCTCGCCCTCGACGCAGCGGTGATAGCCGTGGCCCAGGGTGCTTCGTCGTGGCCCCTCGGACGGGCGCGGCTCCTCCGTATGCAGCGCAACCGCCCGCGGTTCGAGGGTCGCGACCGGCGTCGCGGCGACCGGGGCCTGAGGCGGCTTGCGGCTCGCCGCCGCGGCGCTCTTGCCTGCGGGCGCTGCTGCGGTTTTCTGCGTCAGCCATTTGACCAAGGCCGATACGGGCGAGGGGTTGGCCCGTGTGGGCACGTGCGAGGTGGTCTGCCGACGCGGTGCGAACCGGTCGTCGGCATTCTGGGCCTGCGCCGCAGCCGCAACGGCCGCGAGGCACAGCGCGAGCACGAATTGTCTCATCAAGGTCCCCGTCCCCCGCGCCGAATCGACTTGTCGCATGCGGAGGTGCCCGGCGGCAACCGATAGATTTTGACGGACCTCGCCAGTGTGCTAAACAGCGGCTCGCGGCGCGTCGAAAAGACGTGCAGATTCAACCGATTGCAGGTTGTCCCCGGGGCGGGGGGCGGCCGGAGAGAAGCCGATGACGATCCGCCAGCATCGCGGCGATCTGCCCGACCTCAAGCGCTACAGCGGCGCGATCGCGATCGACACCGAGACCATGGGCCTCGACCCGCGGCGCGACCGGCTCTGCGTCGTGCAGCTCTCGCCCGGCGACGGCAGTGCCGACGTGGTGCAGATTCCGGCGGGGGCGCCCGATGCGCCCAACATCAAGGCGCTGCTGGCCGATCCCAACCGGCTCAAGATCTTCCATTTCGCGCGCTTCGACATCGCGACGCTGTTTCGCGCCTTCGGCGTGATGCCGACCCCGGTCTACTGCACCAAGATCGCGTCCCGGCTCACCCGCACCTATACGGACAAGCACGGGCTCAAGGATCTCACCCGCGAGCTTCTCGGCGTCGACATGTCCAAGCAACAGCAGTCGTCGGATTGGGGCGCCCCCGAGCTGAGCGACGCCCAGGTCGCATATGCGGCCTCCGACGTGCAGCATCTGCACGCGCTCAAGGAAAAGCTCGACGTCATGCTGGCGCGCGAGGGCCGGACCGAATTGGCGGCCGCCTGCTTCGGCTTCCTGCCGGATCGGGCTCGCCTCGACCTTGCCGGCTGGGCCGCCGAGGACATCTTCTCGCACTCCTGAGCACATTCCTGAACCGAAAGGCGGCCGGAGCGGTGCCGACATGCCGCATCGGCATGGTGGCCGCCCGGTCGGGCCGACATCTGCCGTGCGCCGGCCATATTTCCAGGGTGATTCTGCCCGAGGGGGCAGGCGGATAGGGCGTTTCCGCGGGGCGCCCTGTCCGGCCGTTGATCGGAGCGGGTTACCGTCGAGACATGTGACCAAGTGTCAATCTCGAATGGACCCGAGTCTCATTTAATCAGGGGACGGTCTAGAATACCGGGCGGCGTGAGTCCCGCCTGGCGGAGAGGGGGAGCAATCGCACTGAGCGCTGCGTCGACCATGTACGAGGCAAGCGGCAACCCATTCGGTGGAATGGGGAGCGATCGCGCGCGCGAATTTCGCGCTGCGGCGCGCCATAGCCGCTGGGTGCGGTTCTTCCGCCGCGCCATCCCGGTCAGCCTCATTCTGGTCCTCGCGATGGTTGCGGCTGCGGCCTATGTCAAGCCGCACATCCCAGACCTGCCGATCGATTTCACCCGGGTGGGGATGTCGGGAACCAAGATCACCATGGAGGCGCCGCGGCTCGGCGGATACACCCGCGACGGGCGGCCCTATGACCTGACGGCGCGCGCCGCCGCGCAGGATCTCGCTAATCCGGGCGTGCTCGAGCTCAAGGACGTGCATGCCAAGGTCGAGATGCAGAACAAGGCGGTGGTGGAAGTGCAGGCCGCGACCGGACTCTACGACACCCAGGGTGATTCGCTGATCCTCAAGACCGACATCACGCTCTCCTCGTCGGCGGGCTACACCGCGAAGCTGAGCGAGGCTGCGGTCGACATCAAGAAGAACACGATCGTTTCCAATGCGCCGGTCGAGGTGAAGCTCACCAGCGGGACCGTCAACGCCAACCGGCTCGAGGTGAGCGAGAACGGCGACCTGATCCGCTTCGACAAGGGCGTGAAGATGTATGTCGTGCCGCCGGCGAACGAGGCGACCGGCTCGACGGCGAGCAAGGACAAATGAGGATGCGCAACGTCCCCGCACCGCGATTGCTGCCGACGGCCTGCGCCGTGGTCGCGATGGCGGCCGTGGCCACTGCCGCGGCCTACGCACAGCCGAAGCCGAAGCAATCGCAGCCGCCGCAAGGGCAGCAACAGGAGCCGCAGCCGGGCTCGCAGACCAATGCGCTGCAGGGCTTCTCGCAGAATCGCGACCAACCCGTGAAGATCGATGCGGCCTCGCTCGAAGTGCGCGACCGCAGCAAGGTCGCGACCTTCTCGGGCAATGTCCATCTCGTGCAGGGCGACACCACGCTGCGCTGCAAGACCCTGGTGGTGTACTACGACGGCGATACGACGGGCGGACCGAGCGTCACGGCGGCCACGGCGGGGCCGACCGGCAGCCAGCAGATCCGGCGCATGGAGGCAAAGGGCGGCGTCCTCGTCACCCAGAAGGATCAGACCGCGACCGGCGAGAGCGCAATCTACGACATGAAGGACAACACGGTGACGCTGATCGCCCCGTCCGGCGGTTCGGTCGCGGTGACGCAGGGCGGAAACGTCATGAAGGGCGACCGCCTGGTGGTCGACCTCGCGTCCGGGGTCTCGCACCTCAAGGGCAACATCTCGGGCCTGATCATTCCAAACAGCGTCAAGCCGGGCGCCGAGACCAAGCCGGGCGCCGAGACCAAGCCGGGCACCGAAACCAAGCCCAGCACCGACGCCAAGGCGGCGCCCAAGCCGCGCGAGCAGCGGGGCACCAACCCGACGGGGCTGTACTGATGGCCGCACGATTGAAGGCAGCCGGGTGAGCGGCTATCACGGACGCGCACAGCGCGCAGTCTCGCGGCTCCTCCCGCGAACGGCGATCTGGATCCTTCGACATTGAGGCCGGTGTGTCCGACCGATCCGCTTCACATCGACCGAACGGCGGCCCGCCGCGGCGCGACCCGCAAGGCGGTTCGCGGCGTTCCATCATTCAGCCCGTCGGCAGCCCGATGTTCACGGGCTGGACCGAGGCCATGAGGCTGCCCGGCGCCAAGCCGGCGCGCCCGCGCGAGCGTGCGGAACCAGAGCCGCGCGCGCAGCCGCGGCACGAGCAGACGCGGAACGATGGCGCCCGCGATGATCACGTGCAGAACGACGCGCGGAACGATCATGTCTGGGAGGACGCGGCCCGGCGCGATTCGCCCGTGCGCGAGACCCCGCGGCGCGCGCCGGAGCCGGCCCGCCAGGGTCCGGGCGGGCGCGACGTCGAGCGCGAGCAGGTCACCCGCGAAGCCGCCCGCGAGGCGCGGCCGGCGCCAGCCGCGCCGGAACCGGTCGTGCGCGAACTCAGCGTGCACGAGAAAGCGGTGCGCACGGTGCACGAGCAAGCGGTGCGCGCGCTCGCGGCCGCCCGCGAGCAGGTCGCGCGTGATGCGGCGCTGCGCGAGCAGGCGGCGCGCGAACAGGACGCCCGCGAGCGGGCCGCCCGCGAGCAGGTTGCGCGCGAGCGCGAGCAGGCCGCCCGCGAGCAGGTTGCACGCGAGCGCGAGCAATCGCGCCAGGACCGCCGACCGCAGCCGCGCAAGGCGCAAGGCCGGCGCGCGCCGGATCGCCGGCAAGACAGCGATCCCCGGAGCGGCGCCGCCCAGGGCTTTCTCGCCGCCCACGGCGTCGAGCGCAGCTTCGTCGGCCGCAAGGTCGTCAAGGGCGTCAGTCTCTATGTCCGCCGCGGCGAGGCGGTCGGTCTGCTCGGGCCGAACGGCGCCGGCAAGACCACGGTGTTCTACATGATCACCGGCCTGATCACGGCCGACCGCGGCCGCATCGAGCTCGACGGCCACGACGTAACCGCGCTGCCGATGTATCAACGCGCCCGCCTCGGCATCGGCTACCTGCCGCAGGAAGCCTCGATCTTCCGCGGCCTCAACGTGGAGGAAAACATCCGCGCCGTGCTCGAGGTGGTCGAGCGGAGCCGGAAGCGGCGCGACCGCGACCTCGACGCGCTGCTGGAGGAGTTCAACATCGCGCGCCTGCGCAAGACGCCGTCGATCGCGCTCTCGGGCGGCGAGCGCCGCCGCGTCGAGATCGCGCGCGCCCTCGCGAGCCGGCCGAACTACATGCTGCTCGACGAGCCGTTCGCCGGCATCGACCCGATCGCAGTCGGCGACATCCAAGCGTTGGTGCGCCACCTGACCCAGCGCGGCATCGGCGTGCTGATCACCGACCACAATGTGCGCGAGACGCTCGGCCTCACCGACCGGGCCTACATCATCTACTCGGGCGAGGTGCTGATGGAGGGCCGGGCCGAGGACATCGTCAACAACCCGGACGTCCGCCGGCTCTACCTCGGCGAGGAATTCCGGATGTAGTCTTCCCGGATAACGGATCGAAATACCCCATCAGGGACCAGACCGAGAGAGGGATGTACAGCACGGTCCAAACCAGATAGGCAAGAAACGGACCAAATTTGCCGTACCCCGATGGCACTTTCGCAGAAGCTTCTGATCCGGCAGAGCCAGGCGCTCGTGATGACGCCGCAGCTCATGCAGGCGATCAGGCTGCTGCAGCTGTCCAATCTCGATCTGAGCGCCTATGTCGAGAACGAGCTCGAGCGCAATCCGCTGCTCGAGCGCAGCGGCGAGGGCGACGAAGCGCCGGCCGGCGATGCCGGCGCGGGCGGCCAGGAAGCGGCTTCCCCGACCGGCGAGGCCAAGTCGGGCGATTGGCTCGGCCAGGAACTCGAGACCAGCCGCTCCGCGATCGAGGAACGGCTCGACACCAATCTCGATAACGTCTTCCCGGACGACGCATCGGGCGCGGCCGAGCCGAGCCCGCGCGCGCCGGAACCCGCGGCGTATTCGGACTGGTCGGGCGTGGGGTCGGGCGGGCGCGACGGCGGCGACTACAATCTTGAGGCCTTCGTGCCGGCCGAGACGACGCTCGCGAGCCATCTCGCCGACCAGCTTCTGCTCGCGGTCCACGATCCGGTGCGGCGCATGATCGGCCAGCACCTGATCGATCTCATCGACGACTCCGGGTACCTCACCGGCGATCTCGCCTCGGTCGCCGAGAAGCTCGGCGCGTCCGAGCCGGAGGTCGCGGAGGTGATGGCGATCGTGCAGACGTTCGATCCGGCGGGCGTCGGGGCGCGCAATCTCGCCGAATGCCTCGCGATCCAGCTCAAGGAGCGCGATCGTTTCGACCCCGCGATGCAGACGCTGGTCGGTCATCTCGACCTGCTCGCGCGGCGCGATCTCTCGGCGCTCAGGAGGATCTGCGGCGTCGACGACGCCGATCTCGCCGAGATGATCGCGGAGATCCGCGCGCTCAATCCCAAGCCCGGGCTCGCGTTCGGCTCGACGCTGGTGCAGCCGATCGTGCCGGACGTGTTCGTCCGTCCGGCCGCCGACGGCGGCTATGCGGTCGAGCTCAATGCCGACACGCTGCCGAAGGTGCTGGTCGACCAGAGCTACTATGCGGTGGTGTCGAAGACCGCCAAGAACGACGCCGAGAAGTCCTATTTCAACGAGTGCCTGCAGACCGCAACCTGGCTGGTGCGTGCGCTCGACCAGCGCGCCAAGACCATCCTCAAGGTGGCAACCGAGATCGTGCGCCAGCAGGACGGCTTCCTTGCGCACGGCGTCCAGCACCTGCGCCCGCTCAACCTCAAGACGGTCGCGGACGCGATCGGCATGCACGAATCGACGGTCTCGCGCGTCACCGCCAACAAGTACATGGCCACCAGCCGCGGCATCTTCGAGCTCAAATATTTCTTTACGTCCTCGATCGCGTCCGCCGACGGCGGCGAGGCGCATTCCGCCGAGGCGGTGCGCCACCGCATCCGTCAGCTCATCGATGACGAGGCGCCGGACGGCGTGCTGTCCGACGACACCATCGTCGAGCGGCTGCGCGCCGCCGGGATCGACATCGCGCGCCGCACCGTCGCGAAATACCGCGAGGCGATGAAGATCCCGTCGTCGGTGCAGCGCCGGCGCGAAAAGCAACACGCGATCACCTGACCCGATCCCGGCGCTGCGACCGCTGAGTTGCGACCGCTAAATATTGACCGATCCGGTTGCGCCACATGCCGGGCGGAGGCGTGGCGTGCGCATTGACAGCGTCCGGGTGCGATCCTAGCTGACTCTGGAGCGGGTGGTCCGCCGGCCGCTCGCCGGGTGGAGGTGGCAGATGCCGTTTCGCGTCTCGGGCAAGAACCTCGACATCGGCGACGCCCTGCGCCAGCGCGTGGGCGACCGTGTCGCGGACGCGGTCGCGAAGTATTTCGACGGCGGTTATTCGGGTCACGCCACGGTCGGCAAGGACGGCTTCGGCTTTCGCACCGAATGCGCGGTGCATCTCGATTCGGGCGTGACGTTCCGCAGCGAGGCGATGGCGGCCGATGCCTATGCGAGCGCCGACCAGGCGGCCGGGCGCATCGAGAAGCGCCTGCGGCGCTACAAGCGCTGGCTCAAGGGACGCAGCACGGCGCGCGCCGCGAACGGGGATGCGCGGCCGCTCGGCCTCGATGCGGCGAGCTATGTGATCGCCGCGCCCGACGAGGAAGCCGAGCACGACGAGGCGGCGGAATTCAACCCGGTCATCATCGCCGAATCGACGACGACGCTCGAGCGGTTGTCGGTGAGCGAAGCCGTGATCGAACTCGACATGACGGGCGCGCCGGTGGTGATCTTCCGCCACGCGGTGACCGGCCGCGTCAATATCGTCTATCGCCGCGGCGACCGGAACATCGGCTGGATCGATCCGCCGGAGCCGAAAAGGTAAGGTCTCGCAACGCACAGGAAGCGTCATGCCCCGCGAAAGCGGGGCATCCAGTAAGCCGTGTCGCCTCGTGCGGAGCGGCGCTCGACTAATTCCGAGAGTACTGGATCACCCGCTTGCGCGGGCTATGACGGCGGTGATTCGACTACATCACCGGGGCGATCTTCAGGTCGGTCGCCAGGTCGTCGAGGCTCTTGCGCAGCGACGGTGGCAGCGGAATCCCGTTCTTCTCGCGGTCGAGGCGCTTGGCGTGGCTCTGCTCCCCGGGCAGCCAGATGCGCTCGACGCCGGGCAGGCGCTCGGAGTCGCGGAGCGTCCGCACCATCGTGTCGACGCCGCGCTTGAACTCCGCAGCCGGCGCGAACGCCTCGACCGACAGCGCCACCACCGACTGTCCCGTGTTGGTCGCGCGGCCGAGTTCCTTGTTGAAATCGAAGATGTCGCGGCCGATCGCGGCGCGGTTGAGCGAGCCGGCGAGCAACCCGATGATGAGGGAGAGCGCATAGCCCTTGTAGTCGCCGATCGGCAGCAGATGGCCCTCGTCGGCGCGCTTGGGATCGGTGAGCGGCTTGCCCTCCTTGTCGATCATCCAGCCGACCGGCATCTGCTCGCCGCGCGACGCTTTCAGGCGCACCTTGCCGTAGGCCGTGACGGTCGGCGCCATGTCCATCACGACCGGCGGCTCCTCGAGCGCCGGCACCGCGACCGCGATCGGATTGGTGCCGAGCAGCGATTCGAGCCCGCCCCATGGCGGCAGATGATTGTTGCTGCCCACCGCCAGGTAGAGCCCGATCATGTCGTGCGCGAGCGGCATCATGGCGTAGAGCGCGGCCGGCCCCGCATGGTTGCTCATGCGCGCGCCGACCCAGCCGATGCCGGTCTCCTGCGCCTTGGCGATCGCGATCTCGGCCGCCTGCTTCATCACCAGGTGGCCCATGGCGTTGTCGCCGTCGACCAGCGCCGTCGAGGCGCGTTCCGCAACGATGCGGATGTTCGGTCGCGGATTAACCCCGCCCGCCCTGATGCGCTTGCAGTATTGCGGCATGCGGAAGACGCCATGGGTGTCGGAGCCGCGCAGGTCCGCCTCGGTGATGAGCTCGCCCAGCACGGCGGCGTCGTCTTCGGGGAGGCCTGCCGCCGTGAAGGCGCGGGCGATATAGGCTTTGAGCGCGCCCGCCGGGACGCGCGCCGTTTCATCCTTGGGGGCCATCTGCTTTTTCCTCGCCGCCGGCAAGCCCGGCCGCGTCGCGATGGCATCCGCGGCAGGGCGCCGTCAAGCCGGTTGCGGCCGGGCGGCCGGGCATCCCTGAGAGGTTGCACGCCGCATTCGTCTGCAACATATATCTCGCGCGAATTCGACCCCGTGTCTCCAACGAGTGATCCCAAGCGAGAGATCCCAGCGAGAGATCCGATGAGCCCCGATCCGACCCCCGCGGCCGAAGCCGCCCAGACCCATCCGTTCCAGGCCGAGGTGGCCGAGCTGCTGCGCCTGATGGTGCACTCGGTCTATTCCGAGACCGACATCTTCCTGCGCGAGCTCATCTCGAACGCGTCGGACGCCTGCGACCGGCTGCGCTACGAGGCGATCGCCCAGCCCGACCACCTGGCGAATGACAGCAGGCTGGTGATCCGCATCCGGCCCGACAAGGCGGCGGGCACGCTCGTCATCGCCGACAACGGCATCGGCATGGACCGCCAGGAGCTGATCGACAATCTCGGCACCGTGGCGCGCTCGGGCACGCGCGCCTTCATGAGCAAGCTCGCGGAGGCCGCCAAGGACGGAAGCAAGGACGGGCCCAAGGAGGGGCTAAAGGACGGCAGCGCACTGATCGGTCAGTTCGGCGTCGGCTTCTACTCGGCATTCATGGTGGCGGACCGCATCGTGGTGACGAGCCGCCGCGCCGGCTCGAGCGAAACCTGGGTGTGGCGCGCCGAGGGCGGCGCCGGCTTCGAGATCGCGCCGGCGAGCGCCGAGGAGGCCGCGGGCGTGCCGCGCGGCACCGAGATCGCGCTGCACCTCAAGGAGGACGCCAAGCGCTATCTCGAGCCGCACGAGATCGAGCGCATCGTGCGCACCTATTCGGACCACATCCTGTTTCCGATCGAGCTCATCGCCCCAGCCGAGGAAGGCAAGGAGCCCGAGCCGCGTCAGATCAACACCGCGAGTGCGATCTGGCAGCGGCCGAAGTCCGAGCTCAAGCCCGACGACTATGCCCAGGCCTACCATTCGATTGCGGCGGCGTTCGACGATCCCGCCATGACGCTGCACTACCGCGCCGAGGGCCGCCAGTCCTACGCGGTGCTGCTGTTCGCGCCGTCGCGCCCGCCCTTCGATCTGTTCGATCCGCTGCGCAAGGGTCACGTGAAGCTGTACGTGCGCCGCGTCTACATCACGGACGATGCGGCGCTGCTGCCCTCCTATCTGCGCTTCATTCGCGGCGTCGTCGACTCGGAGGACCTGCCGCTCAACATCTCGCGCGAGATGCTGCAGAACAACCCGCAGGTCGCGCAGATGCGCAAGGCGCTCACCGGCCGCGTCCTCACCGAGCTGGAGAACCTCGCCAAGGACGAAAAGGGCGAGAGCTTCGGCAAGATCTGGGAGGCGTTCGGCGCCGTCATAAAGGAAGGGCTGTACGAGGATCACGAGCGCCGCGAGCAGCTGCTCGGGCTCGCGCGCTTCGCCACAACGACCGGAGCGCTGCGCTCGCTCAAGCAATACGTCGACGACTTCAAGCCCAACCAGACCGAGATCTACTATCTGGTGGGCGAGAGCCCGGAGCGGCTCAAGGCCAACCCCAAGCTCGAGGCGGCGCGGGCACGCGGCATCGAGGTGCTGCTGCTGACCGATCCGGTCGATGCGTTCTGGACCGCGCTGCCGATCGACTTCGGCGGCAAGCCGCTCAAGTCGCTCAGCCAGGGGGAGGTCGATTTCGGCCTGATTCCGCTCACCGACCAGCCCGCCGCCGAGACGGCGCCGGCGTCTGCGGCGGTCGACGACGCAGTCGTGATCGCAGCCGTGAAGGCGGCGCTCGGCGAGAGCGTCGCGGACGTGCGCGCATCCCAGCGCCTGACCGACAGCGCCGCCTGCCTGGTGGCGGCCGGGCGCGGACCCGATCGCGAGCTCGAACGTCTGCTGGCGCGCCAGGCGCGCGGCGCCGGCAGCAAGCCGATCCTCGAGCTCAACATGCGCCATCCGCTGGTGCGCGCGCTCGCCGGCGCCAAGACCGCGGCGCGCGACGACGATGTCGCCGACATCGCGGCGCTGCTGTTCGATCAGGCGCAGATCCTCGACGGCGAGGTGCCGGGCGATCCCGCCGCCTTCGCGGCGCGGCTCAATCGCCTGGTGGTGCGCGGCCTTCCGGCGGCCGAATAATGGATCGTAGCCCGGGTTGAGCGCAGCGAAACCCGGGAGCTGAGTTTCCGCGGCAGACGGGAGCCCCGGATTTCGCTTCGCTCCATCCGGGCTACGACGACGACATATGACGCCCCTTACTCCGCCGCCACGCGTTTGCGCCGCCCGATCAGAATGTCGTGCATGACGTCGAACAGCCGAACGCCGACGTCCTCCTGGTCCGGCGCGAGCCAGGGCGAAACCGCCAACGTGGTGCGCGCGTCGGCGAGCCCGGCCTGCCAGCGCGCCTCCATGGTGGTTCGGCTGAACTCGAAATCCTTGGCGGCCCCCTGCGGCTCGATCGGGCGGTAGACCAGGGTCGCGATGTCCATCTCGGTGACGCAGCCCTGCTCGTAGAGCCGCTTCGCCTGCGGCGTGTCGGCGATCTCGGGCGGCAGCAGCTTGTGCAGCTCGTTGATGATGTGGCGCACATTGTGCCGCTCTTGCAGCGTCGCGGTGACGACCCGGGTGCGGCTGGAATAGCGGATGTCCTTCTCGCGCTCGTACACCTCGTCGAGGTTGGTCGGCAGATGGCCGTAGGTCGGGAAGACGTCGACCTGGAAGATCAGGCGGCTGCGGCGTGGATCGTAGTCGACCATGTATTGCAGCGGCGTGTTGGAAAAGAGCCCGCCGTCCCAATACTGCTCGCCGTCGATCTCGACCGGCGGAAATCCCGGCGGCAGCGCGCCGCTCGCCATGATGTGCTCGGGGCGGATCGGCTTCTTCTTCTCGGCGCTGTCGAAATAGGCGAAGTGGCCGGTGCGCACGTTGACGGCGCCGACGCTGAGCCGCGTCTCGCGCGCATCATTGATGCGGTCGAAATCCACCAGCCGCTCGAGCGTGCTGCGCAAAGCGGCGGTGTCGTAGAAGCTCACCACCCGGTCCGGCGCTAACCAGTCGTGCGGCGCGCGCGGGGCGAAAAAGCCGGGCTGGCCGAACAGCACCGACGTCACGGCGCTGGCCGCCTGCTGCCAGGCGGCGAGCGGCCCCACGGGCGCCGCTGGCCACAGCCGCGTCGGGGCGGTGATCTCCCGCCAGAACTCGCGCAGCCGCGCGACCCTGTTCTCCGGCGCGTTGCCGGCGATGATCGCGGCGTTGATCGCGCCGATCGAGATGCCGGCCACCCAGCCGGGCACATATTCCGACGTCGCCAGCGCCTCGTAGACGCCGGCCTGATAGCTGCCCAGCGCTCCCCCGCCCTGCAGCACGAGGCCGACCTTCTTGTCGTAGGAGGCCGGGCGTGGCGGGGGGCTGGGGTGGGTCATGATCACCTCCGTGGGAGCACCCCAAGGTAGCACACCTCGATGGCACAGGCCGACAGCACCGCGCTGGCATCTGGAGCATCGGCGCGCGCCGCCGTAACATGGTCGCGTGGGGTTGCGTGCAGGGGCGGTCATCGTGCCATCGACCAATGCGGCGTCGTTCGACGCCGGCGCCGACGACGTGTTCGGCCGGATCGCGGGGCGCTACGACCTGCTCTGCGACGTGTTCAGCCTCGGCATCCACCGCTACTGGAAGCGCCGCGTCGCAACGCTCATCGCGGCCCATCCCTGGACTAACATGCTGGACGCGGCGGCCGGCACCGGCGACGTGGCGCTGCGCGTGATCCGCAAAAATCCGGCGTTCGCGCAGCGCGAGATCGTCGTCTCCGACCTCAGCCGCGCCATGCTGCGCATCGCGCAGCGACGCATCGAGGCGCGCGAACGCGGGCTTGCGTTTCGCGTCATGGACGCGCACGCCATGACGGCGGTCGGCGATGCGAGCGTCGATCTCTATTCGATCTCGCTTGGCCTCAAGATCTGCGACCGCGCGCGAGTGATGCGGGAAGCCTTTCGGGTGCTGCGGCCGGGCGGCCGCTTCGTCGCGCTGGAAGCCTCGGCGATCGTCCTGCCGTGGCTGCATCGCCTCTATCTTGCCTACATGGACATCTGCATGCCCCTGATCGGCTGGGTCGCGACCGGCGGCGACGCCTCGGCCTACCACTACCTGCTCAAGGGCGTGCGCGAATTCCCGGACGCCGAATCCCTCGCCGGCGAACTACGCGAGGCGGGCTTTGCGGACGTGGCGTTCGAGCGCCTCTCGCTCGGGATCGTGGCGATCCACACGGCGCGCAAGCCTGGCTGACGCGCCTTCCGCACACCCACTTGATCTGCCGGACCTTTCCGGGGCAAACCGGTGTCCGCCACACCGGAAAAGCTCCGCAGGGAGACGCCCCACATGCCGACACCCAGGGCCTCGACGGCCCTTTCGCGCTTCACCGTGCTCGACCTCACCCGCGTGCGCTCGGGGCCGACCTGCGTGCGCCAGCTCGCAGACTGGGGCGCGAACGTCATCAAGATCGAGTCGCCGCCCCAGCTCGAGAGCGGCGAGCCGCCGGGCGGCCCGCGCGACGGGCCGGACTTCCAGAACCTGCACCGCAACAAGCGCAGCATCACGCTCAACCTCAAGTCTCCCGAGGGCCTCGCGGTGTTCAAGCGGCTGGCCAAGAAGGCCGACGTGGTGGTCGAGAACTTCCGGCCCGACGTGAAGAAGCGCCTCGGCATCGACTACAAGGACCTGCGCAAGATCAATCCGAAGATCGTCTATGGCAGCATCTCGGGCTTCGGCCAGGACGGGCCGTATGCGACCCGGCCGGGCTTCGACCAGATCGCCCAGGGCATGGGTGGCTTGATGTCGATCACCGGCCTGCCCGGGCAAGGCCCGGTGCGGGTCGGCATTCCGGTCGCCGATCTCACCGCCGGGCTGTTTTGCGCCATCGGCATCCTCACGGCGCTGCTCGAGCGCGACAAGTCCAAGAAGGGTCAGCACATCGAGACCTCGTTGCTGCAGGCGCAGATCTTCATGCTCGACTTCCAGGCGGCGCGATATCTGGTGAAGGGCGAGGTCGCGAAGCAGGCCGGCAACAACCACCCGACCAGCATTCCGACCGGCGTGTTCAAGACCGCCGACGGCCACATCAACATCGCGGTCACCGGCCACAAGATCTGGGAGCGCTTCTGCAACGCGATCGAGGCGCCCGAGCTGATCAAGAACCCGGACTATGCGACCGGCGCGGCGCGGCTGAAGAACCGCGACGCGCTGAATGCCGAGATCGACCGCCACACCGCGAAGCGCTCGAGCACCGACTGGATCGAGCGCTTCAACACGGCGGGCGTGCCGAGCGGGCCGATCTATGCGATCGACCAGATGTTCGCCGACCCGCAGGTCAAGCACGTGCGGATGGCCCAGCCGGTCAAGAGCAGCACGCTCACGCTGGTGGGCCAGCCCGTGACGCTGTCGCGTACGCCGAGCAAGCTCGTCGCCGCGCCGCCCGCCATGGGCCAGCACACCGCCGCGGTGCTCAAGGAGATCGGCTACAGCGCCAAGCAGATCGCGGCGCTCCGCAAGGCGAACGCGATTTGAGCGAGTAACGCGTGTCCCGGGCGCAGCGCAGCACGCATGATGCGCTGCAGACCCGGGACCCATCGAACAGGTCCCGGATCGGCGGTGCACCGCTTCGCGCTGCACCGCATCCGGGACACGAGCCGGATGCAAGGAGCCAAGGCGCCATGACCCAGACCGACAAGATGCTGTCCCGCAAGGAGGGGCACGTCGGATACATGATCTTCAACAATCCGGAGCGCCACAACGCGGTCTCGTTGGAGATGTGGGAGGCGGCGAGCCGAATCATGGACGGCTTTGCCAAGGACAACGACGTGCGTGTCGTGGTGATCACCGGCGCGGGCGGCAAGGCCTTCGTCTCGGGCGCCGACATCTCCAAGTTCGAGAGCGAGCGCGCCAACGAGGAGGCGGTGGCGCGCTACAACGAGATCGTCGCCAGGGCCAACGATGCGCTTTACGGGTTTCCCAAGCCGACGATCGCGATGATCCGCGGCTATTGCATCGGCGGCGGCCTGGGGCTGGCGGTGTGCTGCGACCTGCGCATCGCGTCCGACAATTCCAAGTTCGCAATTCCCGCCGCCAAGCTCGGCCTCGGCTACGCCTTCACGGGCATCAAGCGGCTGGCCGATCTGGTCGGGCCGTCGTTCACCAAGGAGATCTTCTTCACGGCGCGCCAGTTCGACGCCGCCGAGGCGCAGATGATGGGCCTCGTCAACCG
>Ga0126384_10000651_pt1 | contig 19626 bp, 17 predicted proteins | sample PanSoiMetPlot_36_FD_92543 | JGI IMG/M metagenome (GOLD analysis project Ga0126384, IMG submission 92543) | Tropical forest soil microbial communities from Panama - MetaG Plot_36 | ecosystem: Environmental > Terrestrial > Soil > Tropical forest > Bulk soil | place: Panama | collected 2016-02-17 | reverse complement strand
TTGAGCCGGCCGGCAAGCCGGAGTTCTATCGTGCGCGCAAGGCGATGCAGTACAGCAACTCGATTGATGACTACGTGGCGATCATGCTCGATGGAAACAATGGCGGATACGCGAATGATTGGTTGCTGGGTGACAACAAAACCAGAGAGATTGCTCTCTTTGAACTCGGGTTGAAGGAGCATAGCGTGCAACGAACGAAGGATGGCTATTTTGTCGGCTCGAACTTTCCCGTTGATCCAAAGCTGGCCAGGCTGGAAACCAATTTTGATTTCAGTAATCTTCAGGGCTCGCCCCTCGCGCGCAAGGCTCGCTGGGAACAACTGGTGAGTAAATCAAAAGGCTCGATCGACGTGGAAACAGTCAAACAAATGGAAGGCGATACGTACGATTCATTTGAGAAGAAGCACAGCCCCAACGAGCGCAGTCTCTGCGGTTGTGTGGAGCTCTCGCCGCGAGGTATTCCCGAATGGGATTGGGGCAAGTTCTATCCTGGCGGAACGGTGCAGGCGAAAGCGATCGATGCTCGCATGGCCGACAAGATGCAATTCTGGGCCGCCATGGGACATCCGTGCGGTAACGACTTTATTGCGGCTGCCTTTGTAAAGGCGCATCCCGAGTACGCCTGGATGGACGGGTTGTTACGTGATCTCAAGTCGCAACCCTGGACTCTTTTCACCGGCGGAATGCGCAACTAAAAACCGCCCGGCGGATCCCACACCGGGCGGTTCATCACAGGAGGAACCGAGTGTTACCCACTGCCGCTCGGCCAACGTCTGAGTGCGAGGCTCCGAGTGAGCGGCACGTTCTGAATAACCTCAAGTGCTCAGATGATATTTCAACGGATTAAGGTTGCTATCCCCCATATTGACCGCCGGACAGAAATAACATACCTAATGGTGCAGCCTCGTTACTTCCGACAGTCAACTGTTGTAATCTACGTTTCGCGTCAGGGAAATTGTTAACACCATATGCCTTCCTCAGATAAGCCGACGAACAAACGCTTACGAATCGTCAACCAGGCTGACGCGTCCATTTCGGGAGCCGAACGCGAACCTTGTCCAGTCTGTTTTGGTACAGGAATGGAGATCGTGCCGGGCGAAGGCGCCAGGCGTTGCCGGTGCCAATCACCCGACAATCGGCAGCGACTTCTGGAAGCAGCTCGTATTCCGCCGCGTTACCTGCATTGCACCCTTCAGGGGTATGTCGCGGGTGATTCTGAGCTTTCGAAGTGGATCGCGAAGCGAGAAGCGCAAATCGTGCTTGACGAATTCCCGTCGCTGGACGGACGGGGATTGTTGTTCGTGGGCGCCGTCGGCGTCGGCAAGACACATTTGGCTGTAGCCATCCTTCGCGAGCTGATTGAACGCTACCAGGTTCGAGGATTGTTCTATCAGTTCGGGGCTCTCCTGCGTCAGATTCAGGATTCATACAACCCGGTCTCGCAAACTTCAGAACTCAAGGTGCTGGCGCCGGTGTTTGAGGCTGATGTTCTGGTACTTGACGAATTGGGCGCTTCCAAACCGACCAATTGGGTGCGCGATACGATGATGCAAATCATCAACACTCGCTACAACGATAAGCGCGTCACTATCTTCACCACCAACTATCCGGACGTGCGGAAGAACGACAAAGACGCGAACGAGATACTCGAAGACCGGATTGGGGTCGCCCTTCGGTCGCGGCTGTACGAGATGTGCAAAACGGTCGTTGTGGAAGGTGATGACTATCGGAAGCGATCACTTGCCCAAACGGTATAGGTCCTAAGGTTTCCCGCTGGCATACCGCTCCTGTGATTCCGTCACGGTTCGTCGCGCCTGGTCTGCATCGAACCACCCAATAATTTTGGTCCTCTTGGCTTCCAGTTCCTTATAAATGGAGAAGAAGTGCTCGATTTCCCGAACCAGGTGAGGATAAAGGTCGCGATATTCGCGCACGTCCTGTAATACAGGATTGTTAGTTCCCACCGCGAGAATCTTCTCATCTTCCTTGCCCTGATCGATCATCTTCAACGTTCCGATTGGCCGCACTGTCATTAAACAACCAGTGAAGCTCGGAGCATCGACCAGCACCAGCACATCCAGAGGGTCCCCATCATTGCTGAGCGTGCTCGGGATAAAGCCGTAGTCACCCGGATAGTGCACCGGAGAATACAGGGTCCGATCCAGCCGAAAGACGTTCAGTTCTTTATCGTATTCGTATTTATTTGTCTGGCCGCGGGGAATCTCGATGACCACGTTAACTTCGTCGGGCGCGCCGTCACCAATAGGTAGAGCCAGAAAATTCATCATGCAGGTTGCATGAAACCGGATTCACAGTGTGCGGTGTAAGTTGTTACCCCGCCGCTCCTCTATCAGCGCCTGACAGGCCGCGTCATAGCGCGCCGTCGGCAAGGCCTCGAGCCGTCGCTCGTCTATCAGCTTGCCACAACGAACGCAGATTCCGTAAGAGCCTTCATCCATCCGCAACAGGGCTTGATCGATGTCAGCAACCATTTGCGACTCCTGCTCGCCGAGTTTTAAGGCCAACTCCTGAATCACGTCGCGCAGCGCGACGTCCGCGCTTTCCTTTGCCCCATCGTCAGCAGCATCGATGGCCGCCGCTTGTTCATCGCCGACGTGGCGAGCATGCCGCCGCAAATCAGTCAATAAGAGAGTTCGGTAATGTTCAAGCTTATCTGATTCCATCAGGTCGGTTTTCACGACGATTTAAATCGGAAGTCGGGACGGGATTATAGCGCGCCGACCGCTAGGGCGAAAGCAAACCGGCATCGTGGTAACGCAAACTGTTAGTTTGCCAAACTGTCCGCAAGCAAACAGCTTGCGGTACAAAACCCCATCTCCGTTTGCAACACCGGCAGAGTTATGTTTCCATCCTGTGCCCTGGTACGGCTGCCAATACAAATGACAGGCATCACTACAGTTGTACTGCTTCTCGCACTGCTCATATTCATCGTCGCCCTGCTGTATTCGACTGTCGGACATGCAGGCGCTTCCGGCTATCTTGCGGCCATGGCGCTGTTTGGAATTACGCCCATAGTGATGAAACCGACGGCGCTTGTCTTGAACATCCTCGTTGCGTGTATCGGAACTGTCCGTTTTTATCGCAGCGGGTTCTTTTCCTGGCGTACGTTCTGGCCGTTCGCGCTGGCCTCGATTCCAATGTCCTTCATCGGTGGGGCGATTACTCTGCCTGACGCTGTCTACAAGACAATCGTAGGCTTAGTTCTGCTCTATAGCGCCGTGCGACTGTTCTTCAGTGCGGCCAAAGCGGATGCTCACAAAACACGACTGGTTTCGATTTGGATAGCCTTGATTGTCGGTGGCGTTATTGGATTAATTTCCGGCCTGACCGGCGTCGGCGGCGGCATTTTCCTTAGTCCGGTGCTGCTGCTGATGCATTGGGCAAAGACGAAAGAGACATCCGGCATATCGGCGACCTTCATACTGGTGAATTCGATTGCCGGCTTGCTCGGCCACATCTCGTCCGTCTCGCACGTTTCCGGCGACATCGCCATCTTCGGAGTGGCGGCAGTAATTGGCGGCTTGATCGGAACAGAACTGGGAACGCGAGTGCTCCCGGTCGCCGGTATTAGACGCTGGCTTTCAATCGTGTTGGTCGTAGCGGGCGTCAAACTGCTCAGTGAACCTATTCTGCATTTGATCCACAGATGAGTTCGGCCGCCAGTAGCGGGATCGTCAGTTCATGATGTCCGGTGATTGCGTAACCGCGGCCTGCGCCCTCGGCTGTCGGTCGCCGCACTACGTTGGTGAGCGGCCGGTAGGACTGAATGAAATCGAAGTTTGCCGTGGTAATGTCATTTAATTCATGGCCGAGATTTCGGACCAGCGTGACGCATTTCAAAAATACTTCCGGAAGCGTGACGGCTGAACCCACGTTAACGTAAACCCCGCCTCCATTCATCTGGCGCACTATCTCGGCGAGCAGACGAAAATCCTGGTGTGAAGTCGCACCCAGCGCCGCACCATCCACACTCGGATGGAAATGTGCGATATCGCCGCCGATGGTTAGAAAGGTCGTGAACGGAATTCGGGCCCCGTAAGCCGCGACGAGCAACGAAACCTTTTCATAGCGGGGCTTGAGATTTGTTAACGCGCGGCCGAGGGCCTCACCTAATCCAATTGAGTCGCGTTGGCCCTCGCGGGCGGCGTCATTCAAAAGCTTGCCGGTCTCCTCGGCGCCGCCGAATGCGCCTTCTCCCAGGGTCGCATCGACATCCTCAGAGGTTGATCCGACCATCGCAATTTCGGAATCATGAATCAGCACCGAACCGTTTGCTGCAATCGCCGTGACAAAACCCCGGCGCATTAAGTCGATCAAAATCGGCGACAGCCCAGTCTTGATCACGTGCCCACCGATGCCCCAAATGATCGGTTTTTTCAAATCGCGGGCACGATGTATTTGCTGAGCCAGCGACCGCAGATTTTGAACTGCCAGGATATGCGGCAAAGACGATAGGTACTCACCGATTGATGAGTCTTCGTTGACGGTTTGCGCGAAGTCTTTAACCGTGACTTTGCTTTGCCGCGAAGCAAGCGGATACGTGCTCACCTCATCGAGGACAATTGGCGTGAACTTATAGATGGACATTATCCGGCAAGCACTTTAAGTTTTCTAACTCGAGACTCGCCTGTCAGGAAGGACATAAGTAGAACGTTCACGAAAACAGGCGCGACTCGACCAACTCACACAGGATGTGACCGATCAAATTGTGTGTTTCCTGGATCCGCTGGGTATCGTCGCTGGTGACGATCAAGGCCACATCGCACAGCGCTGCTACATTTCCGCCGTCCCGGCCGAGTAAGCCGATGACTTTCAAGTCCTGCGCGCGTGCCTGCTCACAGGCAAGGATTACGTTCGGGGATGTCCCCGAAGTTGAGATCGCCAGACAGACATCACCAGCACTACCGAGGGCTTCGACCTGGCGCGCAAAAATCTTTTCAAAGCCCGTGTCGTTGGCAATGCAGGTCAGAACTCCGCCATCTGTAGTTAGCGCAACCGCTGGCAGCGCGCGCCGGTCCTTCAGAAAGCGATTGACCAATTCGCCGGCGATGTGCTGCGCATCCGCTGCCGATCCGCCGTTGCCGAAGACGAGAAGCTTTCCTCCGGAGTTAAGCGCATCCGCGATCATCGCCGCAGCTCGCTCCACCTGGACGGCGTGCGCATCGAAAAATCGTCGCTTCACCTCGAGGCTTTCAGCGACGATGTCCGCGATCCGTTGACTCATGCATTTTCTGGAAAACGCACGCGGAGTATATCACGCGACCTTCTTTGTCTCGCCGCGATTTTCTCGTCTGGATTGGCTGGTTTTGCGATTACCGTTGCGACTAGCAGTTCCATTTAGCAGTGGCTTCAGGAATTGGCCCGTGTAGGATTTCTTGATCGAGGCAACTTCTTCTGGCGTGCCTGATGCAACAACCCGGCCGCCGTGCGCGCCACCTTCCGGGCCAAGGTCGATGACCAGGTCCGCGCTCTTGATCACGTCCAGGTTATGCTCGATTACAATCACGGTGTTGCCAAGCGAGACCAGGCTTTGCAGAACATCCAGCAGTTTCTTCACGTCGGCAAAGTGCAAACCAGTGGTCGGCTCGTCAAGGATGTAGATCGTACGGCCAGTCGCGCGCTTCGAAAGTTCCTTCGCCAGTTTGATTCGTTGAGCTTCACCGCCGGAAAGCGTGGTCGCTGATTGCCCCAGCTTGATGTAACCCAAACCGACATCGAGCAAGGTTTGCAGCTTTGGCTTAATCTGCGGAATGTTCTCCAAAAGCGGCAAGGCTTCCTCCACGGTTGTGTCGAGCAGGTCGGCGATCGATTTTCCCTTGTACTTGATGGACAGCGTCTCACGATTGTAGCGGGCGCCGCGGCAGACATCACAGAGTACGTAGACGTCAGGCAGGAAATTCATCTCAATGCGCTTCATGCCTTCGCCTTCGCACGCTTCGCAGCGACCGCCTTTTACGTTGAAAGAAAAGCGGCCGGGTTTGTAACCACGTTCCCGCGACTCCGGCAACATCGCATACAACTCGCGGAGCGGAGTGAACAAACCAGTATACGTCGCGGGATTTGAACGCGGCGTGCGGCCAATCGCAGACTGATCGATCTCGATAACTTTATCAACGTGCTCGAGACCTTCGATTCTCTGGTGTTCGCCCGGGTCGGCCATTGAACCATAAAGATTTTTTGCTAAGGCGCGGTAAAGAATATCGGCGACAAGGGTGGACTTTCCAGAACCGGAAACCCCGGTAACCACAGTCAAAAGACCGAGCGGAAAGGTGACATCGATGTCCTTCAAATTGTTGTGGCGCGCTCCCCGAACGATAATCACCTTGCCGTTTGGAGACCGCCGTTGCGGAGGTACGGAAATCTGGAGATCTCCGCGGATGTATTGCCCGGTCACCGAGTCGCGACTCTGCGCAACATCTTCGGGAGAGCCGTGCGCTACGACTGCCCCACCGTGAATGCCGGCGCCGGGCCCGAGATCAACGACGTAATCGGCGCGGCGAATCGTTTCTTCATCATGCTCGACAACCAAAACAGTGTTGCCCAGGTCGCGCAAGGCAATCAGGGTATCAATCAGCCGGCGATTGTCTCGGGGATGCAGACCTATCGACGGTTCGTCGAGCACGTACAGAACGCCGCGAAGCTGTGATCCGATCTGAGTAGCCAATCGAATGCGCTGTCCTTCACCGCCGGAAAGAGTTGCCGACGGCCGATCGAGCGTCAGGTAGCCCAGGCCGACCGTTTCGAGAAATCGCAGCCGCATTTTGATTTCGCGAAGAATCAACCCGGCGATCTGCTGTTCTCGATCTCGGAAAACGACGCGATCGAATGCCTTGATCGCATCTTCAATTGTCATCCCCGTGTAGTCAGCAATTCCCTGCCCACCAACTCGGACGGCGAGCGAATCAGCGCGCAATCGGCGTCCCCCGCATTCGCGACAAAGACGAGGGGAAACCATCTCTTCGATCGCCCCGCGCACTTTTTCGCTCGGCGCATCATCCAGCCGTTCGCGCAGCCAGGGCAGAGCGCCCTTCCAATGGCTCTTGTAAGAATAAAGACCCTGCCGAAACTTTAGCCGCGAGCTGAGACCGTGCAGAAAAGCATCGCGTACTTCCGGCGGGAGTTCGTTGAATTTCAGATTCGCGCTGACTTTAAAATAATCGATGATTGCGAGTAACGCGCTGCGCAGATATGCCGAGCCCGCTTTGTCCGCCGGCCCCATAAATGGTAATTGCTCGGCAATTTCGTCAGGATTCGGAATCAGCTTGCCCGGATCGATCTCCAGAACGGTCCCGAGTCCGTGGCAATTGCGACACGCTCCATAAGCAGAGTTGAACGAGAAGGAGCGCGGTTCCAGCGGTGGCACATTGATGCCGCAATTGACGCAAGCCATCTTCTCGGAATACAGCTTCTCTTCCCCGTCGATGACCGCTACCAGGACGGCGCCGCCGGTAAGTTTAAGGGCCGTGCGAATTGACTCGCCTAAACGATCGTTAATGCCCTGTTTAATCAGCAAACGATCCACGACGGCCTCGATTGTGTGATTGCGTCGCTTATCCAGTCGGATTTCTTCGTCCAAAGAACGCAATTCGCCGTCGACGCGCGCGCGGATGAACCCATCACGTGCCAGCTTAGCCAGTTCTTTCTTGAATTCGCCTTTGCGGCCGCGCACGATGGGAGCGAGGATCATCACTCGTTCGCCCTCGGGGAGCGCCAGTACATCCTGCAGGATTTGATCTACGCTTTGACGGGTGATGGCGGCGCCGCACCGGGGACAATGCGGCAAGCCGACAGATGAAAATAACAACCGGAGATAATCGTAAATCTCCGTGACGGTGCCAACGGTCGAACGCGGGCTGCGCGCCACCGTTTTTTGCTCAATCGAAATCGCCGGTGACAAGCCCTCGACCGAATCAACATCCGGTTTTTCCAACTGATCCAGAAATTGACGGGCATAGGCCGAAAGTGATTCGACGTAACGCCGCTGCCCCTCGGCGTAGATTGTATCGAATGCGAGCGAAGACTTGCCGGAACCCGAAAGGCCGGTAATTACGGTCAATTTATCGCGTGGGATTTCAACATCAATATTCTTGAGATTGTGCTGACGGGCGCCGCGGACAGTGATTCGATCGATTGCCATAACCCTTGAATTCGTCGTGGGACATTACAGAGAAGAATTCCGCATGTCCCGGAACCGAGCATCATAACTGACTAGTTTCCGCGCGAGCAAGCAGGTAAACGCCTTTTCTTGACAGCCTACTTAACGGTACCTAGACTCCAAGTGTTGTGAATCTTCCGAATGCGCTGACACTCTCGCGGATTTTCATCGTGCCCCTGCTGGTGGTTGTCTTATTGACGCCGCTCTCAGAGAACCTTGGCGTTCCGCGTTATTTGCTGGGCGTCGCGATCTTTGTCGCGGCTGCGCTCACCGATTATTTCGACGGCAAAATTGCGCGGCGGCGAAAGCAGGTTTCAAAGCTCGGGAAGCTGTTAGATCCGATTGCCGACAAATTGTTGATCTCGGCGGCTTTGATCTCGCTGGTGGAAAACCATCTGGCACCGGCGTGGGCTGTGGTGATTATTGTCGGAAGAGAATTTGCGGTTACGGGCTTGCGTTCAATCGCTGCCACTGAAGGCGTCGTAATCTCGGCATCTCCGATGGGCAAGTTCAAAATGGTCGCCCAGGTCTTTACCGTCGGGCTGCTGATCCTGTCTTTGTCGCCGTCAGGTGGCTCTCCGCACGTGTCCAATTTTGGTCAGCCGTTTCCCGCAATTCAGTTCTGGACAGTACCCGAATTACGCAGCGCCTGGGCCCATTTGACTGGGCCAGACAAAACTACCTGGAGTGATTGGCAGATTCTTTTGTACACGGCGGGACGGGCAATGCTTTGGGTGGTTGTTGTGTCAGCGGTCTTTTCGATGTGGGGTTACTTTCGGGCGTTCTTTAGTGGAGTAGTAAGACGCGAAAAGCCGTCCTCGACAGTGCCGACTCCGGCTGCGGCAACGGTTCACTATCACAAACAATAGAACCGAAGGCACAGGCCAGGAAGCGCCGCCAGGCGCGAGATGTTTTGTTCCAATGCCAAAAAGGCTCTTCAGCAGAAATGCTGAAGAGCCTTTTGAGTTGGTTATGTCCCTTTGCAGTCAGGCGACCGATCCGCGTTACGGTTGCGGCTTTGGCGTCGGTGACGCTTGGGCATCCGGATTCCGCCTGAGAGTTGGCGGCGCCGGTTTGGTTGTATCCTGCTTCTGCGTGCCGTCCGGATTGGTCGTCGTTGAATCATCAGGCGTTGGCTGCCTTCGCTTCAACGTAGGACGTCCCGGAGTACCGTCGTCAGCGCTCGGGATTGCGCCCGTCGCGGTTGCGCGAGCATTCGAAAGCCGCAGCAGTCGATTCTTTACGCGTTGAAATTCAGAAGAGCTGATCACGTATTCTTCGCGTTCCGGAAAACGTGACGCAAGGTTGAGTGCCGCCTGCCGCCGATCAGCCGGTGCCGGATGATCCATAAACATCTTGGCCAGTGTACCTGGCTTTTTCTTGTTCTTCGCTTCCAGCTTTTCGAACATCGTGGCCATCGCGGTGGGATCATATCCAGCCGCCCACATATACTGGACGCCCAGCCTGTCCGCTTCAGCTTCAGCGCCACGCGTGAACTTCAGCATCGCCATGCCTTCAAAGAATCCACCGCCGTTATAGAGTACGTTGCCGACGATGGGCCCGCCGAGCAGAATTCCGGCCAGCATGCCGTAATTGATCATCGTCATCTTCGCCTGATTTTCCATGTAATGACGCGCGGCGACATGCGCGATTTCATGAGCCATTACTCCTGCCAATTCTGCTTCGTTATCAGCAGCGAGAATTAGTCCTTTATTTACATAGAAAAATCCGCCTGGCAGCGCGAAAGCATTCACCTCATCAGAATCGATAACTTTGATCGTGAATGGGACTTTGGCGTCTGAATGCAGGACAATGTTTTGTCCCACGCGATTCACGTATTCCGTGATAATTGGGTCGTCGACGAATTTTGCTTCCTTATCTACTTCGGCCGCTACTTGCCTGCCAATCTTGACCTCGGTTTCCAGGCCCTTGGCGCCAAATGGCCCGTGCGCCCAGATCCCTTTGTTTATATTTCGCTTCCCGATCTGGGTTGGATCTTCACCGGTCGACAGGCCTTTATTATTCGATGGCTGCTGGGTCGTGGCCTGATCAGTTTGCGCGTTTGTGGATTTCGGGTCCTGACTGGCTTGCGTCGTGGGTTGACTCTGGTTCTGCGGCTGTTGTGACGCTGCAAATCCGGCAATCGTGCCGACCCACAGGCTTATCCCCAGGCCTGCTGCCGTAACTGCTCGCGACAAAAAACTCTTCATTTAAACCTCCAACTTCCGAGGACCTAGAGATGATCCGGGCTGCTCTCGGGGCCGCCACAGGATTTGCGGCCGACATTTGTTTTCAGGGACAGCGCCCGAGGCACCGGCACTGCTTTTCGGCGAACGCACCGCTTTGATGCGGCACCTCGACCTGAAGGTTGCGTTATGACTGGGGATTCCGCACGCCAAAATTAAGATTCAGACTGGCAGCCGCGTCGGCGTCATTATAGAACAGGAAGTTTCAAAAACCTACGCAAATTGCGCGACCATATCCCGCGTGCTACATTCCGACGACTCAAACACAGAGCAATGAAGCAGAACCCGCAACGGTCACAAAGCGAGGCGCAGCACGGGCTCAAAAACAAGCCCCAAATCTCCATCATCGGCGCCGGACGGCTTGGGACGGCTCTGGGGATCGCATTGCAGCGGGCCGGCTATGACATCACCCTGGTAGTTACGACACATTCGAGAACTGCTCAACGGGCCGCAAGGATGATCGGCGGTGGGGTGTTGGGAATTTCAGCGTCGCAACTCAAGCTGAGGTCACGGCATGCTGAAGTCCTGGCAATGAGTTCTTTGATTCTGATCTCCACGCCAGATAACGCTATCAAGCGGACGGCAACTCTGATCGGCAACCTGATTGACGGCACGAAAAGACGTCCGAAGGCACAAACTATTCTGCATACAAGTGGCGCCCTGTCGTCTGCTGAATTGAGAGCCGCGAAAAGACCGGCGGTTGCGATTGGCTCAATGCATCCGCTCGTCGCGATTGGGAAAAGAGCTTCAGCCGTCGACACGTTTGAAAATTCATTTTTTTGTGTCGAAGGAGACCCGAAGGCAGTGAGGGTCGCGATGGCTCTCGTTCGGAACTTACACGGACGATTTTTCGCCATTCGTCCCGCCTACAAGCCGCTTTATCACACAGCAGCTGTCATGGCGGCAGGAAATGTGGTAGCTCTTTTTGAGATCGCCGTCGGAATGTTGCAGGCTTGCGGCATCTCTGCGCGAAAGTCCCGACAGATACTGCTGCCACTCATCAAGAGTTCAATCGCGAACCTTGATGAAATGGATTCAGCGGATGCGCTGACTGGACCTCTGGTGCGAGGCGACACTGAAACGGTGCGTAAACACCTGGCGGCCATGAAAGCGCAGAAACTGACTCTCGCGCTACAGGTTTATCGTGCACTTGGTAAGCAAACTCTTGAGATGCTGACCTCAGCCGGAAAGCGCGTGAATGGTTCTGCAGCGAAAGTTCTCTGAGCGGACCTGGCGAACATTCGGCTCACCATTATTTTGCGTTCCTCGGAAACCTCGCAACCAATGCGCGCGGTGAAGCATCAAAGCCGCGAGTCGCCATTTCGCCAGTTAACATTGAGTCGCCATTCGCCAGTTAACTTCGGCTTAACAATTCTTAACATAAAAAACTTGGAACCATTCAGCCCGCTCGTGCGTCTGTAACAGTGTTGTACGTGTTAACTGTCTCGGTTCGCAGAGCGTCTATTACAAAGGGGAGTAACTCGAGATGAGCACGGCGAAAGCAGCAATTTTTGAATCCATATCCAAGCGACGGCTACGCGGCCTGCCTCGAATGCGCAAGCCGGCGCCTTCTCAACGGTTGGAAAAGATCAAGGAGATGGCTAGCGCTCTACTGGACGAAGCCGCTTCCCTTGATCACGAGAACGCCCTGCAAGAGGCCAACGCGACGATCGGGCGGCTGAATCCATCTTCCCAGCTAAACTTTTTTGAAGAGGTAAAGCGGTTCGAAACGCGCCTAATTCGGCGGGCGCTGGAACTGACCGGAGGCAATCAGGCAAGAGCCGCGCGGATGCTGGGACTTGGAACCACCACGCTTAACTATAAGATCAAGATTTACGACATCGCCTAGGCGGTGTGACCTCAATTGACAGCCTCTGAAGTTTCTTCAGCGGGCGCGATTAGTTGATCGGAGACGAGGACGATACGTTCGTCGAACAGATTCGAGTCGATCAGCGTCTGCACGATGTAATTTCCTGCCACCGGAAAAGTTACATTCACAAAAAAGCTGATGTTGTCGGCTGACCCGTGAGTGATTTCAAATCGGGCCGGCTGTGATACGACCAAAGCCTGCTGGCGATCCGGCATGAGGATTCTGACTTCTGATAGGTGGCCGCCCTCGCCACTCCAATGATTCACGACGGCCAGCTTTGGCAGCCACACGGGCAGCTGCGGCACAATGATGCTCTGGAAGACACCCATGTAGGAGAGCTTGTTACCAATCTCGAGACGAACATCGTCGCAAAGAATCGTGTACACAAGTTCCAGTTTGGATTGCGGGGCTGTTTCTGTACTCATTTCGGGTCATCCTAACATCTTTTTGAATGCTGCTTCATCTATAACGGCGACACCAAGCTGAGTGGCCTTCTCGAGCTTTGATCCCGGATCGGCGCCCGCAAGCACGTAATCAGTCTTCCCGCTGACCGAAGACAACACGCGGCCGCCCTGACTTTCGATTAACGCTTTCGCATCCTCTCTGGTCATCGTCGGCAATGTTCCCGTCAGGACAAATTGTTTGCCGGCGAGTTTTCCGTCTGTCTCTGCCGCCCGCTTCCTCTCGATCTCAGTGCGCACTCCTGCCTTACGCAGCCGTTCACACAATTCTTTGTTTCCCGTATCAGCAAACCAGTCATGAATGCTCTGGGCCATCGTCAGACCAATTTCGTGAACGTCATCCAACTCTTCGACGGTCGCGCGGCTGAGACGGTCCAGCGAGCCGAATTCGCGAGCGAGGATGCCGGCAGTTCGTTCACCCACGTGACGAATTCCCAGGCCGTAGATCAAGTGCCAAAGATCACGCGACTTGCTTGCCTCGATCTGTGCGAGCACGTTCGAGGCTGACTTTTTGGCCATTCGTTCGAGCGAGGCGAGATCCTCAAGGGTCAGCGAGTAAAGGTCCGCCACATCTCGCACGAGCTTGCGCTCGAGCAATTGATCGGCGAGCGCAACACCCAACCCTTCGATACGCATCGCGCGCCGCGATGCGAAATGTAACAGCCGGCCAAGCAGTTGGGCCGGACAATCAGCTGCGACACATCTTGATACCGCTTCTTCGTCGGGTCGCGAAATCTGGCCACCGCACACGGGGCATTTAGCAGGCATGGAAATTCTTTTCACGCCCCGTGCGTTTGCTTTCAATGACCTTGATTACTTTAGGAATGACATCGCCGCCGCGCTCCACCAAAACCCAATCGCCAATTCGCAAACCGAGGCGGCTGATTTCATCTTCGTTATGCAAGGTCGAGCGCGACACGGTCACGCCGCCAAGCTGCACGGGCTCAAGCATGGCAACCGGTGTCAGAGCGCCCGTCCGCCCGACCTGCACCACGATGTTGTTGACCCTGGTTGTCGCCTGACGCGCGGCATACTTATAAGCAACAGCCCAACGTGGCGCTTTTCCGGTCGCGCCAAATTCTTCCTGCAGGGCAGTTGAATTTACCTTCACCACCAGACCGTCGATTTCGTACGGAAGATCGTCGCGCCGCGACTCCATCGCGTTACAAAAATCAATAACCTCTTCGATGTTTTGACAGAGCTTCCGACTCTCATTCACATGAAAGCCGGCCTCCATCGCCCAATTCAGGGCCTCCCAGTGACTGGCGAACGCTTTCCGCTCGCCCGCCAGGACGTCATAGGCGAACATATCGAGTCGTCTCCGCGCGACGATTGAGGGATCGAGCTGGCGAATCGTTCCTGCTGCGGCATTGCGCGGGTTGGCAAATCGCGTTTGCCCTTCCTCTTCGCGCTCAGCGTTAATGCGTTCGAACATTTTTCGCGGCAGAAACACTTCGCCCCGCACTTCAATTTCACGCGCGGTCTTAGTGCTTGCTCTTAGCTTCAACGGAATCGTGCGAATGGTACGCACGTTCGACGTCACGTCCTCGCCGACAAAGCCGTCGCCGCGGGTTACTCCGCGCACAAAGACTCCATTTGCGTAATGAATCGAGAGCGAGAGGCCATCGATCTTCAATTCCGCTACGTATTCGAGTGGTTGACCCTGCGCCAGACGCTGGCACCGCACATCGAATGCGCGCAACTCTTCGATGTTATAACTGTTGTCGAGCGACAACATTGGCCGGCGATGTATGAACTCGGGAAAACCTTCGGCGGGACGGCCACTGACCCGTTGCGTGGGACTGTCCGGAGTGATCAGTTGCGGATTTTCAGCTTCTAAGTTTTTTAGCTTCTCGACGCGTGCATCGTACTCGCGATCCGAAATCTCCGGCTCATCCTCCAGGTAGTAGAGCTCATCATGACGGCGAATTTCGTCGCGAAGCTCATTGATTGTCTTTTCGATAGATTTTCGTTTAGGCAAAATAAAACCGTAGCGTAGACTTTAGTCTGTGATAACCACTATGGACTTTTCGTAGCAGCACAGTTCATTCACTTGGTACCTTTTCTCCGTGTCCTCCGGGTCTCTGTGGTGAATAATCATTAACGAATACTCACCACGGAGACACGGAGAGCACAGAGGTTGCTTTACTCGCGATAAAACAAATAGCGGGGACTCTCAGGATCGCGTTCAAACGCGCGACAGACAAAACCGTCGGCCAATGCGGCGAGAAATTCTTCACGGATCCGCAGCGCTTCTCGCTTGCCGGTCTGCGGATCTCGTTTTACCAACGCTGAGAATTCACCCGGAATTTCGATCGTTCGCTCCGCCGCCGGCAAAAGGGAGTCGGCACGTTGAGACAGCGTCTCGACGCGGGGAGATTTTAATTCCCAGCTCGCGAACAAACGATCGCTGTCCATCCCGAAGACGCCCGCGGCTTTTTCCGCCGGATTTGTGCCATAGTCAGTGCCATAGAAGTTGACCGCGTATTCACGCACCACCACACCCAACCGGTTTAAGTTGAAGTGAGCGTTGCGGGCGCGGGTCGGTTCAAAAGTCCATTTGATAAAGTCGCGACCCTCCGATAACGCCCGGGCGCGCTGTGCCCATTTTAGTTGCGCCCCAATGCCGTAGTTCTGATACTCCGCAGCCACGGCCATCATGTGCGAGTAACCAAAAATTTCTTTTCCGCGCACCGCCGCCAGGTGATGCACAAAACCAACCAGCTCATTTCCAATGAACGCTCCCAGCGTCCAACCTCCCGCCATCCGCGACACAATCAAGTGACGTCGCGGTGAAATTTCGAGGTCCGGAAGACCAAAAACCTCACGCTGAAGACGAATGCACTGATCGTATTCTTCGATCTTCGAGACTTCCCTAATTGTAATATCTGGTCGTTCTGGCACAGGCATACGTCAACAGCTGCAAACGGGCCTGCATCATAGCACGCGGTCTAAATGCGACCGATCTCGAACGATCAAGAGGTCCGCAATTGGCTATCTATTGGAAGTTGAATGATAACTTGCAAACTCTGCGAGCTGCGGTTTTCAGATAATTTCGCGCCCATGAGCTGCAGCGCATGTCGCGCCACCGCCAACGTTAAGTCACTCTGTAAAGACGCGCTTCCCGCGTGGCTCTGGTCTTCAGTTTCCGAATCGATGAGGACGTCGCAAACACTTCCATTCTGCTTCACGCTGACGTCGATTGCCGCGTCGTCATTGCTCTGGCCGATAACATAGTCGAATACCACGCGAAAGGCATGACGGAGTTGGGAACGGTTGGAGTTGATCAAGGGCAGCTCGGGTGCGATATTCAAATTTATCACCAGCCCTCTTTTTCTGGTTTGGGTCGCTGACCCCGTCGTCACTTCAGACAACAGATCTTCGAGGGCGAATTCCTCGAAATGAGGTTGCGAGTTGTTGGCTTCGATGTGCGCAATCTCGCTCAGTTGCGAAACACTGTTCTGAAGCTGCTGACCCGAATTCTGAATGCGCTGGCAAAAGTTTCGTTGTTGCGGGGTAAGTTGTTCCTGACTTAAGAGAATCTCAGTAAACCCGAGGATTGAGGTCAATGGCGTTCTCAGTTCGTGGGCGACGCGTGAAATAACCAGTGAACGATATTCGGCGAGTTGCTGCAGGATGCGATTCTCTTCCTCCAGTTCAGCGATATGGCTCGTCCGTTCATCGGTCGCTTCTGTGGCATGCGCCGCCGCCGGCCCAGCATTTCGGTCAGACTCAGTCATGCTTATTGAGAATCAGGGGTGTCACGCAAAGCTACCAAAAAGGGTTGGCTTACTCAAGCAGATAAGTTGCTACTGCTAATTGGGTTTGCGCCAGTGCTGAAGGAATGCGATCAGGTCATTCTTCATCATGCGCCGCGCAGCCTCGAATTCGCCCACGATGCTGCCGTAAATCAAATCTCCGTTCGAGTCAAGAATCGCCACCGCGGGCACTCCCTTATCGAGAGGAATTTTGTACTTCCTTGCCAGATCGAGGTTCTTGTCCGCCTCGCCGGTATCCACGTGAACGATAATGTAATTCTCTTTGACAATCGTCCCCGCCTCACCCTGATGCAGCGCCTGATCGAGGACGTGACAGTCATAGCACCAGTTGGCGCCAAAGATCAGCAGCACGCGCTTGTGGTCGGATGTTGCTGTCTTCAAAGCCTCGTCGATTTCTTTGTTCGCGTCGGCATTCGCCGGATAGAGATCCGTCCTGGACGCTACCGGCTCAAGTACATCGCCCGGCGGCGTCGCCGTCTGCGCCAGGGCACCGGCGTGCAATGACAGCACAAATAGAAATACCGCCACAATCACAAAATGCTTCATCATCTATGCTGGTGAGTTCGGCTCTGCGCCATAGTTATGTAAAATGTTTCGACATTGTAATGCAAGCTGTCAGGTTGCGGTTGCAGGTTGCAGAAAAACATATAATTGCAACTTGCATCCGGAAATTGGAGTTTGCCTTTTAGGCCTTTCAACAACTAATGCCGAAGCGCGCTGATATCCACAAAATCTTAATCATCGGTTCCGGACCAATTGTCATTGGTCAAGCCTGCGAATTCGATTACTCAGGCACGCAAGCCTGCAAGGCCCTTCGCCAGGAAGGGTATGAAGTAGTGCTCGTTAACTCGAATCCCGCAACTATCATGACCGATCCGGAGATGGCCGATCGAACTTACATCGAGCCGCTCACGGTCGAATCAGTCTCTGAAATCATTCGCAAAGAAAAGCCTGACGCGCTACTCCCCACGGTTGGCGGCCAGACAGCCCTGAATCTGGCGATTGCGCTATCGGATGTCGGCATCCTCGACGAATGTGGCGTTGAGATGATCGGCGCTAAGCGCGAAGCCATCAGGGTCGCTGAAGATCGTCTCCTCTTCAAAAAAGCAATGGACGAAGCCGGCTTGCAGATGCCCCGCGGTGGATTTGCAACCTCCTGGGCCGATGCGGAAGAGATCGTGAAAGAGACGGATTACCCCGCCATCATTCGTCCGTCTTTCACACTCGGCGGTACCGGAGGCGGCACGGCCTTCAATCCGGAGGAGTTCGAGGATATCGTCCGCGCCGGTCTCGCGGCATCCCCGATTCACGAAGTTCTGATCGAAGAATCGATCCTCGGCTGGAAGGAATTCGAGCTGGAAGTAATGCGGGATCTCGCGGACAACGTCGTGATCATCTGTTCCATTGAGAATTTTGATCCGATGGGTGTGCACACCGGGGATTCGATCACGGTTGCGCCCGCGCAAACGCTCACCGACCGGGAATATCAGACGATGCGCGATATGGCACTCAAAATCATCCGCAAAGTAGGGGTCGAGACCGGCGGTTCAAACATTCAATTCGCGGTGAATCCGGAGAATGGCGCGATTCGCGTTATCGAAATGAACCCCCGAGTTTCGCGTTCGTCAGCTCTGGCTTCGAAAGCCACCGGATTTCCGATCGCGAAGATCGCGGCGAAGCTGGCGGTGGGATATACGCTTGACGAAATTCCCAACGACATCACCAGGAAAACTCCGGCTTCTTTCGAGCCCACGATCGATTATGTCGTAACCAAAATTCCGAAGTGGAACTTCGAAAAATTCGAAGCGTCAGAAGACGTACTAGGCACCCAAATGAAGTCCGTCGGCGAGGTCATGGCCATCGGCCGTACTTTTAAGGAATCGCTTTTCAAAGGCCTGCGCTCGCTGGAAGCAGTGAAGCCTCTGCGTCTGGAAGACGTACCGAACGACGAGTTGCAGCGCAAGCTGGCGCGCCCTAACTCGCAGCGCTTTTCGTACATCACGTACGCCCTGGAGCACGGCTGGTCTATCGATGAAATCCATCGCTTGTCGCGGATCGATCCGTGGTTTCTGGATCAGCTGAAGCAGGTCATGGAAATTCAGGAGCAAGTCGAAGCAGTGCCCGCTGCGCAAGTCGTGTCAGAACCCGGAGCGGTAGCGACAGGATTACTAAATTCAACTGCGGTTCCTGATCCGGTCGCTACCGATCCCGGCTCTGACACAGCGACCGCCGGGCCGCCCGCCCTGGAAAACATCCCGCTCGATCTCCTGCGCGCCTTCAAAGAGGCGGCCCTGTCTGATCGTCGTCTGGCTTACCTGACAAAGCGAAGCGAGGATGAAGTGCGAGGCTACCGAAAGTCTCTCGGTCTGGTTCCTGTCTATAAGCGCGTCGACACGTGTGGCGCCGAGTTTGAATCGCATACTCCCTACCTCTATTCGACCTATGAAGAAGAAGACGAAGCCCAGCCCACCAGTAGACCCAAGATTATGATTCTCGGTTCAGGTCCGAATCGCATCGGCCAGGGAATTGAATTCGACTATTGCTGTTGTCACGCATCATTCGCGCTTCATGAAGCGGGATATGAAACGATCATGGTCAATTGCAATCCCGAGACGGTTTCGACTGATTACGACACGTCGGATCGTTTGTACTTCGAGCCGCTCACCTTCGAAGACGTCATGAACATCGTCGACGTGGAAAAGCCAACCGGCGTGATCGTCCAATTCGGCGGCCAGACGCCTCTGAATCTGGCCATGCGTTTGCACGAAGCGGGCGTTCCGATCATCGGCACGTCGCCTGATTCGATCGATCTGGCGGAAGATCGAAAACGCTTCGGCGCGCTCCTTCACGATCTGGGAATTCCGCAACCCGATAATGGGACGGCCGTGTCGAGCGAAGGCGCGCGCTTGATTGCCGAGCGGATTGGTTATCCCGTCCTGGTGCGGCCGAGCTATGTGCTGGGCGGCCGCGCGATGGCCATCGTTTACGATGAGGAAAGCCTGGACCGTTACATGCGCACCGCCGTGGATTTTTCGCATGAGCGGCCCGTTTTGATCGACAAATTTCTCGAGCAGGCCGCGGAGTTCGATGTGGA
>Ga0126384_10000650_pt1 | contig 19644 bp, 19 predicted proteins | sample PanSoiMetPlot_36_FD_92543 | JGI IMG/M metagenome (GOLD analysis project Ga0126384, IMG submission 92543) | Tropical forest soil microbial communities from Panama - MetaG Plot_36 | ecosystem: Environmental > Terrestrial > Soil > Tropical forest > Bulk soil | place: Panama | collected 2016-02-17 | reverse complement strand
GCGGCCAAATTCGCCGCAGGCAAGGCTCTGTCTGCCGGCCAGCGCCCGGGTGTGGTTGCCGGCATCGCCTTTCCTCATCAAACGCGGTTCGGACGGCCGGCGCAGCGTGCGGGCGAGATCAACGGCCCGCCAGCCGCGCAAGTTTTTAGCTTGATAGTTGACGCAGTCAAGTATTTGATCGAACCCTGTCCGGTGCCGGAGACCCGCACGATGGCAAATGCAGCCACCACATCTGATGCAGAGATCGCAACCTTCCGTGCCTTCAATCGCTTCTACACGCGCCAGCTCGGCTTGCTGAAAGAGGGCGTGCTTGAAAGCAGTTTTTCGCTCACCGAAGTGCGTGTGCTCTACGAGCTGGCGCATCGTGACGACGTGCGGGCAACCGACCTCGCCAGCGATCTGGGGCTCGATCAAGGTTATCTCAGTCGCATCCTGACGCATTTCGAAGCCAATGGCCTCGTTAGACGCAGGCCCTCAACGACCGACGGCCGGCAGAACGTGCTGACATTGACCAGCAAGGGCCGGACGGCGTTCGCGCCGATCAACGCGGCCTCGCACAACCAAATCGCGGCCATGCTGGCGCCGCTGGCTAAGCCGGATCGCGATAAGCTCGTGCATTCGATGCTGGTGGTGCAGGGGCTGCTTGGCAGCACGCCCCAGCAAAAGGCGTCGATCGGATTACGCGACCTCAAAAGCGGCGATCTCGGCTGGATCATCCATCGCCAAGCCGTGCTCTACGCGCAAGAGTATGGCTGGGACGCGACCTTCGAGGGGCTGGTTGCCGAGATTGCCGCCGCGTTCGTCAAGAGCTTCAATGCCAACAAGGAGCGGTGCTGGATCGCCGAGCGCGATGGCGAGGTGGTGGGTAGCGTATTTCTGGTACGCGACACCAATACGCGTGCCAAATTGCGGCTGCTCTACGTCGAGCCGTCGGCGCGCGGCCTCGGCATCGGTCGGCAGCTGGTTGATGAATGCATCCAATTTGCACGCGAAGCGGGATATCGCACCTTGACGCTTTGGACCAACGACGTGCTGGTGGCGGCGCGCCGCATCTACCAAGCCGCCGGCTTCAAACTGACCAAAGAAGAGCCGCACAGGTCGTTCGGCAAGGACCTGGTCGGGCAAACCTGGGTGCGCAAGCTTTAGCACGCTTGCGGCACCGCCGCGCCTCAAGCCGCCGCCGCTTCGGCTTCCGCTGGCAGCCATTCCGGCGGGTCGCCGCCCAGCTGCGGCGTTGGCCGTGCCCAGTGCGGTCGCGACTCCGAAAGTTTGATAAGCGGACCGAGATGGCGCAGCGGGCCGCTGCTGGGCTGGGTCTCGATCGAGATGCTGTCGAGTTCAGCGCCTGACAGGTCGCGGTTGAAGCCGGGAAACGCCACTTTGCCCTGGCGGTAGATGAACATGCCCGACTGGCACAGCGAGACGCGGACGTGATAGCTGCCGCCCACGCGCGCCCGCTGTGCCAGCGCCAGAAGAATGCCGTAAGCGGCCAGATATCCGGTGGTGTAATCGCACGCCGCCGCCGGCAGCAGAGCCGGGCCATCGGGGCGGGCGGCGGTTTGGCCATCATGACACAGGCCGGTCATGGTCTGGGCCACCTGCTCCCAACCGCCGCGATGACTGAACGGACCGTCGGCACCGTAGCAGTTGATGCTGGCGTAAATGATGCCCGGCCGCAGGGCCGCAACCGCGTCGGGTGCAAAGCCGAGTTTGGCGATGGCGCCGGGGCGGTAGCCCTGGGAGAACACATCCGCCCCCCTGACCAGCGCCCGCAAACAGGCGACGTCGTCCTTGAGCGCCAGATCGAGGAATGTGCTGCGTTTGCCGTGGCTGGTGTCAAGGACGTGCTCTGGGATCTGCGGCAGGCGCGCCGCGGTCACCATCAGGACGTCGGCGCCGTGTTCGGCCAAGGTGCGCGCCGCCATCGGGCCAGCCAGGATGCGGGTCAGGTCCAAGGCGCGGATGCCGCTCAAGGGGCGACCGCCCGGCGGTAGCGGCTCGGGGTCACTGTCGCCGATCTTGCTGATCTCGACGATCGGCTTGGCGGCCAGCACTTGACCATGTGGATGGGCCAACCACTCGGCATTTGAGCGGACCATGCCGCCGCACACCCGGGCTTCGTCAATTGCCGCCTCCAGCTCCAGCGCGTCCCACTTGGCAACGGCACTGGCGACCGAGGGCGGATTGGGTTCACAACCGAGCAGCTTCAACATCCGCGCCTCGAGGTTCGGGAGCCCGAAATGCGGCAGCACCCAGCGCCCGTCCTTGGTCCGCCATGGTTGGGTGATGGCGATCATCGCCTGGTGTTGCTGGTTGATGATCGGCCTAAAGGCGCCATCTGGTCCCGGCCGCCGCAGGTAATGGGAACTGCGCAGGCCGGCCGCCGCGTGCGGGACGTCGATTGCAACTTTTTGCCGCCGGCCGGTCTTCTGCTCCCAGATGTCGGAGATGGCGACGCCGACGCCACCAAGCACGGCGGCACAGGTTTCTGCCACCTTGAAGCGCGTGGAAAATACCGGATCGGCGCCGGTGATGGTGACGGCGTCGGCTTCGGGCGGCGCTAGACCGCACAGCGCCGCGCGCACGCCCAGGACCTCGTCAAATGCCGTTGCCATGGCCATCCTCCCGGTTCGGGTCATTGTGCCCGGGCTGCCGACAAAGGTCTATACGACTTGGATCGGCGGCGTTGGGGCGTGGGCCCGGCGCCTCTCGCCGCGTCGGACCATCGCCGATATGCTTCGGTCAGAGCGCGTGGAGCGAAAGCACATGACATGGCAGATCGGCGACGTCAGGGTCACGAAGATCGTCGAACTCGAGACCACCGGCGGCAGCCGGTTCATCCTGCCGCAGGCGACGCCCGAGGCCGTGCGCCCCATTGCCTGGCTGTTCCCGCATTTCGCCGACGCCACCGGCCGCCTCAAGATGAGTATCCATGCGCTGGTCGTCGAAGCGCCGGGACGCCGCATCATCATCGATACCTGCCTCGGCAATAACAAGAAGGAACGGCGCATTCCGACCTGGAACGACCGGCAAGGTCGCTTCCTCGATGATCTGACTGCGGCGGGGTTCCCGCCGGCAACCATCGACACCGTGCTGTGCACGCACTTGCATGTCGATCACGTCGGCTGGAACACCATGCTGGTCAACGGCGCGTGGGTGCCGACGTTTCCAAAGGCGCGCTACCTTTTCGGCCAGGTCGAGTACCAGCACTGGAGCACGCAGCGGACGCGCAGCGACATGCTGCCCGTGTTTGCCGACAGCATTAAACCCATTTTTGACCGCGGACTGGCCGAGCTGGTGGCGTGGGATCACCAAATCTGCGCCGAGGTCAAGCTGATCCCGACCCTTGGCCACACCCCAGGCCACGCCAGCGTTATGATCAGCTCCAGGGGCATGCACGCCATGGTTACTGGTGATTTTGCCCACCATCCCTGCCAGTTGGCGCATCCCGAGTGGAACTCGACGGCCGACTTCGACCCCGACACCGCCACGGCGACCCGCCAGCGCCTGCTGAACGAGCTCGCGGGCGCACCGGTGCTGGTGATCGGCACGCACTTTGCCGGCCCTACCGCCGGTCACGTCGTGCGCGAGGAAAGCGGCTATAAACTCCTGGTTTGAAGGCCAGGCTCACGGCCCCGGATCGGTCGGGGCGTTGGGTTGCACCCAACGCATCGATGAGGGGTGCGCCCGCTGGCTTCGATGGCGATGGCCGTGCGGCTTGAGTGAGACGGGCGGGCTTTGCAACGTGCGTGGAGGATCCGCGATGATCGATCAGCGGTTCGGGGACAAGGGGCCAACTGCGGAAGGTGGCTGCACGTGTCGTGGCGTGCGCTATCGGCTCGACGGCACGCCGCTCATCGTTCATGCGTGCCACTGCCGCTGGTGTCAGCGTGAGACCGGAACGGCGTTCGCGCTCAACGCCTTGTACGAAGCCGATCGCGTCACCCATCTCGCGGGTGAGCCGGAGATGGTGGTGACGCCATCGCTGAGTGGCAACGGCCAATCGATCGCCCGTTGCCCCAGGTGCCGGGTCAGCATCTGGAGCAATTATCCCCAGGCCGGTGCCGCCGTGCGCTTCGTCCGGGTCGGGACCCTCGACGACCCCGATCGCTGGCCGCCGGACATCCATATCTACACCGGCTCCAAGCAGCCATGGCTGGTGTTGCCACCCGGTGCCAAGGCGGTGGCCGAGTTCTACGATCTGGAGACGACGTGGCGAGCCGAAAGCCTCGAGCGGCGTCGCGCCCTGCGCGGCCTCGCTGGCAACTGAGCGCGGCGCGCCTCGAAGGGGAGCACAACCCGATCGCGACGGCCGCCTTAAGCCTTCATCTTCGCCTCGACGCCGAGCATGCCCGATGGCTTCAGCATCAAGACCAGGATCAGCAAAATGAAGGCGTAGACATCCTTGTAGGTGCCCGAAACCAGACCGGCCCCGAGGCTTTCGACGACGCCGACCAGGAGGCCACCGACAATTGCACCCGGCAGGCTGCCGAAGCCACCGACGACCGCGGCCGCGAACGCCTTGATCAGGACGGCAACGCCCATCTGCACCTGCACGTAGTTGATGGGGCCAATCAAAACGCCCGCCGCCGCACCCAGCGCACAGCCGATGCCGAAGATCACCGAAATCATCAGCGGCACGTTGACACCGCTCAAGTAGGCAATGTCCTTGTTATAGGCAACGGCGCGCATCGCCAGGCCAAGCATGGTCTTCTTCAGGATGAGATTGAGGCCGAGCATCAACACCACGGCGGCGGCCACGATCCATGCATAGGACATTGGCAAGGTCAGATTGCCGATCTCCAGCGGCCGGCCAAATGGCACCGGGAACGGCAATGGCTTGGCACCCCAGACCAGGAAGGCGATATTCTGCAGCACGATCGACATGCCAAAGCCGGCGATGATCATGCCCATGCCGGCAACTGTATAGCCGCCGCCGGCGCGCGTCAGCCGGCGGTAGAACAGGCGCTCGATCAGCACCCCGAGCAAGCCGGTCAACACGATCGCCAGCACCAAGGTCGGCACGTACGGCAGCGCCAGATGCTGAAACAACATGAGCCCGATGAACGCTCCCAGCATGTAAATCTCGCCATGCGCGAAGTGCACGATGTCGAGGCCCGAATAGATCAGCGAAATGCCGAGCGCCACCAGGGCGTAGACCATGCCCACCGACAGGCCGATGATGAGAAGATCAATGACGTAGTCCACGCCTCACGCCTTTGCCCGGTAATCTGCCGCCGCTTGCGGCGGCTAGAGTTGCGCCTCACGGTTGGCGACGGTGCCGCCGAGATAAGACAGTCGCACGTTGTCGTCGTGCATCAGCTCGGCCGCCGTACCCTCGATGTGGATGATGCCGTCCTTGATGACGTAGCCATAGTGCGCCAGCAGCAGGGCCATGCGCACGTTCTGCTCCACCATCAGCACCGTCATACCGTCGCGGCAGATGCGATTGATGGTGCGAAAGATATCGAGCACGACCTGCGGCGCCAACGCGGCGCTCGGCTCATCTAGCATGATCATTGTCGGGTTCGACATCAGGCCGCGGCCGATGCATAGCATCTGCAGCTGGCCGCCGGACAAGGTGGCGGACAGCTGGCTGCGCTTTTGCTTCAGCACGGGAAAGTAGCCGTAAACACGCTCCATGTTGGCGGCCCTGTTGCTCCGATCGCCGACGACGTAGGCGCCCAGTCTCAGGTTTTCCTCAACAGTCATAGCGGGAAAGGCGTCCTTGCCCTGCGTCACCTGCACCAGGCCGCGGCGCACGATGCGATCTGGTCGCAAGCCATCGACCCGCTCGCCGGCAAATGCAATGGAGCCGCTGCGCGGCCTGATCAATCCCGAGATCGCCTTGAGCAGCGTGGATTTGCCGGTGCCGTTGCCTCCGAGCAGGGCCACGATTTGACCGCGGCCGACCTTGAGGCTGGCGCCGTTGAGGATCTGGATGCTGCCGTAGCCAGCCACGAGGTTGTCAATTTCGAGCACGCGTCCGATCCTGGTGCTGGTTGAATTTGGTCGCTAGGCGGAGCTTTGCAGGAACGCCCGCACCTGGTCGTCCTGCATCTCTTTACCCAGATAGGCTTCGATCACGCGATGATCGCTCTTGATCATCGCCGGCGGCCCCTCGGCGATTTTTTCCCCATGCTCGAGCACGCTCACCGTTTCGCAGCTGTCCATGACCACCTTCAGGATATGCTCGATGATGATGATGGTGAGACCAAAGCGGCGCTTGAGTGCGCCGATCGTCTCCAGCAAAATCTCGACATTGACGGGGGAGAGGCCGGCCGCCGGCTCGTCCAGCAGCAAGAGCTTGGGCCGCATCGCCATGGCGCGACCGAGCGCCAGCAAACGCCGCTGGCCGCCGGACAACTCGCCGGCCGGCATGTCGGCATAGTCGGCGAGCCCGATGAAGGCCAGCAATTCCAGCATCTCATCGCGCACCCGCTGTTCTTCAACCCACATCCGGCCTGAGCCAAGCACCGCTGCCACCGACCCGTAGCCGATCAGGCTGTGGTGTCCGATCAGCATGTTCTCCAGTACGCTCATGCCGGTAAAAATGCGCAGCAGCTGGAAGGTACGCGCTAAGCCGCGCTGGGCGATGGCGTGCGCCTGCCAGTCAGTGATGTCCTGGCCGTCAAAGCGGATGCTGCCGCCGGGCTCGGGCTGGTAGATGCCGCAGATCAGGTTGAAGAGCGTGGATTTGCCCGAACCATTCGGGCCGATCAGGCCGCGTACCTCGCCGGCGCGGACGGCGAGGTCAACCTTGGATACGGCGGTCAGGCCGCCGAAGCGCTTGCTGAGGTTGTTGAGCTCGAGCAGCAGCATCTAGCTTTTCTCGCGGTCGGCGGCTTGGGCGAGCTCAAGGGAGCGCGCGCGGATTGCCCTGAACCGCCGCCGCACCAGGACGTCGTCGATCAGGCCGCCGAGGCCGCGGGGGAGGAACATGACCGTCAAGACGATCACCGAGCCGAACATCACCATGCGGTACTGGTAGTAGTCACGGGTAAGGTCGTCGATCAGGGTGACGATGATGGCCCCGATCACGCCGCCCCAGATGTGGCCGATACCGCCAAGCACCACCATCAGCAGCAGGGTGACCATTTCGGTGATGGTATAGCTGTTTGGGTGCAGGAAGCCCGGCGCCATGTGCGCCTGCAGGCTCCCGGCACAGCCGGCGTAGAGCGCGCTCAGCACGAAGGCGATCAGCTTATATTTTCGTACATTGACGCCGCTGGCGGCAGCCGCCAGCGGATCTTCGCGCACCGCCTTGAACGCGCGGCCAACGTCGGAACTGAGAATAGAAAACGAGACATAGAGCCCGAGCATCGCCAGCGGCATGGCGATGTAATAGTAGGAGCGATGACTGGCGAACACAAAGCCACCGATGGTGGGTGGCGGGATGCCCTCATAACCGATGGCGGCACCGAGCCAGTCGGTCCCGGAAATAACGATGCGGACGGATTCGGCGAGCCCGAGTGTTGCCAGCGCCAGGTAGGCTCCCTCCAACCGGAACGAGGGGACCCCGACCATGGCTCCCGCCAGACCGGCGAGGAGCATGGCTGCCGGTAGCGCCGCCCAAAACGACAAGCCGAGCTTGGTAGAGAATACCGCCGAGGCATAGGCGCCGACGGCCGCCAGCGCCATATGCCCGACCGTCACCTGGCCGGCGAAGCCTTTGACGATGTTGAGGCCAACCGCCAGGATGATGTTGATCAAGATGACGTTGACCACGAACTGGCTATAGGCATTGCTGAGCGCCAACGGCAGCGGCAGCAGCAGGGCGCCGGCGCCGATCCAGGCAAGTCCGCGGTGCGGCTTGCGACCGTCGACGCCGGCGTCACGGCGAGGCACGGCGGTGTTGGTAAGTTCGCTCGTCTCGGTGCGCTTCATTGTGGCTGGCGTGAGTTCGACGCCGAAATGACCTTGCCCGGGGCGACCGGCCTGGTGCCGGCCGCCGGCGACGATCGCGGTCCCCGCTAGAGGCCGAAGTCGGCGTCGAAGCCGACCCGCGCCAGCACATTCATGTCGTAGTCCTTGCCGCCCTTGGTGTATTCCACAAGGATGCCGGTGCGGTTGCCGTCACGGCACTGCGGCGTCGGATCGGCACAGAAGCTGATCGGACCAGAGGCCAGTCCGCTATAGTTCTTGATGTTGGCGAGCGCATCACGAATGGCCGCGCGATCGGCCTTGAGCGAGGCCTCGGTCAGCTCAAGTTTGGCGGTCTGCAGCGCCAGTTTTACCAGCTGCGCCGTCTCATAGGCCTGGCTGAAGTCATGGTCCGGGCAGCGAACCTTGTAGGTCTGCTGCACCATCTTCACAAATTGCTGCGCCACCGGCCGCTCGTCCTTGCAGGAAAAGGCCGCGGCAAAGATGAGCCCCACCACCGCGTCGCCGGCGAGCTCGGGAACCGGCGCATTGGAGGCGGCGGATGCCGCTACCCGGCGCACCCGGCTTGCAATGCCAACCTCGAGCGCCTGCTGGGTGATGCGGGCAATGGCATCGAGCTGACCGCCGATCGCCAACACTTCCGGGTTCAGCGATTTGATCTTGAGGAGATGCGACCTGAAATCAAGATCGGTCTCCTGCATCTGCGCTTCGTAGAGGGGTTCGATCTGGTAGGTCTTGCGCATGAACGCCATGTAGTCCTTGGCAAAACCGATGGCGGCGCCGTCCGTGGTGTAGAGATAGGCGACCTTCTTGCCGGCGTGCTCGGACAGGTATTTGGCGTGGATCGCCGCATAAAAGCGCTCCGATACCGAGGTGCGAAACACCCAGGCGCTGCCCTTCTTGGTGATGTTGGCGTTGGTCGAGTGCGGCACGATCTGCGGCACCTCTTCCTTGGCGGTGACGTCGACCATCGGCAGCGACACCGAGCTGCAGGTCGAGCCGAGCACGAGATGCACCTTGTGCTGGTGAATAAAGCGGTTGACGTTGGCAATGCCCTTGTCGGGCTTGCATTCGTCGTCGAGCAGGATGACCTCGACCTTCTTGCCGTTGATGCCACCCGCGGCATTGACCTGTTCGAGCTGCTCCTTGGCGAGCTGGCCGTATTTGAGGCCGTTCTCCACCACCATGCGCAGCGTAATGCCGATCCGGATCACGCCATCTTGCGCACGCGCCGGGCTGGCCGCGAGCCCGGCGGCGACCGCCACCACCAGGACCCGAGCCAAGCTCGCTCGATTGCCGTATTGCCGCATGAGCGCATCCTCCGTCGCTTTTGTTCTCGATTAATGGTTTGGCTTAGCAGAAGCTGCGGCCAGCATCGCAACCGGCCTGCCGAGCCCCTGGTGCGCACCGCGGCATTGTTGCCTCTCGGCCACGGCCGGCGCCAAGCTTCTCCTGCGGCGGCCACGCCGGTGGCGCTCACGACCAACCCTTGAGGCTGCCGCCGGCGAGCCAGTGCGCTCCCAGGGCATAGAGCGCCTCGACCTTTTCGCCCTTGAGCCCCGGCATGTCGGTCTTGACCTTGTATCCAATCCCGGTCTGCAGGTAGGCCAAGTGGCGGTAGCCGACGGGAAAGCTTTCAAGCCGCGTCTTGTCGAGCACCAGACGTGCCGCCGGATCCACCGGTGCAATGCTGTCCTTCTCGTAGATCGGCTGGCGCAGCACGATGCCCCAACGGCCGTCGCGCTTTTCCAGGAAGTCATAGAACCGGCCGGTGCACACGACGTCGGCCCATTCGCCTTCGACCTGGCTGCGCTGCGAAATCGTCATCTTGGTCTGCGCGATGGCGCGCTCCCGGTTAACATCGATGGCGATGCCGCCGAGGAAGTGCAGGATGCTGACGCCCTTATCCCAGCCGGCTTGCGAGACGCGAATGAAGTCCTCAAACGAGCCCTGGAACCAGGTCGCCATCATGACCCCATCGGCGTGCCACACGCTGCGAAAGCGCTGCCAATCGCCGGCGTCCCGCCAAACCACCCAATTCTCCAGCAAATCCCGGATTTCGCGCCTGTCTTCGCTCGCCGCACTGCTGGTTGCCTCACGCATGGCGATACCTTTGCTTGGGTTGTGGCCCCGCCGCCGGCGCGCAAGCCTTGCCCGAATAACACCTGCGGGCGAGGCCCAGAGCCGCCCAACCGGGCGACCCAGGTCGCCAGCAGCAGATGCCGGAGCGGCAAGCCCCCGCGCGCCACCCCCGAGGTTATAGGAGCGCGCGCAGCGGCGCCACGCGCGGGTGATCGCCTCGGGCGAGCGCCCGGGAAAAACGGGGCGGCCGGCTGTCTCGCGGCCGCGCCCCAGCCGTCGCCGGCCCCCTAGAAAAGTGGCCGCGAGAACCCCTGTCACGCATCGGCCAAAGCAACCACCGTTCAAGTCCGGCTGCAGGGGATCGCCAGGCGGCCCGGTCGGGGTTGGCCCGGATGCCTCACCGGCGCCGGTGATGGGAACATCCTACCCTCGGCCCTTGGCGCCCACCGGCGCGAGCCTTATTTATTGGGCCTCGCAACTGAACCCACGGGCGCATGCGGAGCCGTCCTTGAGCGCCGACCCCTACCAGATTCTCGGCGTCGCCAAGAATGCCTCCCAGGAGGACATCCGCAAGGCGTACCGGGCCTTGGCCAAGAAGCTGCATCCCGACCTCAATCCCGGCGACAAGAGCTGCGAAGAGAAGTTCAAAGCGGCGTCGGCGGCCTATGATCTCATCGGCGATCCCGACAAGCGGTCGCGCTACGACAAGGGTGAGATCGATGCGTCGGGGATGGAACGGCCCCCGCGCGGCTTTTATCGTGAGCATGCCGGCGGCGCCCAGGATCACTACGCCAGCGCCGATGGCTTCGCCGACATGGCCGGAGCCGACGAGCTGTTGGCTGAAATCTTGCGCCGCGGGGGTGGCGGCAAGGTGCGCCTGCCTGGGCAGGATCTCCACTATCGCCTCGAGCTTGACTTCCTCGATGCCGTCAATGGCGGCAGGCGACAGATCACGCTTCCCGACGGTGCCAGCCTCGATGTCACCATTCCGGCCGGCACCCGCGAGGCACAGGTGCTGCGGCTCAAGGGCAAGGGCACGCCTGGGCTCAATGGTGGACCTCCCGGTGATGCGCTGATCGAAATTGGCGTTCGCCCGCATGCGCTTTTCAGCCGTGATGAAGACGACATCCGTCTGGAGCTGCCGATCGCACTGGGCACCGCCGTGCTCGGTGGCAAGGTCGAAGTGCCGACCTTGGATGGCGCCGTCACCATGACGGTCCCGAAATGGTCCAATAACGGCAGCGTGCTCCGGCTCAAGGGCAAGGGCGTGCCGCGGCGCGACGGCAGCCGCGGCGATGCCTACGTCAAACTGAAGCTGATGCTGCCCGCCACGCCCGATCCCGAGCTCGAGCAATTCGTGCGCCAGTGGCAGTCCGAGCACGACGATCAGTCACGCGCCAATCCGGGAGCTGAGCATGGATGATCGCGAATTCCTGGCGCGCGCTCGGCTCGACACTGAGGTGCTCGAGACCTGGATTGCCGCCGGCTGGTTGCTGGTCGGTCCCGAGAGCGGCGAGCGGCAGTTCACCGAGCTCGATCTGGCGCGGGCCGAGCTGATCCACGACCTCAAGGGCGATATCGGCGTCAACGATGAAGGCATCGGCGTCATTCTTGACCTGCTCGACAAGCTGCACGGCGTGCGTCGCACGCTCGACCTGATTTTGTCGGCCATCCGCGCCGAGCCCGATGACGTGCGCGGGCGCCTCGTGGTCAGTGCCGAGGCCGTCATGCGGCATCGCCAGATCGGGCCGGCGGGTCCGCGCTCGGCCGACGCCGACCAAGCTTGGGACGACAATCGCTGACTGCGCGGGCGACGGGGATCTGTGGACCCGAGCGGCGGCCCCGCGAGGTGCGCGGCGCCGTACCAAGGTCTGCCGCGGCCACGACTACTTGGGTGTCAGATCTGGCGGCAGCGGCGGCACGTCGATCGGTGGGATCCCCGGCGCAGCGAGATTTGGCAGCATTCGTTGCAGCCGATCCTCGATCTCTTCCTGCCGCAGCGGCGCTGACGGGCCCCGAGACTGTGCATCGGCCGGTTCCAGCACATGCACGAGCCGCGGATAGCATAAGGTCAGCATTAGCACCAAGGCTTGTGCCAGCAAGAAGGGCAGCAGGGCTTTGGCGAAGGTCAGCGGCGGAACGTGCGCGCCCAGCACCCCGCGCGTCATGATCAAGGCGTAGCCGACCGGGGGCAACAGGAAGCTTGCTTGCAAGGTCAAAAGCACGAGGCTTGAGACCCAGGCCGCGTCGGGTACGCGAATGAGCAACGATGGGATCAAGATCGGCACGGCAACAAAGATGATCTCGAAGGCGTCGAGCACGAAGGCGGCGATGAAGATGGCGCCGAGGACGGCGCCGGTGGCCGCGAGATCTCCCCCCGGTAAGGCCGCGACCCAGTGCTCGATCAGCTTGTCGGTGCCGAGCAGCCGCAACACCAAGGTGAAGGTGGTGGCCGCCAGCAGCGGGGCAAACAAGGCCCCGGTCGTTGCCATGCTTTCCGTCAACATGTCACCGAGCATGCTGGCCTTGACCTGGCGCGTCAGCAGGCCCACGGCCATCAGCAGGACCGCGCCGGCGGCGGCACCCTCGACCGCAAAGATGTAGCCGGTGGCGACCCCACCCAACAGCAGCACCAGGAATGCCACCGTTGCCAGGGTCAACAGCATGTCGCTCCACTTTGGGCGCGCGTAATTTGCCATTTCGAGCGCACCGCCGCCGCGGCGATTGGCCGAATACCATCCGACCGCCAGGCTCAACAGCAAGAACAGCGCGGCCGGGATCATGGCCGCACGCAGCACGTCCTGAGTGTTGATCACGCGATCCATGCGTCCCGTGGCATTGACCGCGAACGTGTGCGCGCTCAGCATGGCGTCGCCGAGCAGGATCAGGACCAGCGACGGTGGGATGACCACGCCCAGCGTACTGGCAACCGCAATGCTGGCGTGGCGCATGGGCGTGGGCAAACCCGCCGCCCTGAGGCTCGGTTCCACGGCGCGGGCGAGCGCCAAAACGCTGGCACCGACCGATCCGCTCATCGGCGCCAACAGCGCCCCGAGGCCCAAGCCTGCGACCACGGGCGTACCGGGTCGGCGCGGCAGCAGCCCGAGCAGGGTCCGCACCACCGCCGGTGCCACGGTCAATCGGTTGAGGAGCGCCCCCATCAACACGTAGAGCGGCAACGCCTGCAGCAAATCACTCTCGAACAGATTAAAGAGGCGCGTCGACACGGTGCCGAGCAGGGCCATGGGGATGGTCCCGCTCACGACGCCGATGCCGGCGCCGAGCACCGCCGCAAAAATTAACACCGCATAGGCCGGCAATCCCGTCAGCAGCAACGTCATGCCGACCAAGGCCAGCAGCACCAGGCCAAGCGCCGGCATTACTGTCGATCCCCGCCGCGAGCGCCGCAAAAGTCCAGAATGATGCCGGCAAGCATGCCGACCGCCAGCACCCAAACGGCAAGCTTGATGACGAAGTAACCGGGGTTGCCGGTCTCGGGAAAGCGCTCAAGTTGCGCCAAGGAACGCACAATGAGTGGCGTGCTGGCGACGACAATAGCGAGCGCCCATGGCGCCAACGCCACCAGGTTGCAAATGCGGGTCAACAGCCGACGGGTCGACGGGCGATAGCGGCGCGCGAAGGCATCGGTGGCAAGGTGCGTCCCGGCACGCGTTGCGCTAGTCACGCTGGCGGCGACATAAAGCGCGAACATCCATTGCCCGAGGTCGTTGGCCTCGCGCGAATAGGCGTGCACATATTCCCTGAGGGGCCACTGCAGGAAGAGCAACAGGCCGATCGGCAAAGCCAGCCATTTGAAGACGCCCAGCACACGGCTAAGCGCCCGATCCAGTCGGCATCCCAGCATTGGCAAGCGCCCGCCCCCTATAGCGGCAGCCTGGGACTATACAACTGGGCGCGCCGCCGCGCCAAGCCGCCAGGGCTGACGCGGGCTGACGCGTGCTGGGCTGGCACCTTGGTGCGGCGCGTGCCAATGTCACGCCCACCCAAGCCACCTGATCCGGTTGGGCGAACCATGCAGACCGACAAAAACGGCACCTACAACAAGTTCGATGTCTTGGTCGCCATGATCCTCGCCGTGCTGGCGACGGCATGGATCATCGCCTACATCGTGGCCTTTATCCAAAGCGGTCCAGCCTAGACCGCCAAAGGCACGCGCCGTCGACCTTGGCAGGGGATAGCGGGTGCGCGGGCACACGCCACCGGTGTTGGATGCGGCACCCTAGAGCCGCCCAACCGCGACCGCCGCCAACCCCGAATGCGACTACCCCGTGCTCAGTCTCCGCGGGGGTTCATCACGCTGTCGGGCGGCAACCTGTCTGTCGCTGGTGCGCAGCCCTGCGCACCGAGACAAATGAGGATCGCAAGGATCATCAGAGCATAGTGCATGTGCGGGCAATAAACGGTTTCGGCCCGCGCCGGCAAGCCCGTTCCTCGTGTCACCTGTGGGCTTGCCCACATCTGTGGCTCTGAAACACGCAACTGTTGCCCGCTCACAACTCGGTGCGGGGGTTGGTGGGGTGAGTGCGCAACCTGAGCCTTGTCAGTTTTCCCGAGGCGCGCGTGCGCCATTGAGGCGTGGCGATGGCGGCGCGCATCCTTTCACCGTCCCCAAGCCAACGCCGCTACATCAGCGCGGTCAGCACCACCTTGTGCAGGGTCGCGGTGAGCGCGGCGCCGCACAGCATCATGGCGCCGAAGATGGCAGCAAACGCGGCCGCCGTGGCCGCATGGTTCAAGGCTTTCATGATCTACTTCTTCGATTGCGACGCGGTACGGCTTGCAGCATGCAAATAACCGCGCGCCCTGAGCTGGCGTTCCGGTAGGCCGCGACGCGGCTGTGGATAACGCCCGTCGCGGCGATCTCGCGCCCGCGCGGCCGCCGAGTGCGCGCTTTGATGGGACCTGCACTCAGTCCCGCAAGCCGCTGACAAGGCGCAACGTTTATGGCTCGACGTGTCTCATCATTTAGATGCGCGCTGCGCAGCATCGAATTGCCGGCGAAGTTTGTCGTTTGACGACGGCTTGGCGCTTGGTTGCCGTGGCGCTGTTCGCTGGCGGATCACAACATGCAACGGCTTGTGCCGTTACCGCGCCGTCAAACGCGATCAGTTGCGTGCGTGCCCACCTCGCGCAGGGGCGCGCGGCGGGAACCAGGCGGTTCGGGTGCGCGTTTGTTGAGAGCGATGAGAGCGGCAGTGCCGCGGCGAGCGGACCGCTCGCAGCTTGAACATCGAAGATAGGGATCACACGGCGATGGCTGCCACCGAACCGCTTGCGATCGAGCGCGAGCGATATGTGACCTCACGGACGATCAGCATTCTGGCGGCGCTCGCCGTCGATGCCGGGCTCGTTTGGCTGTTGTTCTTCAGGGCCACCTACAACCCGCCGGTCGGCGAGGCGGAAATGTTTTGGGTGCGCGTTACCGCCGCGTTCGGCGCCTATGCGGTCCTGCAACAATGGACGCTCGCCAATCAGACCGGTAGGGGCGACGATTTTTCGGCCGCACTCGACAAGTTCGTCGCCGCAAGCCCGATCGTGGTGGCGGCGGTGATCGAGGCCTACTGGCTCGGCGCCGAGGGCTCCGGCGCCCTGTCTTGGCGGCATCACGCCGTTGCGTTGCTGTGGTCGGCATTTGCCTTGACCGATTTCTTTGCCACCGACATCACCAATCAGCGGCTGCGAGCCCGCCAGTTCAATGTTGGCGACCATGCCGGCTAGCGCCGGGCGCGAGCCGGTATGGTGATCGTAGGCGTGGTGCGATCGGGTGGTGGCGAGACAAAGGGGCGGCGTGCTCCAGCTCGCCCCCCGGCGCCATGAGACAGGACCGAGCGACGCGACCAAGGCCGTGTGTGGGAGCGAGGCTTTGGGTTTGCCGGCCGCAAGGGTGAGCTCGCGGGCGGCGGCGTGATGTCTTCCGTTCACGACACGCCCCGGCGGGCATCGATCGCGGCGCCACCATGGGCTTCGCCAGCTCCAGCGATAGCTCGGGCGCCGGTGCACGCGGGCTCTCTATGGCATCGGCCGGGTGCAGCTTGCCACCGGGATCGGCCAAGGGCGGGGCCAGGACTTCCCCCGATATCGATCACGCCATCGCGCTGTATGCTGACTTGGCAACGGTTCGGGCAACCAGCGATGGCCTCGATGACAGCCCTGCGCGGCGTTCCGCCGACACCCCTCCTGACCGAGTTCACCGACGCTGTCGGCGATGCCACGACCCCGGCGCAGGTGCTCGATGTCCTAAATGCGTTCGCCTCGACGTTGCTACCAGTCAGCGTGCTCGGTGCGGCGCGTATGCCGCTGCAAACCTCCGACTGGCGCTCAACCAAGCTTGGGCGGGATGTGTTTTTGCACACCTCGGCGCCCGAAGGTTGGTGGGACGAGTATGCCGCCGCGGCACGGCGCGAATACGATCCCGGTATCATGATGGCGCGGGCGAGCCTGATGTCGTGCACCTGGACCGAGACCATGCAGATGCTGGAGCCGATCGGCATCGATCGCTGGCCCTACGAGCTGGCGCTCAAGTATGGCATGCGCGATGCCCTGACCTGCTCCGTCGGCCGGCGCTGGCTGGTCTGCTACTGGTCCGGACAGGTCCTGAGCAAGATCCTGACGCAGCCCTACCGCATCATCCTGTTTGCCGCCGCCAGTTTTGCCGCGCTGCGCCTCGAGCAATTGATCGTGCACGATCCGAGATGGATGGGAAAGCGGGCTCGCATAACCGCACGCGAACTCGCCGTGTTGCGCTTGGTCTCCGCGGGGCGGCAGACGGCCGAGATCGCCAAGGCGCTTGAACTCGGCGAAGAAACGGTCCGCAGTCACCTCAAGAAGGTGCTCGAGAAGCTCGGGGTGCGCAACCGCACGCAGGCCGTGGCCGAGGCCATTCGCCAGCAGCTGATCCCTTGAGCTCGCGCGTCGCGGCCGGCTCGGGTTGTTGGGACCTCTGAGCACCGGCATCCCGTTGGCGTCGGATGGAAGCGGCGCCCGCGCATTTGCGGGTTTGACCTGATTACCGCGCACGGCGCCCAGGTTCACCTTGCGGCCGGGAAAAAGGAAGGAGACCCGGCATGTTTTTCAGCTCGAAGTCGCTTGCAGTTGGCTCAGTGGTTTCAGTTCTCCTGGCCTGCGGCACGGCTGCCGTGGCGCAATCGCAGCAAACTCCGCCGGCGGCCGCGCCGCCGCCAGCCGGCGGCCAGTCCTCGCCGCTGCGCGATTTCCGGCAGATGATCGAGAAAGAGCGCGCGCAGGCGCGTGACCGCGTCGCCGGTGCCGTCGGTCGCATCGAAGCCGCTTGTCGCGAAGAATTGCGCAATTTCTGCAGCACCGTGACGCCCGGCGAGGGCCGGCAGTTGCTGTGCATGCAAGCGCACGAGGACAAGCTCAGCAACCAATGCGAGCTGGCCCTGCTCGACGCATCGCGCAATGTGCAACAAACCATGCAGCGGGTCAGCCGCGTCGCCCAGGCATGCTGGAGCGATATCCAGGCTCAGTGCGCCGGCGAAAGCTCGGTCATCCGCTGCATGGCCGAAAAGCGGCCGGCATTGTCACCCAACTGCCAGGCCGCCGCCGCCGAGCTCCGTCCGGCGGCGCAGCCGCCCGAGCAGCAACGACGCCCATCGCTGGCGGGCGCGCCGATTTTAAGCGCCGATGGCGTCAAAGTCGGTGAGGTGACCGCCGTTAAAAGCGGGCTCGACGGCAACCCGCAAATGATCCAGGCGGAAATGGGCAATCGGCTCGGCCTCGGTACCACACCCGTGCTGATTACACCCGACGAGTTCGAAATGCGGGCCGAAGGGCTGCAGTTGCGCATGCGCGCCGATGAGATCGAGGCGGTGCTGCAAGAGCAGCTGGCGGGACAGCGGCAATAGGCATCGCCGTTGCCGGGCCGGCGGCTGCACAGCGCGCCGCCGGCACCTGAGCTCACCTCGGATCGTGCTGCTGATCGGATCGTGTTGCTAAAATCGTGTTGCTAAAGACGTGCCGGCCGATGCCAACCCCGCCGGCGACGTTGCGGCTTACGCCTCGACCAAACTATTGCGGATGGCGTAGCGCACCAGCCCGGCGGCGGACGACAGATTGAGCTTGCGCATTACGGTGGCGCGGTGCGTCTCCACGGTCTTGAGGCTGATATTGAGGATGTTGGCGATCTCCTTGTTGGTGTGACCTTCCGCGATCAGTTGCACCACGCCCCGCTCGCGGTTGCTGAGCGTTGATCCTTCCCGTGCCGATCGGGCCAGAAACGACTCCAGCAAGGAATCGGAGACCTTGGCGGTGAAGAAGGGCTTGTGCAACGCCAGCGATTCGATGGCGCCCAAGAGCTGGCGCTTGGCGTCGGACTTCAAGACGTAGCCGCGCGCGCCGGCACCCAGCAGTTCCTGGATCAGCGTCTCATTGTCGTGCATGGTGAAGATCAGCACTTCGGTCTTCGGCAGCCGCGCGCGAATTTGCCGGGTGGCCTCAACGCCGTTGATCAGCGGCATCGCATAGTCGAGCACGGCAACGTCCGGCTTGGTCTCCGCTGCCTTGCTGATTGCGTCCTTGCCGTCGCTCGCCTCGGCGACGACTTCCCAGTTGGCTTGGGCCTCCAGGATTCTCCGGAGCCCCGAACGCACGATCTCGTGGTCGTCTGCGATCAAGATGCGTAGCATCGACTGGTACTCCGCTGCCATCCCCGGGCTGGGGCCGTTGCTCAACGCTACGGCAAGACCGGGTCGCAACTCAGTGGAAAAAATACCGAGGCACAATCGTTTAATACCCGATTGCACGCCCGAAATCTCACTTAACCGCCAATCCGCCGCGTTCAAGCTTGGCCTTGCCAGGCGTGGGGGGCGCGCCTGACGCGGCCGGCAAATTGCAGCGGCTTCGCCAAGCGCGATCGGTGCGGCCATCGCCTGGCGCGCACCGCCGCCGCCACTGCGCACCGGCAAAGAATCGCTTAGTTGGTCGGCTGGGGCGAGAGAGAGGATTGATGACGCAATTCCTTGCCATATCGAACCGAAAAGGTGGCGTCGGCAAATCGACGATCGCGGTCATGCTGGCGCATGCGGCGGCCGCCTGGGGTCGCCAGCACGTGTTGGTGATGGACCTCGACACGCAATGCAACGCCTCGCTCATGCTGCTCGGCGGCGAGGGCTGGCAGCGGGCCTGCCGTGCCGGCCGCACCATGGCCGACTACGTCTATGATCGTTTCGACAAAGTTGCCGGTGATGAGTCGGTCTACGTCGTCAACGCCGTCGGTGACGTCAGCCATGCGCGTACCGCATCGGGCCGCGTATCCTTGCTTCCGGGCTCACAGCGATTGGAAGACATCCAGGGGGAACTCTACCTGATGCAGGCCAAAAAGCATCTCGACGCCGACGCCGTCGGCGTGCAGGTGCGCGGCCGCATGAAGCGGTTGATGAAGCACTTTGGCATGCTGTGCGATCTCGTCATCCTCGACTGTCCACCGGGGCTTTCGTTTGCGGCCTTGGCCGCCCTCGATTTGGCCGACCGCGTGGTCGTACCGTTTCGCCCGGACTTTGTTTCGCAGTTTGCGCTCGATCGCGTCGCCATGCTGATCGAACGCGTTGAAACCAGCGAGCAGCTGGCGTCAATTCCGCTCGGGGAGCGGCGCTATTGCTGTCTCGCCAACTACCTGACGGGGGCCGGGCACGAGCGGCT
>Ga0126384_10000649_pt1 | contig 19645 bp, 18 predicted proteins | sample PanSoiMetPlot_36_FD_92543 | JGI IMG/M metagenome (GOLD analysis project Ga0126384, IMG submission 92543) | Tropical forest soil microbial communities from Panama - MetaG Plot_36 | ecosystem: Environmental > Terrestrial > Soil > Tropical forest > Bulk soil | place: Panama | collected 2016-02-17 | reverse complement strand
GTTGGCAGAAAGTCGAGGTCCAAGGGCTCGGAGATGCGGAGAATGTCCTCTTCAGGCAGTTCAGCAAGAAACGTGCGCAGCGAAGGAGTATCGACCGAACGGCTGGTGAGGGGCATAGCAACCATGTCGGGGTTCCGAACCGCTGCTTTTATCGCGGCATTGAGGCACCTATAAGCAGTCCCCGGATATTTGTAAATTTCCCGGCTGTTGCGGGGAAGGCAGGCCAACTACCCCGCGCGAGCAACGAGCTAATCGCCCGCCATGACCGACATGATCGCCCCTTCGCTGCGTACCTTCCTTGCCGAAGGACGGTCGGTCGCGCTGGTCACCGTGGCAGAGGCCAAAGGTTCGACCCCGCGCGAGATGGGCGCACGCATGCTCGTAACCGAACGTGAAACGCGCGGCAGCATCGGTGGTGGCGAGCTTGAATTCCGCGCCATCGCGCAGGCGCGCGATTTCCTCAAACGCGACTCCTTGCCCACGATCCTCGACGTGGCGCTCGGCCCGGAGCTCGGGCAGTGCTGCGGCGGGCGTGTCAGCGTAAGCATCGAGCGCGCCGACGAGCGCGCACTTGCTAGCATCGAACTGGCTGAGCGCGCCGCCGCCCAGACACGGCCGATGGTCCTCGTCTTCGGCGCCGGTCACGTGGGGCGGGCCCTCGCGCGCTCGCTGAGTCTCCTGCCCTTTCGGGTGCGATGGATTGACGCGCGTGGGGGCGAGTTTGGCACGGCCCCACTGGGCGATAATGTCGAGATGATTGTCACCGAGCGCTGGGGTGAGGAGGTGGGGCGAGCGCCGCCTGATGCAGCTTACGTTGTGCTCACCCATAGCCATTCGCTCGACAGCCTGATCGTCTCGGCGGTGCTCGAACGCGGCGACTTTGCCTATTGCGGCCTGATTGGCTCGCTGACCAAGCGGCGCGTGTTTGAGCACGCTTTCCGCGAAGTTGGAATCCCCGAGGATCGCATTGCACGCCTTGTCTGCCCGATCGGGGACCGCGGTGTAGATGACAAGCGGCCGGAGGTCGTCGCCGCGCTGGTTGCCGCGGAGCTCGTCGAGGTGTTCGCCAAAGCCCGCAGAGATGCCGATCTAGGCGCTGAAGCGCCTTGAATAGAGCTCACCTTTTCGGCAACAAGTGGAGTCTATTTCTGCGTAGCAAGAACGTACCATCGCGCGGCGAGGCCGGCGCCCACCGCTCCGCGCCCACGCGAGAGGAGAACCGTGGCGCCTGCTCAGCCATCGAAGGTCACCCCAGTGGTGACGCGTGATGCAACAAGGGTCGAGCAAGGCCCCGGCACCATCAAGTTCGATCACGTGTCGGTGACGTTCGGCCGTGGGATGGACGCGGTCAAGGCGCTTGACGAGGTGACGCTTCAGTTGCGCGATGGCGAATTCGTTGGGCTCGTTGGTCCGTCCGGCTGCGGCAAGTCGACAATCCTCAAGCTCGTCTGCGGCCTGCTCGCGCCATCGAGCGGGACGGTCACGATCGCAGGCAAGCGGGTCGAACGTGGGAAACTTAGCGTCGGGATCGCCTTCCAGAACCCCACGCTGCTTCCGTGGCTCACGATTGAGCGCAACGTCATGGTGCCTCTAAAAATCGTGGAGCCGTTCCGCTCGCAGTACCGCGCGAAACGCCGTACCGAATTCCGCGACCGCGTTCACGCACTACTGGCGCAAGTAGGCCTGAAGGGCTTTGCCAACAAATTCCCGTGGCAGCTTTCAGGCGGCATGCAGCAGCGCGCAAATCTATGCCGTGCGCTCATTCACGGGTCGAAGCTGCTACTTCTCGACGAGCCATTCGGCGCGCTCGACCATTTCACGCGCGAAGCGCTGTGGGGGACGATGCAGGAACTGTGGATGCAACGCCGCCCGACCGTCTTGCTCGTCTCCCACGATCTCCGTGAGGCTGCCTATCTCGCGACCCGCATCTGCGTGATGAGCGCGCGGCCAGGCCGTATCATCTGCGATCAGGACGTAAGCTTCGCGCGCCCGCGCACCATCCCTATGACCTACGAGCACGACTTCGTCGCGCTGAACCAGCGCCTGCGCGCTCTCATAAGCGATGTTCCAACAACGTAGAGGCCAACCCATGCAACTGGCAAAACGCATGCACGAGCAAATGTCATCGATCCTCCTCATCATGGGCTTTTTCCTCGCTTGGGAAGTGCTTTGCCGGATGTTCGGCGTGAGCGACCTCGTGCTGCCGAAACCGAGTGAGATCGTCGTCACTCTGGTTAAGCAATTCCACGGGCTGCTGCCGCACTTGATCCAGACGGTTTACACAACGGTGGTCGGCTTTGCGCTTGGCCTCTTGGTCGGTGTTCTGATCGGCGGACTGATCGGGACGTCACGCCTTGCCTACAACAGCGCGTATCCGCTGCTCATCGGTTTTTCTTCGATCCCAAAAGTCGCGATTATTCCGATCCTCGTGGTCTGGTTCGGCGCAGGCACGGTACCCGCCGTCCTCACCTCGCTCATCATCTGTTTCTTTCCGATCGTCGTGAACGTGGCTACTGGCCTAGCCACCACCGAGCCCGAGCTTGAGGACGTGCTTAAGGCGCTGGGCGCAAGTAAGCTCGACATTCTGTGGAACGTTGGGTTGCCCCGCACAATGCCTTATCTGTTTGCATCGCTCAAAGTTGCGCTCACCGTCGCCTTCATCGGCACAATCACTTCGGAGACGATCGCCTCCAACCAGGGCATCGGCACAGTCATGATGATCGCCTCGGCAAATTTTGACGTGCCGCTCGTGTTCGCCGGGCTGCTGCTGGTCTCGATCATGGGCGTCGCGCTCTATGCGGTGTCTGCGCTGATCGAACAGAAAGTCACCGGTTGGGCCAATCGAAAGACCGAGTTTGCAATGGGGTAACTAGTCTGCAACGATCGGGCTGAACAGGAGGTTTTCTAATGATACTGGAACGCTTGACCGCGGCATGCTGCGCGCTTGCCCTCTCACTAGGTTTTGCAAGTGCGCAAGAACTCACAAAAATCAAGTTCACGTTGGACTGGAAAGTCCAGGGGCCGCACGCGTGGTTCTACTTGGCACGCGACAAGGGCTATTTCCGCGAGGCGGGCCTCGAGGTGACGGTGGATCAAGGCGAAGGCTCGGCTGCGACGGTCACCCGCATCATGTCGGGCGCCTATGATGCTGGGTTTGGCGACATGAACGCCATCATCCAGAACGCGGCAACTCGGCCGGGCGAGCAGCCGGTGATGGTCTATCTCATCTACAACCGCTCACCATTTGCGCTGATCGTCAAATCGAGCGGCCCAATAAAGACGCTAAAGGATCTAGAGGGCAAGTCGCTCGGCGTCCCGGCGGGCTCCGCCACTCACCGCATGCTTGCGCCGCTCGCGAAAAAGAACGGCGTCGACGAGAGCAAGATCAAGGTAGTCAATGTCGCGCCCAATCTGGTCGAACAAATGCTGATCCAGGGCCAGGTGGACGTGATCGCTGCCTTCGCTGCAACGACCTACATGAACGTGGTCGCGCAACGGCAAGACCCTGAGAAGGACTTCCGCTGGTTCTTCTACGACGATTACGGCCTCGATCTCTATTCGAACGGTGTCATGGTCTCGCAGAAACTATTGAAGGAGAAGCCGGAAGCAGTGCGAGGCCTCGTGCGCGCAATCAACCGCGCGCTAGTTGAGATTGCCGCGAAGCCAGACTCCGGCATGGCCGTGCTGCAAAACGTTGAGCCGCTGCTCAAACCCGAGGTTGAGAAGCCGCGCCTTATCTACTTCCTTGAGAAACAGATGATCACACCGGAGACCAACGCTCTCGGGATTGGCGACGTCGATGACAAGCGCATGGCGAACGCTATCGCGGTGGTGACCGAGGCTTACCAGCTCGCCAGCAAGCCCGAGGTGAAGCAGGTATTCGACCGCTCTTTCCTGCCGCCCAAGGCCGAGCGGGAGCTCAAAATGCCGGGAAAGTGACAGCACGCGCCTTAACAATCGCGAGCTGGTCATCGCGGCGCGGAGGAATCTGCGGCCTACTGACGCTTACCGACAACGAGAGAACCGGTATGAACGCTGATCACGAGCGCTTCATGGCGATCGCCATCGAGGAGGCGAAGCTGGGGGCTGCCATGGGCGAGCAGCCGTTTGGCGCGGTCGTCGCGCGCAACGGGGAGGTCATTGTGCGCACGCGCAGCCTGAAGGTTTCGACGTCCGACACCACCGCCCATTCTGAAACGCTGGCGATCAAACACGCGACGCAGAAGCTCAAGCAGCGCACGCTGCCAGATTGCGTGTTCTACTGCACCTGCGAGCCATGCCCGATGTGCTGCGGCGCAATCCTCAACAGCGGGATCAAGACCTTGGTCATGGGTGCGCGTAACCGCCACATTAAACGCCTCGCCAAGCTCGCGTTCAACTTCAAGGACTATACGGTCGAGCGCTTTGCGGAGATGGTCGGATGGGACCTGACGGTGATTGAGGGCGTGCTCGAAGACGAATGCATCGCGCTCTACCGTAATGCGAACGTCGAGCTGACACGGTGAGAGTAATTGGTCATGCAAGGCAGTGCCGTTGAACAGGTAATTGCCGGCCTCAAGGCCGCGGGCGTCAGCGTGGTCTGCTATCTGCCAGATTCCCTGCTCAAGGAGCTCTACCCGGCGCTCGACCACGACCCAGACATCCGCACGATCCGCGTCACCAACGAGGGAGAAGGCGCGGCGATCTGTGGTGGCATCTGGCTATCAGGAAAAAAGTCTGCACTGATCATGGAGAATTCGGGGCTGCGTGCCTCGATCGAGCCGCTCGCGCGCATGGGCATGGGCGCAGGCATTCCGGTGGTAATGATCATGAGCCATCGCGGAGACCTCGGCGAGAACAACTGGTGGGCCATCCCGCACGGCATGACCATGGAGCCGCTGCTCAACGCCATGCGCATTCCCTACCGAATCGTCGATCACGAGGAAAACATCCAACGTGCCATTATGGACGCCTACCTCTGGTCGCATACGGCCCACTATCACTCCGCGGTCGTGCTCTCGGGGAGCATTGTGCGATGAATCGGTTCGATTGCATGACGCGGCTCGCCGCACGGCTCAAGGACGAGCTTGTGGTGCTTTCACTAGGTGCGAGCGTCGACGAATGGTACAACGCGGCGCCGCACATGCGCAGCGCGAGCCTGTTCCAGCAGCAGCTCGGCTGCGTGACGCCGCAGGCATTGGGGCTCGCCGTTGGCCTGCCGCACCGGCGGATTGTGTCCCTCGATACGGATGGCGGCCTATTGTTCAACCTTGGCATTCTGGCGACGCTCGCAAACGAGCAGCCAAAGAACCTGTTTATCGTAATCTGGGACAACGAATGCTATGAGTCGATCGGCGGCCCGCCGACGCACACCGCGTCCGGGCGGGTCGACCTCGCAGCGATTGCGCGCGGCGCGGGCATCGAGCACGCTTACGCGGTGAAGACGCTCGACGAATTCGATCGACATTGCGAGACGGGGCTGCCGGCGCAGTCACCCTACGTTGTGGTAGCGAAGATCGATCGCAGCGTGAAGCGCGATATCAAGCGCAAGCACAGTGATGGAAGAGAGGATAAATACATTTTCGTCCGCCACGTTGAGCAGATCGAGAACATTGTCATCATGGGACCGAGCGAGCATAACTAGCATCGAGCAAGACGACCCATCAGAGTATGAGTGCTATTCGATTCCTTCTCGGCGAAGACGAGTGCGCGCTGCGGGATGTGCCCCCCACGCTAACTGTGCTCGAATATCTACGGCGTCAGGCCCGCCGCACCGGCACCAAGGAAGGCTGTGCCGAAGGAGACTGTGGCGCCTGTACCGTGGTACTGGCGGAGCCCGACGGTGCGGGCAGATTGCGCCATTGGGCGATCAACGCGTGCATCCAGTTCGTGCCGGCTCTGCACGGCCGTCAGCTTCTAACGGTCGAAGACGTGAAGCACGCCGACGGCACGCTCCATCCGGTGCAGCAGGCGCTGGTGGACCATCACGGCTCGCAGTGCGGCTTCTGCACGCCTGGCTTCGTTATGCAGCTTTATGCCGGGTGGCTCGAGGGCACGCTGAAAGATCGGCAGAGCGTCAAGGACTGGCTCGCCGGCAATCTTTGCCGCTGCACCGGCTACGGTCCGATCATAGACGCCGGCCTCGATGTGGCGGCCGCGCCCGGCCCGGCAGCAGCAGCGCAGGCGGTGACCGCGCGGCGACTTGCCGCTCTCGATGACGGCGACATGCTGCATATTAGGCACGGTGACCAGGAATGGTTTGCGCCGCGCAGCATTGACGAGCTCGCCGAGGTCTATAGCAAGCAGCCGGATGCCGTGCTGGTCGCCGGAGCGACGGACGTCGGGCTTTGGGTAACGAAGCAGCAGCGGCATCTCGCGACCCTTATCGACGTGACCCGCGTGGCCGGACTCAATGAGATCAAGCAGTCGGCGGACGGCCTTAGCATCGGCGCGACTGTAAGCCACCGGGAAGCAACCGCGGCACTCGGTCGACTTCACCCAGATCTCGGCGAGCTGTTTCGGCGCTTTGCCTCGATTCAAATTCGCAATGCGGGGACGGTCGGCGGCAATATCGCCAACGCCTCTCCGATTGGCGATCTGGCGCCTGCGCTGATCGCGCTCGGCGCAACGCTGCGGCTGCGTCGCGGCGCCGCACGGCGCGAGTTGCCGCTCGAGGCTTTCTTCCTCGCCTATGGTAAGCAGGACCGCGCGCCGGGCGAATTCGTCGAAGCCCTGCAGGTGCCGCGCGTCGGCGAGGCCACGCGTTTTGCCTGCTACAAGATTTCGCGCCGCTTCGACCAGGATATTTCTGCGGTGATGGGCGCCTTCGCGGTTACGCTGCAGGACAACAGGGTCGTTCGGGCGCGTGTGGCCTATGGTGGCATCGCCGCGACGTCAAAGCGCGCCGAAAAGACGGAAGCGACGCTGACCGGTCAGCCGTTCGAGGCGACGACCATCGAGCGCGCCTGCTCAGCGCTGACCGACGACTTCACCCCGATTACCGATATGCGCGCCTCAACGAACTATCGCCTCCTCGTCGCGCAGAACCTATGGCGGCGGTTCCACCTGGAAAACAGCGGCGAGAAAGTTGCAACGCGGGTGCTGGAGCTAGTTGATGATGAGTGAGGCGGCGCAACGCGGCGATGTTCCGGTCATGCTGCAGGAGCAGCCGATTCGCGGCGGCGTGAACGCGGCGCTCGCTCACGACAGTGCGACGCGTCACGTCTCGGGCGAAGCGATCTACGTCGACGACATCCCCGAGTTGCCTGGTACCGTCCATCTCTACGTCGCGATGAGCACGCGGCCGCACGCGCGAATCGTTGCGCTCGACGTGTCCATGGTTCGTCAGCAACCAGGGGTCGTTTGCGTGCTCACTGCCGCCGACATTCCAGGCGTGAACGATGCTAGCCCGATTTTCGGCGACGATCCGGTCTTTGCGGTCGACGAAGTCCAATATGCCGGACAATCCATCTTCGCGATCGTGGCAGAGACAATCGAAGCTGCACGCGCGGCTGCAAAATTCGCTCGCGCCGAATACGAGGATCTTCCCGCCCTGATCACGATCGACGACGCGCTCGCGGCCAATGCCGATCTTCTGCCCGCGCAGACCATGCGCCTTGGCGACGTCGATGCGGCGCTGCGCAAAGCGCCGAATCGTATTTCCGGGACCGTACGCACAGGTGGACAGGATCATCTTTATCTCGAGGGTCAGATCGCCTACGCGATCCCCGGCGAGGACAACAATATGCTGGTCCATTCCTCGACCCAGCACCCGAGCGAGGTCCAGCATAATGTCGCAAAGGTACTCGCATTGCCTGACCACGCGGTAACGGTGGAAGTGCGGCGCATGGGCGGTGCCTTCGGCGGCAAGGAAAGCCAGCCCTCGCTATTCGCCGCGATCGCGGCGCTGGCCGCGCACAAGACCGGCCGGCCGGCCAAGCTCCGCGTCGACCGCGACGATGACATGATCATCACGGGCAAGCGACACGACTTCCGCATCGACTACGAAGCAGGATTCGATGATCACGGCCGCATCCTCGGCGCGCGCTTCGATCAGGCGGCGCGCTGCGGCTATTCGGCAGACCTTTCTTCTGCAGTCGCCGACCGCGCGATGACCCACGCAGATAATGCCTACGCGCTCCATAATGCATCTGTCCATTCGCGCCGGGTGAAGACGCATACGGTATCGAATACCGCCTTCCGCGGGTTTGGTGGACCCCAGGGCATGCTCGGCATGGAACGCGTCATTGACGAGATCGCATTTGCGCTCGGCCGCGACCCGCTCGATATCCGCAAGGCCAATTTCTATCCCTCGAAGGGCGGCGGCATCACGCCGTATCACATGGAGGTCGCCGATAGCATCATCGCCGAGATGGTGGAGGATCTGGAGGCTTCATCCGACTATCGGCGGCGGCGCGGCGCGACGCGCGAATTCAACAAAAAGAATCCCGTCCTAAAAAAGGGCATTGCGCTCACGCCGGTGAAATTCGGAATTTCTTTCAACAAGTCCTATCTCAACCAGGCCGGCGCGCTCGTTCACGTCTACAAGGATGGGTCAGTCCAGCTCAATCACGGCGGCACCGAGATGGGGCAGGGCGTGCTTGTGAAAGTGGCGCAGGTGGTGGCGGAGGAATTCCAGATCGACATTGAGTGCGTCAAGATCACGGCGACCACGACGGCAAAGGTGCCCAACACCTCGGCAACTGCGGCCTCATCCGGTTCCGACCTCAACGGCATGGCCGCGCGCAACGCCGCGCGAACGATCAAGGAGCGCTTGGTCGATTTTGCGGCCAAGCACTTCCACGTGTCTCAGGAGCAAATCGTGTTCCTGCCCAACCGGGTACTCATAGGCAACAAAGAGCTAAGCTTTGCGGAACTCGTCATGCAGGCCTACCTCGGGTGCGTCTCGCTTTCGTCGACCGGTTACTATTCGACGCCTGGCCTAAGCTACGATCCGATCAAGCATCGCGGGCGGCCCTTCTTTTACTTCGCCTATGGCGCGGCTGTGAGCGAGGTCGTGATCGATACGCTCACCGGCGAGAACCGACTGCTGCGGGTAGACCTCGTGCACGACGTCGGCCGCTCGCTCAATCCGGCCGTCGATCTCGGCCAGGTCGAGGGCGGATTCATCCAGGGGCTCGGCTGGCTTACTACCGAGGAATTGTGGTGGGATCCTTCGGGCTGCCTGCGCACCCACGCACCATCGACATATAAGATTCCGACCGCCAACGATCGACCGGATGATTTTCGCATGCGGCTATGGAACGGCGAGAACCGCGCCGAGACCATCTACCGCTCGAAGGCAGTGGGCGAGCCGCCGCTGATGCTCGCGCTCTCGGCTTTTGCCGCGATTACCGACGCGGTAGCGGCGGCCGGCGACTATCGCGTTTTCCCACGCCTCGATGCGCCAGCGACTGCGGAGCGTATTCTGATGGCAGTCGAGCAGATTCGCCGAAAGATTTAATTTCGCCGGGTCGGCACAAACATTCCCAGCGATCGTTGCATCAGTCGTGCATCGGCTCCGGCTGGCAACATCGTGGGAAGCTCGTGAGCAGGGCGCGCATTTGGGGACGAAGGACAACGCAAATCCGTCTTCGGGACAGATCATGAGTTTTGAGATTTTGGGCGATAGCGGTCGAGCTCGGACAGATAGCGATTGCGCAATTCCTCCGATATGTAAGCGCCGGTAAAACTGTTTCTTGTCATCTGCCACAGCTCTTCGTCGGTAACGCCAAGCGCAGCCTGGATCGCGGCATAGTTCTTGTTAATGTAGCCTCCGAAATAAGGCGGATCATCTGAATTGACAGTGATACAGAGGCCGCTCGCGTGCAGCTTGCGGATATTGTGCGATTTCATATCGGGGAACACTCGCAGCGCAATGTTGGAACACGGGCAAACGGTCAAAGGCGTGCGTTTCTCAGCGAGCCGGCTCACAAGATCTGGGTCAGCATCGCAGCGCACGCCGTGGTCAATGCGATCGACTTTGAGCGTATTGAGGGCGTCTCGGACGTACTCGGCCCCGCCTTCCTCGCCGGCGTGAGCGACGGCGCCCCATCCATAGTCACCGCGCGCGACCGCAAACGCTCGGCGGAATTTTGATGGGGGATGACCGATCTCCGGTCCTCCTAGACCAAGGCCAAGGATGCGGTCGTGCCATGGCTTAAGTTCGATAATCATGGCCAACGCGTCGGCTTCATCGAATTGCCGCTGAACGCCCGCGATCAGTCCGCCGGTAATGCCATGGGCATTATGGGCAGCATCGAAGGCGGCGAGGATATTCTCAATGATGGGTGCGATGGGCACTCCCCGGCGCAAATGCGCCTGCGGGCTAACGAAGACCTCAGCGTGACGGACATTCTCATGTGCCGCCCGCGCCAGATAGGCCTCGGTCATCTGGTAGAAATCGTCACCAGTCTGCAGCACTGTGAGGCCAAGGTAATAGAGGTCGAGGAACGACTGCAGGTTGTCGAACGTGTAAGCGCGGCGCAACGCCGCTGCATCGGCATATGGCAATCGCACGCCGTTTCGTTGCGCCAGGGTGAGCAGCATTTCGGGCTCGAGCGAGCCCTCCAGATGCATGTGCAGCTCAGCCTTCGGCAGCGCGGCGATGAATGCGGGAATTTCGGACATGGGCTGGCCTTATCGCTAGATCGGCCCCTTTGCACGCGCCTAAGTTTGGGGCAAACGGAACAGGGATTGCTACTGCGTGCCAACCGTCGACAAGTCGTCCAGGGGCTGGGCAAAACAAACCGAGATTGGTCAAGTTTATTCAGCGGCGGCAGGCACTTCTTGGTCGGTGCACAAGTGGCATGGCCTTTGATGAAAACGTTTTCAGCATACGGTTTTTTCCGGCTACAGTCGGCCTAAAACAGCAGGAGGGGTTCATGGAGAATCGTCGATCGACCCGGTTGGTCTGCTGGATTTGCGCCGTGGTTGCGTTAGCAACCATGCCGTCCTTTGCACAGCAAAAGCCTCTGCAAAAGGTGCGCCTTGCGGTCGGTACTACGGTGCTCAACGTCGGCTACCCGATGCTGACCCTGGCAGTGACATTGGGTTACTGGAAAGAGGAGGGTTACGACGTCGAGCTATTGCCGGTCGGCGCGTCGCTGCAAGCGATTCAGCAGATGGTTGCCGGCAATGCGGAGTTCGCCGAGGTCAATGCCAGCGTGATTGTGCAATCCAACGCCAAGAACGATTTGCCGGTACGCATCGTGATGGCGAACGGCGTGATCGACTGGGCGGTCGCGGTCGACGCTGACGGACCGATCAAGTCGGTCAAGGATCTCAAGGGTAAGACCCTCGGCGTATTCAGTTTGGCGACCGGCGGTATCGCCTATCTCAACAGCTATCTCCGCGCCAACGGGATCGATCCGGCGAGCGACCTTGAAATGGTCCCCCTCGGTCTCGGCGCTCCGCCGGTCGAGGCGCTGCGCACCAATAAGGTGCAAGGCCTGCTCTATTGGGCCGCGGCGATCTCCACTTTCGAAAATGCCGGCTTGAAACTGCGCAAGCTCGTCGGTGACGACTGGCGCACCTATCCCGACTATTCAATGTCAACCATGCAGGCGACAATCGACAAGAACCCGACCGCGGTGATCGGCATGGCGCGCGGCGCCGCCAAGGCGACAGTGTTCGCGCTCGCCAATCCGGACTGCGCCCGAAAGCTGCATTGGGCGCGCTACCCATCGACCAAACCAAGCGGCGCGGATGAGGCGACACTGATTAAGTGGGACATGAATAACCAGCAGGCCCAACTCGATTCGTTGTCGGATGGCTATAAGCTCAATGGCGGCAAGCTGTGGGGCAATGCCGATCCGGCCGCCTTCAACCGCCTCGTGGCGTTCATGCTTGCAGCGAAACAGATCGACAAGACAGTGTCAGCGACGAAGATGATCGTCGGAATTCCCGACTTCTTCACCAAGGTCAATGCATTTGATGTCAAGGCTATCCAGGAGAGCGCCAAAGCTTGCAAGTTCGATCTATGAACCCAGTGACGCAGTTCGCGCCAACGTCGTTGCGGCGGCCTGCTGTTGCCGATTCCGGCGTGAACAGCAAGTGCTTGGTGCGCATCTCCGGCTTGGAGAAGATCTATCAGGCCAAGGACGGCAAGCATATCCACGCGCTGCAAGACATCAATTTGGACATCCAGCCTGCCGAGTTCATCAGCATCGTTGGGCCGAGCGGTTGCGGCAAGACCACACTACTGAAGATCCTTGCGGGAATTCTCCAACGATCGGCAGGCGACGTCATTATGCAGGGACGTAGCCTGAGTGGGCCGAGCCGTGAGCTCGGCGTGGTGTTCCAGGCGCCCGTTCTGCTTCCCTGGCGCACAGTGTTGCAGAATGTGATGGTTCCAGTCGAGATTCAGAGGCGCGATCGCACCGAATTCGAAGCACGGGCGCGGCAATTGATTGCGATGGTCGGTCTGTCCGGGTTTGAGAACAAGTATCCCTTCGAGCTCTCAGGCGGCATGCAGCAACGTGTAGGCATTTGCCGTGCCCTCGTCCACGACCCGTCGTTCCTGCTGATGGACGAACCGTTCGGGGCGCTCGATGCCATGACACGCGAGTCCATGAACGAGGAGCTGCAGCGAATTTGGAGCCAAAGCCGCAAAACCATTCTGCTGGTGACTCACAGCATTCCGGAAGCGGTGTATCTGGCCGATCGGGTGGTGGTGATGACGCCGCGGCCGGGCCGGATCGTCGATATCATCCCAGTCGAGCTGCCGCGGCCGCGCTCACTTGGGATGCAGACCACAGCGGAATTTGGCCGGTTCGTTGCCGGCATTCGCCGTCACTTCACTTCCGCAGGAACTCTTGACACATGAGCGCGGACTCGAAACCACACAATCGTCTGGCCGGGGACCTGCTGGTCTCGCTGACGACGTTCGTCATATTCATCATCGGTTGGGAGGCAGCGGTGCGCGGCCTCAACATATCGAAGATCGTGCTGCCGCCACCGTCAGCCGTTGCCATCGCGCTCTGGGAGAGCCTGCGAGGAGGTGAACTGCACTGGCATGTTGCGGTCACGCTATACGAAGTTCTTGCCGGGTTCCTGGTCGGGTCCATCGGCGGCCTGGCGCTGGGCTTTGTGATTGCGCTGTCCCCGCCAATGGAGCGGATCTTCTATCCCTACGTCGTGGCTTTCCAAACAATTCCCAAAGTGGCGATCGCGCCGATCATCGTGATCTGGTTCGGCTATGGCGTGGCTTCGAAGGTGGTCATCACCGCGACCATCGCGTTTTTTCCCCTGCTAGCCAACACGATCATCGGTCTCCGCGCCGCCCCTCAGGACCAGGTGGAGATGATGGTCTCCTACACAGCATCGCGCTGGCAAGTGTTTCGCATGGTTCGCCTGCTGCAGGCATTGCCCTACATTTTCGTTGGTCTCGACGTCGCCATCGTGCTGTCCGTCATTGGAGCCATCGTCGGTGAATTCGTTGGCGCCAAGGCGGGTCTCGGATACCTCATCCTGCAGAAGAACTTCAATTTCGACATGGCCGGCACCTTTGCTATTCTGATCATCCTTTCGGCGATCGGCGTCGGGCTCCACGGCCTGATCGGCATCGCGCAGCGTCGGATCGTGTTCTGGATGGATATGGCGGGGGAACGTGTCGTAGGTGCTTGAAAGAAGAGAGCGCGACCGGAAAAGGAGACCAAGATGCAACAAACCGTACGCGCGGCGCGAATGGACGAAGTTCCGGTTATCGACCTTGGACTGTTGAATTCCGGCGGCGATCTTACGCCGTTGGCAAGGCAGGTCCGCCACGCCTGCATGACCATCGGCTTCTTCTATGTCGCCAACCACGGTATTCCCACGTCAATCTTCGATGGGGTGTTCGCGGCGACGAAGCGTTATTTCGATTTGCCGCAAGCGCAGCGTCTCACGAATCGCATGGACGAACGTTTCCGCCGTGGCTTTATGCCCCGGGGCATTAACCAGCATCCGGGCTATGCGCCTGATCTCAAGGAGAGCTACGAGATCGGAATCGATCTGCCGCTCACCGATCCTGACGTCATCGCGGGACTGCCACTCTACGGCCCCAATCGCTGGCCGGCAGAGTGCCCATGGCTGCGGCAGGCGGCCGAATCCTATTTCGCGAAGACCATCGAACTCGGCAAACGATTGCTGCGCGTGTTTGCCATCAGCCTAGATATGCCTCCGGACTATTTTTTGCAGTTTTGCACCAAGCCAATGGTGCAGATGCGGCTATTTCACTATCCGCCGCAGCCGCCCGCGACCGACGAGAAGGCGTTCGGCGTCGCGCCGCACTCCGACTACGGCATGATCACGCTGTTGTCGCAGGATCCGATCGGCGGCCTCGAGTTACAGAAGCGTGATGGCGAGTGGATCGGCGCACCCTTCATTTCTGGAACGCTGGTCATCAATATCGGCGATTTGTTCCAACGTTGGACCAACGACATCTATCGCTCAAATCTGCACCGCGTAGTCAACCGGACTGGGAAGGAACGCTACTCGATCCCGACCTTCTTCAATCTCGACTATTACACCGAGGTGTCGTGCTTACCGACCTGCCAATCGGTCGACAATCCGCCAAGATACCAACCAATCAAATCCGGCGACTATCTGTTGAGCCGATTCCGAGACGTGCAGAAATATCGCGGCGCTGCCGCTAGCTGATCGCTCTCTCAGGGCCCCGGCTCACATCACAACTTGATGTTGCAAGCGATTGCCTGCTTCTCGACGACCTCGTGGTCAAAATTATTGGCACGTTCAAAGAAGTTCGGAATACCGATGACGAGGTCGGCAGAGGGGACCTTCTTGTCGATCTGCTTAGTCCGAAGCAGGAACTCCTGTAACGGGTCGAATTGCGCGGGCGTGGTCTTACCCCATTCCTTGCCGCCGCTGAGGTTCAGCGCAAGCTTCATGCCGTCCAAAGTCGCATTGAGATAGTGGACGTCGTTTTTGATGAGCGTCGCTTCGTCAGCACCGGTTGGTTTACTTGCCGGACGATACGCCCATTGTACCTTGCGCGCGCAATCGGGATTGGTCAGGGCGAACAGCGACCCTTTTGCTGCGCCGCGCACGACCGCTTCGATGGCCTTGGGATCGCGGTCGATCGTGCTCTTCAACGCGACCAATGAGAAATCTGGCATTTGATGCCAATTTGGATCATAAAATCGACGGAATTTGGCACCGAAGTTCTCGAACGAGGCGATGGCCGAGCCCCAATACATGAGACCCTGCACCTGGTTGGTTCGCAGCGCCTGATACGCGAGCGGGCCGATGCCGACGGGCAGGATCTGAATTTCCTTTTCGGGGTCAACGCCATTTGCCTCCATGAATGATTTCAACAGAGCGACCCCACCAGTGCCCAGACTGGATGTGCCGATTGCCTTTCCCTTGAAGTCCTTGACTGACGTGATTGGGCTGTCCTCGGGGACGACTAGCGACCATTCGATGACCGTGTTCATCATGACATCCTGAACTGGGATGCCATTCTTTGTGACAGCCTGAACCAGCGGCCCTGAATTGATCTGGGCCAGATCGGCTTGCCCGGCGACCAAAAGCTGAATCGACTGCAGCGAACTCTGACCGATGAATACTTCGACGTCGTACCCCTCCTGGTCCCAGTACTTCAGTGCTGCGGGCATTTCGAGCCAGGGATAAGAGATATTCAGGAGTTGGCCGCCATGGGCAATCCTGATCTTGGGCTTTCCTTGGGCGAAGGCTGGTGCCGCGAGAAGTGTCGCAACGATGCTAAGGACCGATGCCGCCAAACGCCAAAAGGCTGCGAATTCGCTTTGTGTCATGACAGCTCTCTCTCGGCAGTCGCACGCGATGATTGACAAATATTTGCAAGCACGTCTGCCCTGCGCAAGTCGCAATCTCCGGCATACAGACTAAAATTTAGCAGCAGGGCGCCGTCACTCCGCATGGACCCAGAACACATTTTCTAAGCTTGTTTCATCCCTCATGTCTTTGTATTCATAACGCTGAAATTTTTCTCTGGAGAGTCCCATGGAAATCAGCCGGCGCGCGGATTTCAGCGAGATTCCAATTATCGACATTGAGCCTCTTGGCCGCGAGGACGCGGAGGAGGCGAAGGTTATCGCCGCTATCCGCGACGCGTGCGAGCATGTGGGATTTTTTTACATCTGCAATCACGGCGTTCCACTTCGCGAAATGCAAAACATTTTCAAGGCGTGCGAGGGCTTTTTCTCGCTCCCCCAGGCGGAGCGGGACAGAATTTACCTAGTCAATTCTCCAAATTACCGGGGCTATCTTCCGATCGGCGTACTGGGCAGGAACGTGGATCGCCCACGGGACCTGCTGGAGTCCTTCAATGTTGGTATGGAACTCGGTCCGGATGATGTGGACGTCAGGGAGGGCAAGCCATTGCACGGCGCTAATCAATGGCCTGCCAATTTGCCGGCCTTCCGTGAACAGGTACTCTACTATTATGGTCTGATGGAAGGGTTGATGTACCGACTGCTGCAGGGATTTGCATTAGCGGCAGAGCTTCCGCGCAACGGCTTCGACGACATGTTTCGCAAGCCTTTGACCCAAATGCGGCTGTTGCATTACCCAGCACAAGAGGTCGTCAAGGACAATATGATTGGCGCGCGCGCACACCGCGATTTTGGCTTTTTTACAATTCTGCTGCAGGACAGCGTGGGAGGCCTGGAGGTCTCGAATCAATCAGACCAATGGGTCGTGGCGCCTCCGATCGGCGATATGTTCGTTGTCAATGTCGCAGAGATGCTCAAGCGGGTTACAAACGGACGTTTTTCGTCTGCGCTTCATCGCGTAATCAACCGCTATGGACGCGAGCGCTATTCGGTGCCCTTCTTCGTCAATCCGAGCTACGACGTTACACTGGAGCCGTTGCCTCAGTTCATTGATGGCGACCACCCAGCGCAGTTTGGCCCCTATCATGTCGGCGAGAATATGCACAATTTCTACCGCAATCTCTGGCCTAGCGCAGGCAAGACAGCAGCGTGATTGCAATCGGCGCCGACCTGGCGCGACCGCAGTGACAAGAACCATCGGAGCACATGAGCAGCCGCAATCAATCGAATGCCGGCGCCAAGTCCGGCGGCAGCTCTTCACGCTTTGCTGAGTATCTCACTCGCTTACCAAAGGTTGACTTGCATTGTCACCTGGTCGGAACGCTCCGACCGGCAACTCTCAGCGATCTCGCGCGCAAGCATGAGATAGCGTTGCCCCGAAGCGAGGACCAAGTCTACGACTTTGATGATTTCTATTCGTTCATCGAGACTTTGCGGCTCTCAGCAACCGTGATGCGGAGTCAGAGCGATTTTGCAAGAGTCGCATATGAGGCGATCCAGGATGGCCACCGCGCCGGAAATCTCAAGCACGTGGAACTCATGTTTAATCCACAGTACTTTTACAGCAGCGGGATGCGGTATCGCGCGATGGTGGATGGCCTGATGGAGGGCATTCATGCTGCTCAGAAAGACTTTGGCACGACGTGCTTGTTGATTCCTTCGATTGATCGGCAAATCGATTCCTCGCACGCGTTGGAGATTTTGCAGGACATTCTCGATTACCGTCCTGATGTGGTTGCCGGAATTGGCTTGGACGGGCCGGAACGCGCAGGTCCGCCAGCGCGGTTTCACGAGCTCTATCGGCGCGCAGGTGAGGCAGGTTTGATGCGAACGGCACACGTATGCGAGGACAATCAGACCTTAGCGGAGGCTCCGCCACAGAACTTCGCGATCTGTTGCGACGTGCTTAGATGTGATCGACTTGATCATGGCTACAATATTTTAGCAGATGACAGCATGATCCGTCGCGCGCGCGACGAGGGTCTTTATTTCAATACCTGCACGATCACGAGCGTGCGACAGAACCTTGTGCGACGGCAGGCAAGTATAGCTCGCATGATCGAATCGGGACTCAAAGTCACTCTCAATACCGATGATCCGCAAATGTTTAAGACCGACATTGGTCATTCCTACCAGGTTCTGTTCGAAGCGCATGGCTGGGGCAAGGAGCAAGCAATAAAGCTTTCTTTGAACGGCGTCGATGCAAGTTGGCTCGGCGGCCCGGAGCGGGCTTGGCTGAGGCGGCAATTTGAAGAAGAGATCAGATTGTTGGATCAGCAATTCGAAACCGCCGCCCCGCAGCATCATACGTAGCGTGCATCCTGTTGGGCAGTGCCTGATCCGACGACTGATCCTGGTCTTCAGAAACGGCCATACGTAACTCGGAGTTTGTCAATGCAAACGAGAGACATCGAGTACAAACACGGATCCGATATTCTCGAAGGCTTTCTGGCCGTCGATGATACCAAGGTCGGTAGGCACCCGGGCATTTTGTTGTTTCCCGAATGGTATGGCGTAGCGGAGCACGCCAAGGCGCGCGCCAAAATGCTCGCGGAGCTGGGCTACGTGGCATTCGCAGCCGACATGTACGGAAAGGGGATGCGACCCACGCAGTTCGATGATTGCGCCCGCGAAGCGGGAAAGTATCAACGCGATCGTCAGCTGATGCGAGGGCGCGGTCGGGCCGGGTTGGATGTATTGCGCAGCCTTCCTGAGGTGGACCCGCGCAAGCTTGCCGGGATTGGATATTGCGTCGGGGGCACGCTCGTTCTCGAACTTGCGCGCGACGGCGCAGATCTGTCAGGCGTCGTTACGTTTCATGCAGCCCTCAACACCCCGCGGCCGCAAGACGCCAAAAACATCAAGGGTAGGATCCTCGTCCTGCATGGCGCTGACGATCCGCTTGTGCCTGATACCGAGGTGCTCGCCTTCGAGAAAGAGATGCGCGGGGCAAAAGTGGATTGGCAGTTGGTCAGCTATGGAAATACCGTTCATAGCTTTACGAATTGGGACCTCGATTCTGATCATTCGAAGCCAGCTGCCTACAACACGAAGTCCGACACACGGTCTTGGGTCGCAATGCGTGCGTTTTTTGAGGAAGTTTTCGCCTAGGCGCGGGTCAAGGTTCGCCACGGAAGGCGGGGATTGCGGTGACTTCGATCGTTCGCTGCCAGCGCTCCTGTGTCTGCCATCCAAGCCCGCGATTCTCAGCTAGCGGACGACGCGACCGCCGACTATCCTCGCGATGGGCGAAATCGACACCGCAAACCTCGGCGCCGAGGCAGCATATGATGGACCGTCGCAGGTTTCTGGTCGGCCTCACGGCACCAGCGGTGTTCGCATGTGCGGCTAAAGCCCAATCGGCCGGGCGTCGGGAGACCCTTCGAGTCGCGCCGGAAACGCTGACCAATCTCTTCGATCCGCACTTCACGACCAGCTTTACGACCCGTGACTTTTCGTACCTCGTCTTCGACACGCTCTTTGCGGTCAACGACCGCTGGGAGCCGAGGCCGCAGATGATCGAGCGCTGGGATCGTAGCGCCGACGGCATGACCTGGACCTTCGCTTTGCGAGACGGGCTTTCCTTCCATGATGGCAGCGCGGTCACGTCCGAGGACTGCACTGCAAGCCTGCGTCGTTGGGGTGCGCGGGACGCCTTGGGCGGGATGTTGATCGGGGCAACCAAGTCGCTGGAGCCAGTCGATGCCCGGCGATTCCAACTGCAGCTGCGCGAACCCTTTGGCTTTGTGCTGGATGCCTTGGCGAAGCCGGGCGCCATGGTGCCGATGATGATGCCACGGCGGCTGGCTGAGACGCCGCCAAGTCGCCCAATCACCGAACCCGTCGGGTCCGGG
>Ga0126384_10000648_pt1 | contig 19647 bp, 19 predicted proteins | sample PanSoiMetPlot_36_FD_92543 | JGI IMG/M metagenome (GOLD analysis project Ga0126384, IMG submission 92543) | Tropical forest soil microbial communities from Panama - MetaG Plot_36 | ecosystem: Environmental > Terrestrial > Soil > Tropical forest > Bulk soil | place: Panama | collected 2016-02-17 | reverse complement strand
TCGACGTGACCGAACATGATGGTGGCCGTGCTCTTCAGGCCGACGCCATGCGCGGTCTCCATCACCTCCAGCCATTGCGCGGTGTTGATCTTGTCGGGGCACAGGATGGCACGCACCTCGTCGTCGAGAATCTCGGCGGCGGTGCCGGGCAAGCTGGCGAGCCCCGCCGCCCTGAGCCGCGACAGGTAATCGATCAGGCTGAGGCCCAGGCTGTGGGCGCCATGCCAGATCTCGAGCGGCGAAAAGGCGTGCACGTGCATCTGGGGCACTGCCGTCTTCACGGCGGCAACGATGCCAAGGTAGGTGTCGCCGGTGTAACCCGGACGGATGCCACCCTGCAGGCACACCTCGGTGGCGCCGCGCTGCCATGCCTCGCGCGTGCGCCGGCCGATCTCGGTGGTGTCGAGGTCGTAGGGCTGGTCGCGGTGACCGAGGTCCAATCGGCCCTTGGAGAAGGCGCAGAACTTGCAGCCGTAGGTGCAGATGTTGGTGTAGTTGATGTTGCGGTTGACAACGTAGCTGACCGCGTTGCCGACGCTGTTGGCGCGCACGGCATCGGCGGCGGCGACCACGGCGTCGAACTGAGGTCCGCGGGCCTGAAACAGCCCGACGATCTCGTCTTCGCCCAGCTCTTCGCCGGCGGCAGCGCGCTCCAGGCTGCGATCGAGCAAGCTCAGCGGTGGCCGCAGTTTGCGCTCCCGCCCGGGGCCCGCGGCAAAGGCGGCAATCGCCGGCAGCGGCTCGAGCCCGCCTGGCGCCCAGCCGTCCTCGCGCGCACGGCCCTCGCCGTCCGTGTGCCGCCAGCAGGCGGGCTTCAGTGCTGGTCAAGCCACTGGCTGGTGCTGCCAGGCGCGCTGCCAGGCTCTGGCCCATGCGACGCCGCCGCCGCGCTGGCAGCAGGGTCGGCCGGCCCGGCGGCGGCCGGTGCCGGCAGAAACTCGGGGTAGACGGCCAGCCGCTCGACCAGGATCCGCCCGGCGGCTTCGGTTGCCGCCCGCAGCTGATCGAGGTGCGGCCACGGTGCTTCCGGATTGACGTGATCGGGCGTCACCGGCGACACGCCGCCCCAGTCGTTGATGCCGGCGCCGATCAGCGCCGCCAGCGCGTCGGGCCGCAAGTTCGGCGGCGCCTGGATGTTCATGCGGCTGCCGAAGATCAGCCGGGCGACGGCAATCGTCCACAGCTGCTCGGTGAGCGTCGGCTCGGCCGCCGCCGCCATGCGCGTGCCGGGCTTGGCCCGGAAATTCTGGATGATGATCTCCTGGATGTGGCCGTAGCGCTCGTTGATGGCGCGGATGGCGAGCAGCGCCTCAATGCGCTCGCGCCGCGTCTCGCCGATGCCGATCAGGATGCCGGTGGTGAACGGCACCTGCGCGCGTCCGGCCGCCTCCAAGGTGGCAAGGCGCCGGGCCGGGTGCTTGTCCGGCGAGCCGAAGTGCGGCCCTCCCGGCGCGCTGAGCCGGGACGCGGCCGTTTCCAGCATGATGCCCTGTGACACGGAAACCCGGCGTAGCCGCCGCAACCAGACCTCATCCATGACACCGGGATTGAGATGGGGCAGCAGTCCGGTGTCGGTCAACACGCGTTCGGCGCAGGCCTCCAGATAGGCGAGCGTGGAGGCAGCACCCAGCGCCGATAACGCCCGACGGGCGGCGCCGTAGCGCAGCTCGGGCTGGTCGCCCAACGTGAACAGCGCCTCCTTGCAGCCGGCCGCGCGTCCGCGTTCGGCGATCGCCAACACGGCCTCGGGCGATAGATAAGCGGGCTCGCCCCGGCGCGGTGGGTGCGCGAAGGTGCAGTAGTGGCAGACATCACGACACAATTGCGTGAGCGGGATGAACACCTTTTTTGAGAACGACACCTGCAGGCCGTGGCCGGCGATAGCCTGTGCCTCGGCGAGCGCGCAGAGCCGGGCCACCTCGCCGCAGTCGGCCAAGGCCAGGGCCTGATCCGGCGCCAGCCGGCGTTCCGCCTCGGCCGCCGCCAGCGCCTCCTCGATTGCCCTCGTGCGCATCGCCGGCCTCATCCCGCTACACCTTCCGCGGCGGCCTTCATGACATGCTGCGCCAGGAACTGGAAGTGGCGAAGCTGCGGGGCAGGGACCAGCAATCGGGCGAGGTCGCCGGGGTGATCGATATCGCTGGCAAGGCCCGGCAGCTTGAGTACCTCGACATCGAGCCGCCGCGCCTGGGCTTGCGCCAGATGCCGCCGATAGCTGCCAGGACCGAACATGGGCGCCAATGCCGTCGGTGGAGCAAGCAGCATGGCATTGGTGCCCTCCTCGTCCCGAGCCGGCACCAAGGTGGCGCGCGCGCCGGCGTCGGCGCCATTGCCGAGCAAGGTTGTCAGCTCGGCGGCGGTGACGAGCGGGACGTCGGCCGGCAGCACCAGCGCCCGGGCGGCGCCCCCGGCCGAAGCGCTGGCGAGCCCCAGCCGCACCGCCGCATTCAAGCCGCGCGCCTGGCGCTCGCGCACCACGCCGACGGCTTTGCCCGCCGCCAGCGCCGCCACGCTTTGATCCGGCGTCACCACCAACGTGCGGGCAATGCCGCCGACGGCGCCGACGGCGGCGAGCACGGTCTGCAGCATGGCGAGCACCAGCTCGCGCCGTGCCGGCGGCGGCAGCACCGGCGCCAGGCGCTGCTTGGCCAGCCCAAGGGCTTTCACCGGTATGATCGCCCAGGTCGCAGCCGCGGTCATGGCGCTCCTCTCAGCGCGCGCTGGCCGCCGGGCCAAGCTCGGCGCAGAAGCTAAGGCAGGCACGCGCCAGGGCGATCTTGTCGTCGCGGGCGTGCATCAAGGTCTTCGTCACCCTCACCGGCAGCGGCATATCCGGCGCCAATGCCGCGTCCTCAACGTCGATGATGAGGCCGTCGATCAAGCCGGCATAATAGCCGGCAATACTGCGGCTGTCCGCCGCCATACCCAGCTCGGCCATGATCTTGGCGGCTGGGCCCTTGACGGCCTGGCCGGCAATAATCGGGGAGACGGCGACAATCGGCGCGCGTGCGGCCCGCAACGCCTGCTTCAGCCCTGGAACCGCGAGAATGGGATCGACGCTGAGCCACGGGTTCGATGGGCAGATGATAATGCCGGCGAGGCGCCGGTCGGCCAGCGCCTCGCTGACCTGCCGGGTCGGCTTGGCCTGAGCGGCGCCGTCAAAGCGGATCTGCCGCAGCCGCGGCCGACACCGCTCGCGCACAAAGTATTCCTGGAAGCTGAGCGTGCCGACATCGCTCTCCAGCACGGTGCGCAGCGGCTCGTCGCACATCGGCAGGATGTGGGCGGCGATCGACAGCCGCCGCGCCAGCTCGGCGCTGACCGCCGTCAAGCTCGCCCCTTGCCTGAGGCGCTCGGTGCGCAGCACGTGGGTTGCCAGGTCACCGTCGCCCAGCTGGAACCAGTCCGGGCCGCCGAGCTCGGCAAGCGCGCGCATGAAGCTCCAGGTTTCGCCGCTGCGTCCCCAGCCGGTGGCGGCATTGACGCGGTCGGCGAGGGTGTAGAGTGCGGTGTCGAGGTCGGGGGCAATGTAAAGGCCCAAGTGCTCGAAGTCGTCACCGGTATTGACGACGATGCTGAGGCGATCGCCGAGCACATGCGCCAAGCCCAACGACAGCTTGGCGCCACCAACGCCGCCCGACAGGGCCAGATAAGTGTTGGGCGCCTGGCTCATCGGAACAAATCGTCGCGTTTGGCGCGCACTAAGGCCGCGGCCGGACGCGCCGGCGCCGACCAGCTGAGGCCGCGCACCAGCGCCGCCGGCCGCGCTTCCGCCGCCTCACCCATCGCCAGTACCGCCATCGCCGCCACGGCGTCGGCAAAGCCCACCTCGGTGACCTCGAGCGGGCGCCCCGCCAGATCAAGTTCACCGCGCCGATCCCACAACGCTGGCACGCCGGCCGCACCGATGGCGATGCCGACCGTGCCGAGCCGCCACGCCCGACCGGCGCTGTCGGAGATGATGAGCCCGAGATCGCCGTGATAGTGTCGATCGAGGCGCGCTTTCAGCTTGAGCGCACTGGCGTCGGCGTCCTCCGGCAGCAGCAGCACGCGCCGGCCATGGTCGGCGGCGGCAAGGTTCGATTGATCGATGCCGGCGTTGGCAATGACGAGACCGCTGCGGGTGGCGACGATCAGGACATTGGTCTTGGCGCGCAGCACGTCCTCGGCTTGGCTCAGCACCGCCGCTACCAGGCGCGCGTCCTTGCCGGTGATGCGGGCCAACTCGTGCGCCCGTTGCGACGGCTCGATGCGATCGAGCTCGAGGTAGCGACCCTCGGCCTTGGACACGATCTTCTGGGTCAGCACCAGCACGTCGTAGGGCTGTGGCACCAGCTGGTGGCGGTCGAGCGCGGCGATCAACAGCTGGGCGAGATCGGCGCCCGGCTCGACCTCGGCAATGCCGCCCAAAGCGGTAACGGTGAGCTGGAGCGGACCTGCCTGCATGCCGTTCGCTGCGCCTGTCGTTTGCGCGTTTAAGCGTTAAGCCTAGTCGCGTTTGAGGCCGGTGATGCGGATGCCGGCACCGTCGACCTTGTAGTTGCGATTGATGCCGATCAGCACCGAGGTGAGGGCCTCGGCCGCCACCGAATTGGCGAGCGGGCCGGCATGCACGGCATCGAGCCCTATCGCCGTGGCGAGCTCGATCACCAGCTGGCGATCCTTGGGGTCGTCGCCGAACACCAACACATCGCAGTCGATCGCCTCGCCGCCGTTGAGCTTATGCGCGGCGACGTTGTGAAAGGCCGACACCAGGCGCACCGCGGAGCCGAGCCGCTTTTGCGCCGCCAGGGCGGCGGAGTCCTCGGCGGGCAGCGCCACCCGCGCCACCCTGGGCGGCACCAGGGGAACGGTGGTGTCGATGACGAGCTTGCCGGCAAGCTGCGGTCCAACCTCGTCGAGAATGGCGGCTTGGCTCGACCAGGGCACGGTGATGAACACCACCTGCCCGAGCCTGGCCGCCGTTACGTTGTCGGCGCCGGTCACCGGCAACCCCTCGGCGGCAAGGCCGGCCGCGGTGGCCTCGGCCTTGGCCGCCGTGCGTGAGCCGATGATGACGGCATAGCCGGCCGCGGCCAGCCGTCGTGCCAGCCCAGAGCCCAGCGGGCCGGTGCCGCCGATCATCGCCAGCACCGGCTTGGCGCCGCCGTTAGGGTCACGGGTCTCGGCCACGGCAGCAATCCCGCTACAGGTTGAGGTCGGGCAACGGCACCACGGCGATGCCGGCCTCCTCGAGGCTGCTAGAGATCCCGCGCGCCACCGCCACGCCGCTGGCTTCATCGCCGTGCACGCACAGGGTATCGACCTTGACCTTGATGCGTTTGCCGGACAGCGCGATGATCTCGCCGTCCCGCACCATGCGCAAAGCCGCCTCACCGGCCGCCTTCGGATCTTTCAGCACGGTGCCTGCAATCGCCCGCGAGGCCAGATTGCCATCGTCCTGGTAGCGCCGGTCGGGAAAGCCTTCGAGCGCCAACCGCAGCCCGAGCTTGCGCGCTGCCTTTTCCATTTCCGAGCCGAACAGCACGACATAAATGATGTCGCGATCGACGACCTTGATGGCGCGGCCGATGGCCTCGGCGTAGCTTTCGTCCTCGGCCGCCATGTTGTTGAGGGCACCGTGCGCCTTGAGGTGCGTCACCTTCAGACCGGCATAGCAGGCCATCGCCTGCAGCGCGCCGATCTGATAGGCGATCAGGTACTCGAGCTCGCGAGGGCTCATCGTGATGCGGCGGCGGCCGAAGCCCCACAGGTCATTGAAGCCTGGATGCACGCCGACGCTGACCCCTTGTTCCTTGGCCAGCATGCACAGCCGGTGCATGGTATTGGGATCGCCGGCATGAAATCCGCAGGCGACGCTGGCCGACTTGATCACCTTCATCAACTCGACGTCGTTGCCGATATCGTAGGCGCCCCAGCCTTCGGCGATATCGGCGTTGACATTGACCATCTTTGCCATGCTCTGCCTCGCTTCGGGATTGCAAAAAAGGCCGCTCAATCACCGCCGGCCGCATGCTACTATCTCGTCGCGACGCATACAATTGGAACGCACCCGAGGGCCCAGTTGCCGGCATTGACCGCATCCGATCACATCCCGCAACGCGCCCGATTCCTTGCCGCCGGTGACACCGCCCTGGTACTCGAGTTCGGCGACCGCGTCGATCCCGAGGTCAGCGCGCTGGTGCTGGCGGCGGCGCGGCGCATCGCGGCGGCGGCCATCCCGGGCGTGGTCGAGACGGTGCCGACCTTCCGCTCGCTCATGGTGCACTACGACCCGCTGACGATCGGCAATGCGGCGCTCAAGGCGCTGATCGCGCCGCTGTTGGCAAATTTGCAGGCGACGCCGAGCGCCGGCCAGCATTGGCGCCTGCCCGCCTGCTATCACCCCAGCCTCGGCCCCGACCTCGAGGCGGTCGCCGAGCGCACCGGACTGAGCGTTGCCGAGGTGATCGCCCGCCACAGCGGCACGACGTTTCAGGTCTACATGATCGGCTTTCTGCCGGGCTTTGCCTACCTTGGCGGTCTGCCGCCGGAGCTCGAGCTGCCGCGCCGCGAGAACCCGCGCGTCAAGGTCGAGGCCGGTTCGATCGCCATCGCCATGGCCATGAGCGTGATCTACAGCATCGAAAGTCCCGGTGGCTGGAACATCCTTGGCCGCACGCCGGTGCCGCTCTGGGATCTGCGCCGCGATCCCGCGGCGCTGATCAGCGCCGGCGATCGGGTCAGCTTCGAGCCGGTGCCGTTGCCCCAGTTCGAGCGGCTCAGCGCCGAGGCCCGGGCCGGAACCTTGCGCATGACGCCGCAGTCGCAACCATGACGCCGGCGCTCAGCGTGTTGTCGGCGGGCTTGCTCACGACCGTGCAAGACAAGGGTCGGTTTGGCTACCAGCATTTGGGCATTCCGGTCTCCGGTGCGCTCGATATGGTCAGTCTCAGCGCCGCCAACCTGCTGGTCGGCAACGGCGCCGACACGGCGGCCCTGGAGATCGCCTATCAGGGCCCGACGCTGGCCGTCGAGGCCGACAGTGTGCGCCTTGCCTGTGCCGGCGCCTCGACCCCGATCGACATCTTGCCCGGCGGCGATGCGGCGCGCGCGCGCCGGCTTCACATGTTCACCAGCGCCCGGCTCGAGCGCGGCGACCAGATCCGGATCGGCGCACTCAGCGGCGGTGCCGTCCTCTATCTCGCCGCCGAAGGCGGCTTTGACCTGCCGGTTGTGCTCGGCAGCCGCTCGACCCTGCTGCGGGCTGGCATCGGCGGCCTCGACGGCCGCGCGCTCGCGGCCGGCGACCGCGTGCGGTTATGCCGGTCGCGCGCCACCACGGTCGGCGAGGTGATGCTGGCGGCGCTCGATCTGAGCCCACCCCCCTTCTTTCGCATCATCCTCGGACCGCAGGACGATTACTTCACGGCCGAAGCGCTCGGCCGCCTCACCGCGGAGAGCTATTGGGTGACGCCGGCCAGCGACCGCATGGGTATGCGCCTCACTGGTGCGCGGCTCGCGCACAGCAAGGGCTACAACATCATCTCCGACGCGATCGCGCCCGGCACGGTGCAGGTGCCCGGCAATGGCCTGCCGATCGTGCTGCTGGCCGACCGGCAAACGACCGGCGGCTATCCCAAGATCGCCACCGTGATCTCCGCCGATCTGGCCGCCCTCGGCCGCCTTACCCCGGGCCAGCAGGTGCGCTTTCAGCGCGTCGATATCGAGGCGGCCGAAGCCGCGTGCCGGACGCAGGCCGCCTTCATCGCCTCGCTCAGCCAGAAGATCGTGCCGGCAGCCGAACCGGCGAGCGTCGACGAGACCGCGCTGCAGCGCGCCAACCTCGTCAGCGGTATGATCGATGCGCTGGCAGGAGAAGCCTGATGAGCGACACCGGCATTGGCGCCCGGCTCGCTCGCAAGGAGGACGATCGCTTCCTGCGCGGGCGCGGGCAATACGTTGGCGACATCCGGCTCCCCGGCATGCAGGAAGTCGCGTTCCTGCGCAGCCCGCTGGCGCACGCCACCATCAGAGCGGTACGGGTGCCGCCGCCGTTGCGCGAGCGCATTTTCCTGGCCGAGGATTTGGTCGGCGTGGCTGCCATCCGCGCCGATACGGCGCTTGCCGGCTTCAAGTCGTCGGTGCAGCCGGTGCTCGCCACCGGCAAGGTGCGCTACGTTGGCGAGCTGGTGGCGATGTGCGTGGCCGCCACCCGCGCCGAAGCGGAGGACCTCGCCGCCGAAATCGAGCTCGACCTCGACCCACTGGCCGCGGTCACCGATATGCTGGCCGCGCGGCAGGCCGGCAGCGCGCTGGTGCACGAGCACTGGGGCGACAACCTGTTTCTGACCACCTCGATCGATGTCGAGTTTGCGGCGCTGGCGGCCAAGGCCAGCGTCTCGGTCAAGCGCGAGCTGCGGACCTCGCGGCAGGCCATGAGCCCGCTCGAGGGTCGCGCCGTGCTGGCGCAATGGGACTGGCGCCTCGGCCAGCTGGTGGTGCACAGCTCAACGCAGCAGCCGCACATCGTGCGCTCCGGACTGGCCGAATGCCTGGGGCTCAATGAGGGGCAGATCCGGGTCATTGCCCCCGATGTCGGCGGCGGCTTTGGCTACAAGGGGATCCTGTTGCCCGAGGAGGTGGCGCTCGCCTGGGCGACGCGCAAGCTGGGCGTTCCATTGCGCTGGCTGGAGGATCGTCGCGAGGGCCTCGCCGCCAATGCCAACTGCCGCGAACACCATTACCTCCTCACCGCCTACGCCGATGCCGAGGGTCGGCTGTTGGCACTCGACTGCGAAGCCACGGTCGATGCCGGCGCCTACTCCTCCTACCCGTTCTCGGCCTGCCTCGAGGCCGGTCAGATCGGCTCGATCCTGCCGGGACTCTACGTTTTCCCGCACTACCGCTGCCGCACCTACTCCGTCGCCACCAACAAACCGCCGATCCTGCCCTATCGCGGCGTCGCCCGCACCGGCGTGTGCTTCGCACTCGAGGTGACGCTCGACGCGCTGGCCCGCGAGCTTGGCATCGAACCCAACCGCCTGCGGCTCAACAGCCTGGTAGGCCCGCAGCAGATGCCGTTCGACAATATCAGTAAGCGGCACTTCGATTCGGGCGACTATCCCGAGGCGCTCAGACGCGCGATCAGCGCCATCGACTTCGATGGCGTGCGCCGCCGCCAGCGGCGGCGCGAGGCCGATGGGCGCCGGATCGGCATCGGCTTTGCCATGTACTCAGAGCAGGCCGGTCACGGCACCAGCGTCTATGCCGCCTGGGGTATTCCGTTTGTGCCGGGGCACGAACAATGCCAGGCCCGTTTCACGCCGGACGGGGCGCTCGAGCTTCGCATCGGCGCGCACAGCCACGGCCAGGGCCTGGAGACGACCCTGTCCCAGGTCGCCCACAGCATCCTTGGCATACCGCACGCAAGCATCCGCGTGGTGCACGGGGATACGGCGCTGACGCCCTACTCGACCGGCACCTGGGGTTCGCGGTCGATGATCATGTCGGGCGGCGCCGTCGCCGCCGCCTGCGATGAGCTCGCCGGTCGCCTGATCCGGCTGGCAGCGCCGCTGCTGCAGGCCAAACCTGACGATGTGCGCCTCGCCGACGGGTTTGTGCTCGCGCCGGCCGGGCGAATGGCCATCCAGGACGTGGCCCGCACCTGGTATCGCCGTCCACAGGACCTGCCGCCCGGTGTCGACCCGGCCGGGTTGGAATTGACCGCCGGCTACAAGGCCAAGCGGGATAGCGGCACCTTCAGTTATGCGGCGCATGCCGCCGTGGTGGCGGTCGATCCCGACAGCGGCGAAACCGAGCTGCTTGACTATGTGGTGGTGGAAGACGGCGGCGTGCTCGTCAATCCAATGATCGTCGACGGGCAGATCGTCGGCGGCGCGGCACAGGGCATCGGCACCGCCCTCTACGAAGAGGTGGCCTACGACAGCCAAGGCCAGCCGCTGGTCTCGACCTTCGCCGACTACCTGCTGCCGGGGCCGGCCGAGGTGCCCGATGTGCGCATTCAACACATGGAAACCCCCTCGCCCTATACCCGCTTCGGCCAGAAGGGACTGGGCGAGGGCGGCGCCATCGCACCGCCGGCGGCGATCACCAACGCCATCAATGATGCGCTCAAGGATCTGGGTGCGGAGTTGTTGGTCTCCCCGATCACGCCGCGGCGTATCGTCGAGGCCATTGGCCGGGCGCGCGCGCGGGGTCGGACATGAAGGCCGCCCGCTTCGACTATGCGCGGCCGACGACGGTTGCCGAGGCCGTCCGGCTGATCGCCGAGTTGCCAGACGCCAAGCTGATGGCCGGTGGCCAGAGCTTGGGGCCGATGCTCAATCTGCGTCTGGCGCAACCGGCGCTGATCGTCGACATCACGCGCATCGCCGAGCTGGCCGAGGTGGCGGACGCCGGCGAGGCTTTGTGCCTCGGCGCCACCATCACCCATGCTGCGATCGAGGATGGTCGCGTCAAGGACCCAACCGGGGGCTTTCTGGCGCGGGTTGCCGCCGGCATCGGCTACCGCGCGGTGCGCACCAAGGGCACCATCGGCGGCAGCCTTGCCCACGCCGATCCCGCAGCCGACTGGCTGTGCGCGTTAACCGCGCTCGATGCCGAGCTGATCGTGGCGAGCCCCGCCGGTCGCCGGCGGCTGCCGCTGGCCGGGTTCGTGTTGGGGGCGATGCAGACCGCGCTCAAAGCCGACGAGCTGATCGCGGCGGTGCGGATCGGCAAATTTTCCTCGCGCGCCCGCTTCGGCTATCACAAGGTCTGCCGCAAGGTTGGCGATTTCGCCGACGCCATCGCCGCTACGGTCGAGGATCCGGAGCGGGGGTTGTGCCGGATCGTTGCCAGCACACCCGCCGGCGCGCCGATCGTGGTTGCGGCCGATGCGGCAACGATCGCGTCGCCGCCCGAGATCGCCGCCCTCGAGCAGCGGCTGAGCGAGGCCGGATCGTGCGGCGATGCCTATGACACCAGATTGCGGGCGGTGGTTGTCAAGCGTGCGCTAGAGGCACTGTCGGACCGATGACAAGGATTGCCTGCACGGTCAATGGCAAGAGCGTCGAGGCCGAGGTCGCGCCGCGCACGCACCTTGCCGATTTCCTGCGCGAGAGCCTGCTGCTGACCGGCACGCACATCGGTTGCGAGCACGGCATCTGTGGCGCTTGTACCGTCGAGATCAACGGCGAGATCGCGCGCTCCTGCATCACCTACGCGGTCACCTGCGACGGTGCCGAGGTGCGCACCATCGAGAGTTTTGACGATGACGCGCTGATGCAGGAGCTGCGCACGGCATTCACCGAGCATCACGCGCTGCAGTGTGGTTACTGCACGCCCGGCATGCTGATCGCGGCCCGCGACCTGATCCGCCGCAAGGGCCGGCTGGCGCGGCCGCAGATCCGCAGCGAAATGAGCGGCAATCTGTGCCGCTGCACGGGCTACCTCGGGATCATCAACGCCATCGAGGCGGTGATGGCCAAGCACCCCGCGCCGACGCCGCCGCCCGCCGCCTCGAACTGGCTGGGACCGCCGCCGGGCCCGACGCTCGGCAAACCCGCCACGGTGGCGGCGACGCCGCCGGCGAGGCGCACTGCCGTCGGCGCGCTCGCTCGCCCGGCCAGCGCCGCACCGATCGAGGTCAAGCTCGCCAGCTTTGAGGATCGCGACGGTCGCGTCGGGCTTGAGCAAGCATTCGTGTTGCCACATCCGCTGGCGGCGGTGTGGGCGCTGGTCAGCGACCTCGAACGCCTGGCCCGCTGCGTGCCGGGCCTCAGCCTCGACGGTGCTCCCGACGGCGAGCGGGTGGCGGGCAGCCTCGACGTCAGGCTCGGCCCCATCACCGCGCGCTTCACCGGCCACGGCCGGGTACGGACGAACGCGTCGGCGCGGCGTCTGGAGGTCGAGGGCCAGGGCCGCGACCGCAAGGGCGGGTCGAGCGTGACGGGCCGCTTGGGCTTGGCGCTGGAAGCCAGCGGCGAGGCCGGCGAGGCCACCGTCGTTCGCCTCGATCTCAGTTACGCCCTGACCGGACCGCTTGCCCAGTTCGGCCGCGGCGGCATCGCCCGCGATCTGGCACGCCGATTAGGCGAAATGTTCGCGCAAAATTCCAACGCGCTGTTGCACGATCCCAGCGCCGCGCCCGCGGCCGGGCCGCTATCGGGGCTGGCGCTGCTGCTCGAGATTGCCCGCGCCCGCCTTGCCGCCTGGTTGGGTCGCTGGCGCGGAGATCGCGCCGCCTGAAGCGCACCGGCACCCAATCGCCGGCGGCGGCACCGGCAGCTCGATGCCGGCGCCGACCTTGGCTCAGGCGTCGCGACTTTTGCTAGCCACGGCCTTCGAACGGCATCTTGGTCGCCTTGATCTGCATAAAGAGCACGTTGGTGTCGGGCGGCAGGCTCGCCATGTAGCGGATCGCCGAGCCGCAGTGCTCAACGTCCATCACCGCCTCTGGGGCAACGGTGCCGTTGGCCTGCGGCACCCCGGCCTTCATGCGCCCGCCCATGGCGGTATCGGCGTTGCCAATGTCGAGCTGGCCGCAGGCAATGTCGTGCTTGCGGCCATCGAGGGCGATCGATTTCGTCAGCCCGGTGATGGCGTGCTTGGTCGAGGTGTAGGGCGCCGAATTCGGCCGCGGCGTGTGCGCGGAGATCGAGCCGTTGTTGACGATGCGGCCACCCTTGGGGCTTTGCGACTTCATGATCTTGATCGCCTCCTGGGCACACAGGAACGACCCCGTCAGGTTGACATCGACCACGGCCTTCCACTGCTCGTAGCTGAGCTCCTCCATTGGCACCGGCGGCGCGCCCATGCCGGCGTTATTGAAGAGAAAATCGAGCCGGCCACCGAACGCGGCCTTGGTGGCCTCGAACAGCCGCTTGACGTCGTCGGGCTTGCCGACGTCGGCCACCACCGCGACGATCTTGCCGCCGCCGGCCTTGGCCATCTCCACGGTATGGTCGAGCTCGGCCTTACGGCGTCCGGTCACGACCACGTTCCAGCCGTCGCCCTGCAGCGCCAGGGCCGCCGCGCGACCGATGCCGCTGCCCCCACCCGTCACCAGCGCAACCTTTCCCTGTGCCATGTCCGTTCTCCCTGGCTGAACTGCCGCATTGGGCGCCAAGCCTAACTCCATCGCCCGGCCGGGCGCCAGCGGGATCGCGGCCCGGGGGTCTTGACATCGGCCGCTGGCCCACCAATACTTAACCAAATGGTTTACCTTACCAACGCGCACTTGGACCGGGCCTTCGCGGCCCTCGCCGATCCGACCCGGCGCGCCATCATCGAGCGCCTGGCCGGCGAGCGTGAGCTCGCCGTCACCGCCATTGCCGCGCCGTTCGCGGTTTCGCTGCCCGCGGTGATGAAGCATCTCGACGTGCTGGCGCGCGCCAACTTGATCGAGCGTTGCAAGTCCGGGCGCACCGTGCACTGCCGCCTGAAGGCCGAGCCGATGCGGAGCGCGGTCGAATGGCTGACACGCTACGAGCGCTTCTGGAACGAAAAGCTCGATCGGCTGGCAAACTTTCTTGAGGAGGAGCCATGGCCAACAAGCCAAGCCTCACGCTCAAGCGACGCTTCAGAGCGTCGCCGAGCCAAGTCTTCAGCGCCTGGACGGACCCGAAAAAAATAGTGCGCTGGTTTGGCCCGCGGGACACGCGCCAGGACTCGGTCGTTGCCGAAATGGACCTGCGCGTCGGTGGCCGCTACCGCATCGGCTTTGAAGGCACCGGCGGTGAGCGCCACGAGGTCGGCGGCAGCTTCCGCGAAGTGGTGCCCGATCACCGGCTGGTGTTCAGCTGGGCGTGGCATTCGACGCCGGAGCGGGAATCGCTGGTCAGCATCACGCTGGCACGGGATGGCAATGACGGCACCTTGTTGACGCTCGAGCACGCGCAGTTCTTCAACGACAAGGCGCGCGATGATCACGAGCGCGGCTGGACCGGTACGCTCGAGAAACTCGATCACTATCTTGCGCAGTAAGCCAAAACGGAGAGCACATGGCAGCAGCAACCGCCAGGCCGCGGTCCAGGGCCAAGCCACCAGCCGCCAGCACGGCGCATGGCAGTTTCCACTGGAATGAACTGCGAACCCGCGATGCCGAGCGCGCCAAGCGCTTTTATGGCGACACCATCGGCTGGTCGTTCGAGGCCACCACCACCCCCGACGGTACGCCCTATTGGCTCGCCATCTCGGACGGCAAGCCGGTGGCCGGCATGTTCCAGCTGTCGTCGCCCAAATTCGACGGCGTGCCGGAGAGTTGGATAGCGTTCCTTGCCGTCGACGATGTCGATAAGCGCGTGGCCAAGGCGGTCAAGGCCGGCGCCGAGCTGGTCATGCCGCTGTTCGACGTCCCCAATGTCGGCCGCATCGCCATGCTGCGGGAGCCGGGCGGGGCGGGCATCGGCTGGATCACGCCAACCGCGGCTGCAGCCTGAAAGGACACCTCGATGAAGCTTTACTATTTCGAGACCCTCAATCCGCGCAAAGCCTGCGCCGTGGCCCGCTATCTCGGCTCGCCCGTCGAGTTTGTGCGCATCGACCTCAGCACCGGCGAGAACAAGACCACGGAGTATTTGGCCATCAATCCCAATGGCAAGGTGCCGGCACTCACCGACGGCGGCCTGCGGCTGTGGGAGGCCAACGCGATCATGTGCTACCTGGCCAGGGCGGCCGGCTCGGAGCTGTGGCCCAGCGACACCGCCGGCCAGATCGATGTGGTGCGATGGCTGGGCTGGAACAGCGAGCACTTCACGCGCCACGCCGGTGCGCTCTATTTCCAGCATGTGATCAAGCCGCGCTTCCTGCGGCAATCGCCGGACGGCAACGCGGTCGAAGAGGCGACCGGCTTCTTTCGCCAATTCGCGCAGGTTCTCAACGACCACCTGCGGCAGCGCACCTACCTGGTGGGCGAGGCGCTGACGGTTGCCGACTTTGCCGCTGCCGTCACACTCCCCTACGCCGAGGAGGCGAAGATCCCGCTCGCCGGCTATCCCAATATCGAGCGCTGGTACGCCGGCATCGAGCAACTGCCGGGCTGGCGTCAGCCGTTTCCGGCGCCGGCATCGGCCGCGGCCTGACCGATCCGGGCCCGGCCGGGAGCGGCACCGCGCGTGCCGCCCCGGCTGCGGCGAGGGAGTGCCCATCGGCGCATTTTAAAAAATGATTGCCACGCGCGCCCCGAACGGGCGCGGCGCGCAAGCCGCCCGTGAAGGAGATCTCGGTGCCGGGGCCGATCGGCGTGGATCACGCTGTGACGCATTTTTGGTTTCCCGCGCCCGCGGCGCTAAACATTGCGCCTCCTGCCGACCGCCTGCTGCCGCCGGTCGCGGTTTGGCGCCGGCAATCGGGTTGTCGGCTTAGCGCGTCGGCACTGGCTTCTCGCCGCGGTAGTCGTAAAAGCCGCGCTGGGTCTTGCGGCCGAGCCAACCGGCCTCAACGTACTTCACCAACAGCGGGCAGGGACGATACTTGGAATCGGCCAGGCCTTCGTACAGCACCTGCATCACCGATAGGCAGGTGTCGAGGCCGATGAAGTCGGCGAGCTCCAGCGGACCCATCGGATGGTTGGCGCCGAGGCGCATCGCCTTATCGATCGATTCCACCGTGCCGACGCCCTCATAGAGCGTGTACACGGCTTCGTTGATCATCGGCAGCAGAATGCGATTGACGATGAAGGCTGGAAAGTCCTCCGACACCGCGATGGTCTTGCCGAGGCTTTCGATGAAGGTGCGCGATTGATGGAAGGTCTCGTCCTCGGTGGCGATACCACGAATCAATTCCACCAGCTGCATCATCGGCACCGGATTCATGAAGTGCATGCCGATGAAGCGCTCGGGCCGATCGGTAACCGAGGCCAGGCGCGTAATCGATATCGATGAGGTGTTGCTGGCCAGTATTGTCCCCTTTTGGAGCTTGGGACAAAGGTCGAGAAAGATCTTGCGCTTGACCGCCTCGTCCTCGGTGGCGGCCTCGATCACCAGATCGGCCTCGCCAATCTGGGCGAGGTCGGCGGCGTACTTGATGCGCTTCAGCGCCGCCTGCATGTCGGCGTCGGTGATGACACCGCGCGAGACTTGGCGCGCCAGGTTGCGCTCGATGGTGGCGCGCGCCTTCTCGACCGCCTCCTTCTTGACGTCATGCATGGCGACGTCGAAGCCGGCCAGCGCGACGACATGGGCAATGCCGTTGCCCATTTGCCCGGCGCCGATGATGCCCACCGATCTGATGGTGGCAAGGGTCAGCGCATCCGTGCCTTTGCGGGGGCGCTCCATGTGACCTCCGGGTTTTCTGGTTTTGACGCCTGCTTCCATGGCGCACCCAATCTCCTTTTACCGTCCCAGCCGAGGTCGTTCGCTCACGCCGCGCCTCATGACTTGGCCTTGTCCAGCTCCTGACCAAGCTCCGGCAGCACCTGGAATAGATCGCCGATCAAGCCGTAGTCGGCGACCTGAAAGATCGGCGCTTCGCCGTCCTTGTTGATGGCGACGATCACCTTGCTGTCCTTCATGCCGGCGAGGTGCTGGATGGCACCGGAGATGCCCACCGCGATGTAGAGTTCGGGCGCCACCACCTTGCCGGTCTGGCCGACCTGATAGTCGTTGGGCATGTAGCCGGCATCGACCGCGGCGCGGCTGGCGCCGACCGCGGCGCCGAGCCGGTCGGCGACCGGCTCGATGTACGTCTTGAAGTTCTCGCCCGACTGCAGGCCGCGGCCACCGGAGATGATGATCTTGGCGGCGGTGAGCTCGGGTCGGTCGGACTTGGATATTTCCGCCTTCTCGAACCGGCTCAGGCCGACCGGGGGCGGTGGCGTCAGGGCTTCGATCGCCGCCGACGCCGTCGCCGGCACCGCCGGGAAGGCGGTGGTGCGCACCGTGATCACCTTCTTGCTGTCGGCACTCTCAACGGTCTGGATGGCATTGCCGGCGTAGATCGGGCGCTCGAAGGTATCGGGCTTCACCACCTTGATGATGTCGGAGATCTGCATCACGTCGAGCAGCGCGGCGACACGAGGCATGCTGTTCTTGCCGGCAGCCGTCGAGGCCGCCACCACCGCGTCGTAACTGGGCATCAGCGAGACGATCAGCGCGGCGATTTCCTCGGCCAGCTGATGCGCAAACTGCGGCGCGTCGGCGATCAAGACCTTGCGCGCACCCTCGAGCTTGGCGGCGCTGTCGGCAACGCTGCGGCAATCGCTGCCGGCAACCAGCACGTCAACCTCCGCGCCCAGCGCCTTGGCCGCCGCCATGGCCTTGGCGGTGGTGGCCGACAGGGCCTTGTTGTCGTGCTCGGCCAGCAACAGCGTGGTCATGACAGCGCGCCCGCCTCTTTCAGTTTGGCGACCAACTCGGCGGCATTGGCCACCTTGACGCCAGCCTTGCGACCCGCCGGCTCGACGGTTTTCAGGACCTTGAGGCGGCTGGCGATGTCGACGCCGTAATCCGCCGGCTTTTTGGTCTCAAGCGGCTTCTTCTTGGCCTTCATGATGTTGGGCAGCGACGGGTAGCGCGGCTCGTTGAGCCGCAAATCGGTGGTGATGATGGCCGGCAGTTTCATCTTCAAGGTCTCAAGACCGCCGTCGACCTCGCGGGTGACGACCGCCTCGTCGCCTTCGATCACCAGCTTGGAGGCGAACGTCGCCTGCGGCCAGCCCAGCAGCGCCGCCAGCATCTGGCCGGTTTGGTTGCAGTCATCGTCGATGGCTTGCTTGCCGAGCATCACGAAGCCCGGTTGTTCCACCGCCACCACCGCCTTGAGCAGCTTGGCCACCGCCAGCGGCTCGGCCGCCGGCCCCTCGGGAGTTTCGATCAAAAGGCCGCGGTCGGCGCCCATCGACAGCGCCGTGCGGATGGTCTCTTGCGATTTCGCCGGTCCGATCGAGACGGCAACGATTTCGGTGACGATGCCCTTTTCCTTGAGACGCACCAGCTCTTCAACGGCAATCTCATCGAAAGGGTTCATCGACATTTTGACGTTGCTGAGCTCGACCCCCGATCCGTCGGCCTTGACCCGGATCTTGACGTTGAAGTCGACGACGCGCTTCACAGCAACGAGGGCTTTCATTCCACAAAATGCTCCATTTTCGGCACGACGTCCCGGCCACGTCATGCCGCACTGCGGTCACGCTTTTCCGCCGCAAAAGCGCAAATTTGCCTGGTTTATGACGGCGCGAACCGGCGCTTCGCAGATGCGAAATGAAAGCCTAGGGCGCCACGAAGTGCGTGTCAATTGGGCAGCAGCCGAGACACTTTGGACAAAGGCCAGGCAACACCGCCTGTGGCAGTGAAGCCTCGATCGTGGGGGGCGCGGCCCCCGGTCACACCGGGCGGAGGTCGCGGTCAAACAGCGGCACGCCGGGGCGGCGCAGGAACAGGACCAAGACGGCGCCGGCCACCAGCCCGCCGATGTGGGCCCACCACGCGACCTGGTCGGCCGGGCTGATCAGTACCATGATGACCTGGGTCGCCACCCAGATGCCGAGCACCCAGGCGGCGCGGATGTGCAGGGGAATGAAGCGGAACGCCAGCACCCAGACCAGAACGCGTGGATGCAGCAACAGATAGGCGCCAATCACCCCGGCAACGGCCCCGCTGGCCCCAATCAGCGGGAGGGAGGAGGAGGGCAGCATGGCAGCGTGCAGTAAGCCGCCGGCGATGCCGCACAAGAGGTAGAACAACAGATACTTAAAGTGACCCAGCGCATCCTCGATGTTGTCGCCGAACACCCACAAAAACAGCATGTTCGACAACAGGTGGAAGATGTCGCCGTGCATGAATTGATAGGTCAACAGGGTGAGGCCCTCGGGAAAGGCGATCGGCTCCTGCGGCGCCGGCGCCGCGCCGCCGATGACATGCACCTGGAACAGCTCGGAGGGGATCAGCGCAAAGCTGAGGATGCTCGCCTGCGCACCCTCGGTGTGTTGCAGAGCGAACGCTACCACGTTGGCGACGATCAGCCCGACGTTGACCCACTGGAAGCGTATCGAGCGCAAGGGATTGTCGTCGGACAGGGGAATGAAGACCACGGCGCAGATCCTTTGGTGGGTGAGGGCTATCCTTTGGCCTGGGGCGGCGCCCGGCGTCAGCGGTTCTGGCCAGGCACCCACAAAACATCGCCGTTGCCGCGATCGTTGGCGTAGCGGCTGGCCACGAACAAGAGATCGGACAGCCGGTTGATGTACTTGAGCGCAGGCGCGCTCACGTGTTCGTTGGGCTCGTTGGCCAGCGCCACCATGCCCCGCTCCGCCCGCCGGCAAACGGTACGCGCCACATGCAGCGCTGCGGCCGCGGCCGAGCCGCCGGGAAGCACGAAGGATGTAAGCGGGCTCAGTTCGGCATTGAGCGCGTCGATCTCGGCCTCGAGGCGCTCGACCTGGGCTTGGCTGATGCGCAGCCGCTGGCGCTGGGGCTTACCCGCCCGTTCCGGCGTGGTGAGGTCGGCGCCGAGGTCGAACAGGTCATTTTGCACGCGCGCCAGCATGGCATCGAGCTGCGGCTCTGCCCCGAGTGCCAGGCGTGCCTGACCGATGAAGGCATTGGTCTCATCGACGGTGCCGTAGGCGGCGATGCGGCTGGAATGCTTGGGCACCCGCTCGCCGATGCCAAGCGCCGTCAGCCCGGCGTCGCCGGTACGGGTATAGATCTTGTTCAGAACCACCAT
>Ga0126384_10000647_pt1 | contig 19647 bp, 15 predicted proteins | sample PanSoiMetPlot_36_FD_92543 | JGI IMG/M metagenome (GOLD analysis project Ga0126384, IMG submission 92543) | Tropical forest soil microbial communities from Panama - MetaG Plot_36 | ecosystem: Environmental > Terrestrial > Soil > Tropical forest > Bulk soil | place: Panama | collected 2016-02-17 | reverse complement strand
GCTGTAATTAATGAAATAGTTCTTGATGATGTCAGCCCGATATCCGAGGCAGAGAATGAAATCCTTGTGGCCAAAATGAGCGTAGTACTTCATTATGTGCCACAAGATCGGCCGGTCCCCAAGATGAACCATGGGCTTGGGAGTGGTCTCTGAGTATTCGCGGAGCCGCATCCCAAAGCCTCCGCAAAACAGCACAACTTTCATGAGTCTCTCCTAACTACTGAAGTTTGAGTACCACTAGGCATATACCGCATTCCCGCCGCGATGTCTCTGAATGATTCTTTGCTGGCATGCGTTGACCCCGCTTTGATTGGGCAGGTAACTGACAAACGAGTTCGCCTCGGATCTAGACAGAGTCGGCCTTTAACTATGGCTTTGGTGAGTGATTAATAACCGCACGCGATTAACACGCCGCACAACCTGAGAGTTTGGTCGAAACCAGAGAAGATGTTGCTGCTCAATGAGGAATCACTGCTGAACCAAGGGCGCCTCGATAACTGCTGGTGCTTGTTGAGGGAAAAGCTGATTAAACTGAGACATCAATTGTGACCGGTAGAGCCCAAGGCGCGAGGCCATTTGTCGCTTGATTCCGTCCGCATTAGAGACTAGGAAAGAAAACTTCTCCGCCAATAGCGTAGGGTCGCATGTCCGAATATCGACGCAATAATTCCCGAGCCCCAAGTCTTTCATTAGACTCTCAACCTTTGGGTGGTGAGACACCGCCAGCACGGGCTTGTTTAGCAGATGCGCGAAAATAACGCCGTGAAATCGGCATGTGACGACATAGTCCGTTGCAGATATGACCACTAACAACTCGTGCAAGGAGTCGATTGGGTTATATCGGGATGCGCGTGCGGCCAGTTGATTTCTTAGTACCGTTTGCAAGTCCGCTATTGCTAAAGGGTCGACGCCGATATCGCTGCCGAAGAAGCACAATGAATACGAATGGTCGACGAGCCAAGAGGAAAGGTGCGCAAATTTAGTAATGAAGTCTTCATACGCAGCCTGATCCTTCTCACCCGGGTAGACGCGTGGGTCGCAATATGGCATGGGTGAAATTCCCACAACCTTATGGCTCCCATGACGATTACAGTTCAAACTGCTGCCGTCCAAATGGAGGGCATGTGCGCTATCGGGAAAAACCTGACTACTACCGTCAAATCCAATCTGGCGAGCAAGCGCCCGCGACTCGTGATCCCGAAACGATACATATGATGCGGCTCGCAAGGCACGCCTACTAAACAACTTGCTTAGTGGATGAGTCAGCGGCCCTGCACCAACATTCAAGAACATACAACGGACGGTCGCAATTTTTGCGAGCATTACCCACTTACACACAGTATAGGGAAATTGCCACGGGCCACCCCATTCGGTGAGCTGCCCGCCTCCGCAGACCACAAGTAAGTCAAAGGTCTTCACTAGACGGTACGACTTGACTAAAAAACGCAGCTCTCTGAAGACTATTCTGGGTATTCGGTTCGCAAAAGCGTTTAGCGCTCTCAGTGAGCCGTAAAGAAATACGTGCGTAGAAAGGCGAGATTTCAGGGTATTTTTAAGGTTTTTGGTTTCAGACACAGGCTTATAGCCAAAACTCCAAGTCTTTAGTCGCAAGGGATACGAACGGATAGCATGTCGGTTCTCGGTGTCCGCCGGGTTCATGGACAAGGCACAGAATTCACTGAGAGGCCATCGTTGTTTTATGTTCTGCATGACCACGCACAAAGTCGCGTCGTCCCCAAGGTTTCCGCTGCCAACATGATGTAGCAGCGCGACTTTTTGGTAAACCCGTTCCACGCGTCTGTATTCTTCTTTGCGAACTCAAGAGAGAACTAATGTTGCAGTTTGATCAATAAGCCAGTCGATTATTACCTCACGCATTCACGACCTCGCGATTTGAGGTACGAGTGCTTGGTCTTTGCTGCACTAGCGAGTCGACGATTGTCTTAAGATATTCCTTTCGCTTCAGGAGTTCGGGCAATGGTTCGAGATCGACCAATTTAAGCATTACCTCCCATCGATACGCCCAGTCATGCCGCATCAGGGTCTGTATCACATTGGTTCGCCGAATTTCTTCCCGCCTTTCTGGCTGTGCATCGAGCTCGCTGATGATCTGATCTATACGGTCTGACCCGTATGGCAGTCGGATAACAGCATCAGGCCAGTTGAAGAGGTGCTTAAATTCGGTGTTGGTCGGATGCTCGCCCACCATGATTGTGCCTGAAGCAGCGCCTTCGAAGTAACGATTGCCGATCTCGATCTGGTCTCCTCTCTTGTCGGGCCGATCGATCAATCCCGGATTAACGATAAAGTATCGACTTCTCTTTGCTAGATTCGCGAAAAGCGCCCTGTGCTCCTTCGGATTAATGGATTGGTCACCGGCGATACTGTCATAAACATAGAACAGACGTTGGTTCGCTACCATGTTCAAGAGTGCGAGGTGTGTGGTTTCGGATCTGCGACCAACACTGTAGACATCTATCGTTCGCCCAGGAGGGCTTGGGTAGGGGCAGAATAAAATGGCATCTACGCCAGGCGGCATAAAGACACATTTACGTTCGATTCGCTCACTCAACGGGACGACGCTCTGACTGTAGTAGAGCACGACAATGTCGAATTTCTTCAGTATGCTCAAAAATTGACGGTGGCTGTCCATCTGTTTGATCCACAGCTCGTCCATGAGGCAGACTGATATTCTACAGTGGCTTCTCCATTCGGGAAGAGCATTCAACATCAGCAAGTCATGTGGATATCCACAGACCGCCAGAAACACATCATACGAACCGCTAATAAGTACCTGTTGGACTCCTGGGTTCGGATAGATTGGTGCGTGATAAGCGAGACGCGTCGCGAGTTTGTGCTGGAAACTCGACAGATTCCCTTCTGGAGCTAGGATCTCTGCCGAGTCCATTTGGCAGATTAGGTCTTCAAATTCATACAGAGGGCAGCGAAACAAAGCATTACGAAAGATATTTCTCTGCGAAAATATGAGTATCCGCGGCTTATAGGGGCGAGTTGCCATCGTTGTATACCTCGTACAGGGATCATGCTTGGACACAAGCACTAAACTGTGACGCTCAAACTGTCCGTTGCTTTCTGGGCTGCAGCCTCACCGCTTTTGAACGATTCATCCGTCCACATATATCCCCAATCCCCGTAGCGCCCACAGTACGCAATTCCGAGGTCGTCGAGATAGCCGTGCACCGCGTCAAGTGCAGCCGCGCGATCCAAGTCGAAGATGACGTTGGCATAGCGAAGCAGCATTGCCTTGCGGCACAGGATTTGATCTTGCTCTTGGAGGAGACCACAACGACGCAAGTCCCTGATGACAGGCTCAATCCAGTCCTCGGGTGAGCCTGTGAAGGGCTTGTACTTGTCAGAAAAATATACTTCTGCCTGAATGCTTCCAGTGCCCGGCAAGGCATTACTGGCCGAGAGCATGTGGGGAAAGCCGAGGCGCGAAAAACAGATGTCTTCGTCGTAAAAATATGTCACATGTGCGCTGGAGAGATCCTGACGGTTCACGCCGATGTTGACCAGCACACATGTGGAACAAGCGAGGCGCTGAGCCGCGTCGGATATATCAGATGGCACTCCTTGGATCATGCGAACAAGATCCGGCAATGGCACCGAAGAGATGAGGGCATCATAGTGTGTTACCAACCCACTGGAGAAGGTGAGACAGCGCGTACGTGGCTCAATTGATACGAGTTCGTGACTAAGCTTCAGGTTTCCGAGTGGCACGAATTTTGTGAGATAGGACATGAACCCGCCGTTGCTCGGATATCGAAAGTGGGTTATGTAGTGAATCTGCGGCGCCGACGGAGAGAGGGCACCACGCAACACCTCCTCTAGAGTGGGACGGTAGATACGAGGCCCGAGCCAGTCCGTACTCATATTTTCGGAGGTCGTCGTGTGGTACTTGCGGGTGTACTGCATAGGAAAGGACTCTGCGAAAGTTCGGCCAAAGCTTGCCAACAACCAGTCAGCGTAGTTAGCTACTGGGCGCTCAGGTGCCTGGCGCTCCTCCGCGAAATCGGAGATCACCTTGACTATAAGATCTTCTGGTAGTCCGTAAAGGTGGAGTTGCACAGGATGCCGGGGCCAGTGGCCATGCCAGTAATTGTTCAGACTAACCTGTACTGTCTCGTACTGCTGATCAACACTATCGGCAAGCAGGTCCTGAATGCGCGGGTCCTTGGTAAATGAAATGTGCGGCCCAACATCAAAGAGAAAGCCGCTCTCGTACCGGAAAGATGCGGTGTGGCCGCCGTGGTAGGCGTTCTTGTCGTACATCACAGGTGCAATGCCCTCGGCGTGCAGCCGGTAAGCAGCGCCGAACCCAGCCATTCCAGTTCCCAAGATGATAATGTTTGGCATGGAAATTGTTTCTCCTAATTACCTGATCGATTCTTATCGGCTGTTCGCAAGCCTATGCACGGGTCCGATAGTCTGTGAAAAGCGGTTCTTCGATGAGCGCATAGCTGTTCTGTACGAGCGCCTCATAACGCTCTATCTGCTGGCGGGTCAGAGCACCAAGATCATCCGTTGACTGGAAGGCGCGGTACCATTCAACGATCCATTCCAGGGCCTGGTCTAGGGGTAGAACGGGATACCAACCTAAGCTAGCCTTTGCCTTGGAGGCGTCGAGCTTGAGGAAGTGAGACTCTCGTGGGTGTACTGTGGAATCCTGATCCCAAAACGCCTGATCTCCCCATAATCGAGACACTGTGTCTGCGATCCAGCATACTGGCTTGGCATCTCCATTGGCAGGGCCGAAGTTCCATCCCGAAGCGAAGCAGGGATTGCCTTCAAAAAGTCGCTCGGCCAGCATCAGATACCCGCGCAGCGGTTCCAGAACAAACTGCCATGGCCGGATGGCTGAAGGATTGCGGATCTCGCATGTGTGGCCCGCGAGGAACGCTCTCATCAGGTCCGGAATCAGCTGGTCCTTGGTCCAGTCTCCACCTCCGACAGCATTTCCAGCACGAGCGCTCGCGAGTGCGACCCCATGACTCTCAAGCGCATCCGGAGGAAAGAAAGATTCACGGTAGGCAGTCGTCACGAGCTCGGCACAACCTTTCGAGCTCGAGTATGGATCTCGCCCTCCCATAGGCTCGTTCTCACGGTATCCCCATACCCACTCCCTGTTCGCATAACATTTGTCACTGGTGACGTTGATTACGACACACGGACGCTTTAGCTGCCGAATGGCCTCAAGCAGGTGAGCAGTACCCATGACATTGGAGGAGTAAGTTTCAATCGGATCCTCGTAGCCGCGACGCACAACTGACTGCGCCGCCATGTGGATGACTACTTCTGGTCGGCACTCGACAAGGGAACCTCTGAGCTTTTGGAAGTCGCGGATATCACCATAGATCGATCGAACTACGCTTTCCACCCTCGCCTGTTCGAATAGGTTTGGCTGGGTGGGCGGCTTCAGTGCGTAGCCGGTAACCTTGGCTCCCAGTGAATTCAGCCATAGTGACAGCCAGCTTCCTTTGAAGCCCGTATGTCCAGTAAGGAAAACGTTGCAGCCCTTCCAATATGAGCGGTTAAGCATGATCGATTCGGATTTCTTCCAACACGCGGTCAGGAATCAGAAGCACTGTGCGCCATTGAGGGCAGCCGAGAGCAGCGAAAACGTTTATTTGACTTCTCCCGCAAAGGAGGGTTCGACAGACGACGCCCGTGCTTCTTGCGTTTTGACCTGCCAGCACGCGTTCTGTTCCCACCAAAGCGACTCGGCCAAATCTCCTGGCATTGACTGGACATCATCGAAGGAGAGAACACTGTCTTTCGATACATCCCGCGCTAGCACGCAGCCTTCGGAAAGGCCAATTGGCAAGGCTGACATGTCCCGAGCCGAAGTGACATTGTCTATGAGGCCATACGTGCAGAACCCGCCAATGCCGTCGAGCCGCTCCCCGGTTCTCAAATCGCGCTTGGCCACCGCCACTACTTCGCAAACCGGGCCTGCGATAGGGGCAACGGTTGGGTCGCGATGGATCACCGCTCGGCCGATGGTTGAGGCTATCTGGATGTGAGGCAGATGATACGGTGTGTAGAAGACATAAAAGGGTCCGTCACCCAGCTTATAGTAGGCGAGCTGTATCTTTTTGAGCGGCGCCTCCTCGTGAACGATGACAAAGGCACCCGTATGCGGGGCCGCACCAAGCGCGTAGTCAACGAGGCCCGTCTCCAACAATTGGTCGGAGGGGAGCAGATGGGCGATCTCCCGCACATAACTGCAGGCTGGGCCATACATTCCGCGACGGCCGACGTGAAATCCTGTCGCATTGGAGAGGACCGTTGCCTCCATGGACAGCTTGGTAGCGTCTGCAAATGAAGTGATCTTTTTGGCATCCTGATCATTTCTTTCTGCAAAAGCCCGTTGGGTCTCGGGAGTGCGGTAGTAATCCACCATACCCTTGATATTGCCTGCTGCGACGATCTGAAGTCCGAGCGATCGCAGATAGCGAAGGAGAGTCATTGCAACTCCCGGTTCGTCGCCGTCTGTGTGTGTCACCACGACACCCGCCTGGTCTGCTTTCGCTTTCAGAATAGGGCCTATCAGCGAATCGACTTCGGCGTTCACCAAGACCACATGCTTACCGTGGTCGAACGCATCCAAAGCTACCCTGGCAGCTGGCCCAACCGTTCCCGTTACCTCCACCAAGAGGTCGATCGCCTCACAATTAATCAAGACCGAAGGATCATCGGTAAGTACGGGTACTCCTTGGGCGATTGCTGCTTCTGCTTTAAGCGCTGACTCAACCCACGCCCACTGGGTGAAGCCGGCTTCGCGAAGGGCTCTTTCGCCATGTTCCGGCGTACGATTCACAATACCTGCAAGCCGAATCCCCGGCACCGGAGTCCCCAGCTGTAGAGCAATGGCACGCCCCGTAGCACCGGCTCCAACCATACCCACGCGTATTGGACGACCTGCGGCCTCGCGCTCTTGAAGTGCTTTGTCTACATTCATGATTTCTCCTCCCTCTGGAAAAGCGGCCAGTTACGATCCTGTTCCGAGACCACCGTAGCGGGCAACGGCCAGTGAATTCCAAACGCTGGGTCGTCGAATCGCACTCCTCGTACTGCGGTTGGAGCGTAGAGCGCCGAGGTCATGTAGTGCATCTCTGTGTACTCCTCGAGCGTTTGGTATCCGTGCGCACAAAGCTCTGGCACATAGAGCATGGAGCCGTTCTCTGCGCTAAGCTCGGTTCCGTACCATTTGCGATAGGATGCTGAATCAGGCCTTAAATCGAGCACTACGTCAAAAATCGTTCCTCGAGTACAACGGACAAGCTTGGCCTCAAGGGCAGGTGCGGCCTGGAAATGCATGCCTCTCGTTGTTCCCTTAATTAGGCTGAAACCCATATTCGCCTGTACAGGTAAGAAGTCGATACCTTGCTCAGCAAATTCCCGCGTACACCATGCCCGCATGAACCGGCCACGCTCATCTTCGCGTGGACTCGGTTCGATCACATGAGCTCCGGCAATGCCGGTTTCCAGAAAACGCATGCTGAGAATCTTAGGTATAGGCTCTAAACCATAGAATCGATAAGGCGACCAGAGTCAGGCGCGTCAGTGGCTGTCCGCAACGTGCTCGAAGCTTCCGTCATTCCCAGACGGAAGACAGATGCATAACGAGTAACCCAATCAGGCCGGTCGCGTACGAACGGCTCGAGTGCCCAGTACTCGATTGGCCATCCCCCTCTTAGGGATGGGTCTCCTTCGTGTATCTCCCTAATCAAGTCCGTAACCGGCTCCCATCCCAACACCTCTGCGACTCGTCTCCGTAAGTCCAGATCTACCCCTGAAACAAATAGGTATCCGCCCGGCTTGACCATGCGCGCAATATTGCGCAAGCATGGTTCTGCCACAGAAGGCTTCATGTGGCAAAGAAAGCGATTCGCCACCACGATATCCTGGAGCCGGAGGCTATGGGCAAGATCGGGGTCGCAAGCGTCGCCGCAAATCCAGACCACGTCTCGTCTCAGCCAAGAACGGATTGTCAACTGATCGTCCTTCGATTCAAACATCTCCTGCATTTCGCGGTCAGACAGACGTTCGAAGATCGAGGTCTTTTGATCTTTTCTGGTATTCTTTCCCACATAGCCGTTTTCTGTCGCATCTGTGTTACTGTTGACGTTCGAAGCGTCCGCGCCTGCTGCTGAGTATGTTCCTTCTTCGGCAAATGCGACCATCTCCTCGGAGATGTCGACGCCGTTCACCGACAGGTTTAGGTCGGGACGTGCGCAGCGGATCCGCCACACCAAGGAATAAATCTCTGCTCCTTTGCTGCACCCCAACACGGAGATCTGGACCCTTGAACCACGATCTTTCGTTTTGAGAAGGCGACACATCAATTCCAATTCAGGACGGTTCCGCAGAAAGTAAGTACTGACATATTGATTTCGGTCAGAGTAGAGGCAGACCATCCTATGTATGTGTCTGCCGTACGACAGACCAAAAGAACTGTTACGTACAGAAGCAGGAAGATGTTTCCAAGTTCGCCCGAGTTGAAACACATAGTTGCCAAGACATTTCCGACAGAAACTTGCGATGGTTCGCTCAGCGATACTTTGTTTACATTCATTCATTGTCGTAAGGAAACACAGTTTCGAAAGGCCTGTGACGAGTGAATATATCCTTATGCGATTGCCTCTTCCGGGGAGCACGCAAACTTAGCTAACATCGCTTGTTCAACAGCATCACAAAGTGCGTGACCCAGCAAAATGTGGCACTCTTGAATACGAGGCGTGTCTCGGGTTGGAACTGCGAGCAGAAGATCAACAAGGCCGCGCAGTTGCCCGCCGGAGGCACCGGTCATTCCTATTGTGACGAGCCGTAGCTGCCGCGCACACTTGATTGCCTTAATCACATTAGGTGAGCTTCCGGATGTGCTGATTGCAACCGCTACATCCCCCGGGGTTGCAAGTGCTTTAAGCTGACGCGCAAAGACTTCGTCATATCCGTAGTCGTTTCCGATCGCTGTCACTGCAGAGCTGTTCACGCTCAAGGCCAAGGCCGGCATCGGCTCCCGTTCCCGCAGATAGCGGCCAACGAATTCTGCGGCTAGATGTTGTGCATCGGCAGCGCTACCGCCATTTCCGAAGAATAAAGCTTTGTGCCCACTGCCATATGCTGAGATCAGTGCATCGGCAGCAGCACTCAACGACGGCAGACATTCCACAATCAGGCGCTCGTGTACCTCAATACTGCGCTCAATATTTTCTCTTAGAACGGAATGTGTCACAGACGACCTCGTCACTTACGTCTTCAGATGCACAAGGAGGGATGGCACCGGTAGTACCTATACAGCGGTTGTCTGTCTTAGAAGCTCGCGGTCCGTCCGAGCGAGATTAGACCGGAAGGCTTAGGCTGCTTACCTGTGAGGAGCGTGTCTCCTCACCATTCTGGTCAGCCTTCAAGGAGGAGGCCAGACGCTCCCTCCACCACGCGAGCATATCTTCCAGCGTTTTGGCCAATGGTATCTCCGTCTTCCAGCCGCTGCATTGCCGGAACTTGCCAACATCGCCGGCAATGACCGGCTCGTCACATGTACGGACCAAAGCCGCGTCCCGCTCAACTGAGAAATCGATCTTGGCATAAACTCGTATGGTGTCGATAACTTGTGGAACCGAGTAGATATCATTTCCACCCAGGTTATAGACGTCGCCAGGCACGCAATATTCCGCCGCTAACCAGAGCCCGCGTACAAGATCACGCACGTCTGCGATGGCCCGCTTCGTAAGATTTCCAACCGTGAGCGCTGGAGGGCGCAGTCCGAGTTCCATCTCCACAACCCTCTTCGTGAGGTCCGAGCACACGTCTCCCATCTTGCCCGGTCCGGTGGTATTGAATATACGAATCCTCACAGAAGCAATCGAGTAGTTAGAAAAGTATTGAGCTGCAAGCAGGTCCTGCGCTACTTTACTGACACCGTAAGGATGCAGTGGGCGCAGCGGATGATCCTCACGGACGGGCAAGTCACTCGCCGCCACTGGCCCATATTCCGCGCTTGAACATGCCACGACGATAACGGGGAGTATGCCAGCAATATGCACAGATTCAAAGAGATTTATGGTTCCCAGTACATTAACTTCGATAGTCTCTCGCGGCTGTTGAAGAGACACTGTTGGGTAGCTCTGAGCTGCTAGATGAAAAATGCGGTCTGGCTGAAATGTTGTCACAAGGTGTAGCAGGCGTTGTGTGTCTCGAATATCACAGAGTTCGAACTCAGCTCCGATGCAGAAGTCAGCTGGCTCACTGATTCCGAGTCCCAGGACGGAACAGCCAGCATGTACACAGTGCTTTACCAGAAACCCGCCTATAAACCCCGCGGCTCCTGTGATCATTACTCTCATGATTGCCGCCAAGTTTCAGTCACAGCTACACAATCTTCAACGTTTGTCAGGGCCTTCTGTGCCCTGCAAAAACGCTCTGGAGTACCGATGTCAATGCACGGGCCGTCCGAGACAAAGCCCTTGATGTTCTTGCCCTCTCCCAGCCAACGGCCCAAGAGTTCTCGTTCCAGTGAAACCTCGGTGCCGCGCGGTATTTCGTACAGCAGCTGCCGTGACATTACATAGATCCCCGAATTCAAATACGGCGCTGCCGGCGAGTCCTTTTTCTCTTCAAAACGGAGTAACGCACCCTTTTTATCCAAGAATACTGTTCCACCATCATTGCGGCCGTCTGCAGGTACGACGAGCATTGATGCGTCCACCTTCGCCTCCAGGGATGCAGCTACAAACGCTGCCAAGTCGGCATTGGTGTAGCTATCTCCATTCATGATCAGCACGTATTCAGATTCGACTAGATCGAGGGCCTTACGTAACGCGCCGCCGGTACCGAGAGGAGATGACTCAGCTGAATACTCTATTCGCACATCAAACATGCGCTCGCCAAAATGCCAACGAACCAACTCCCTACCATAGCCAACGGCCAGAACTACGCGCCAAAACCCATATCGGCGTAACTGCCGAATTAGGAGCTCCAGGAACGGCCTGCCTGCGACATTCGCCATCGCCTTGGGGAGATCGCCTACGAGGCTCCTCAGCCTTAGGCCGACGCCGCCACACAATATGATCACATCAGGCATAGACTGCGTCTCGCTCAGTAACGAGTGATTTGTCATATATCTCATCGGGCTCATAGACCACGACGTGGCTACCTCTATTTGAGAAGGAGAAGGGAACGCACAAAAGCCTCTTGAGCCGCTCCCTTAAGGCCTGACGACGCTCCGGAGGCACAAAGAACAGCATGAATCCTCCCCCGCCGGCTCCGAGCAGCTTCCCTCCCAGCGCGCCGGCACCAATTCCAGCTTCGTAGATAGCATCTATGTCGGCATTGCTGATCCTATTCGTCAACGACCGCTTGAGCCGCCAGCCTTCGTGCAACAGATATCCAAACTCGCTGAGCGAGCGGCCGGGGCCAGTAACAATGGCTTCAGCCTCCTCCACTAACTGGAGCATGGCATCTAGCTCTTGCCTTCGTTGCGGCGTAATTCTGACTTGTTCCTGTGCTATTTCTGACGCAGTCCTGGAGAAGCCTGTAAAGTAGAGAGCCAGGTTTTGCTCCAGCTCAGCCAGCCTGCCGGGCGCAATTACCACTCGCTTGACTTCGATCGCGCCGTCGGTATGGAAGTTGATTCGGTTAAACCCTCCGTACGCCGCGCTGACCTGGTCTTGTGCACCAACTGCCTCTTGAAGTAACTCTTGCTCGACATGAATGGCTTCCTGTGCGAGGGCATACTTGTCTCGCATTCGGTCTTGTAGCGCATAGAGCCCGAGGAGAAGTCCAACTGTGAAGGCAGAACTCGTGCCCAAACCAGTGCGAGCAGGCAAGTCTGCCACATGATGGACCTCCACGCCTTCTTCGATCCCCAGGAATTGTAGACAGCCGCGTACAGAGGGATGCTCAATAGCTCCGTTTTGACGGACGTTCTCAACTTTAGAGTAAGAGATACGACTGTGATACTCGAAGAATGGTGGCATGCGCCGACAAGTAATGTAGCAGCACTTGTTTATGGTGGTCGACAACACGCAACCACCATATTGGCGATACCAGACCGGATAGTCTGTACCACCGCCGAAAAATGAAATGCGAAGCGGAGTGCTGGTTATTACCATAAGAGTATCACTGTGACCAAAGGGCATCGAAGATGACAAGCCAAACCATATAGGCTGCCGTTAACCCGACCGGTAAAGTGGGCATCATCGAAATCCCTAAACACGCCTGCCTTTGAGATGCGACGGAATATGGAGCACTCAGATTTTAGTGATTAGGCTAAACCCCAATTGATCACAACCGCCGCCTGCGCTTGGCCGTAGCGCTTTCACACGCAGTCAATGCAGTTCTTGATGTGCCGCGATTCGTTATTTCGCTAACCGTCATCAAGTCGGCGTATACCCTTGTAATCCTTTGAGCAACGACACTCCAGGAGTTCCGCTCTGCTGCATATTTACGAATTTCAGGCCTAAGGCAGTTCAAGTTAGCATATAAACTGCTTACGAAGTAGCTTTTGATGGCTCTTACCAAGTCAACAGGGTCCTCAGGCCTAAATACTAAACCAGTTCTACCTTCAAGAATTTCATCTTTTAAAGAACCTACGTCGGCGGCCAGAACCGGTAGGCCAAAGCTATATGCCAGGAACAAGACGCCGCTTTGGTAAATGTGCTTGTAAGGCAACACAAGAACGTCAGCGGCTTTGAAGTAGACTTCCGTTTCATCATCGGGAATGAATTCCGCTCGTAACAGCACTCGCCCCCTCAGCGCGTCTTCACTGATCAATGACAGGATCTCGTTCCAGTATCTCTCGCATCGGTTCGGCTGGCCGGCGATAATCAACTGATAATTCTGCTGCAGTGGTGCTAATCGCTTAAAAGCGGCGATAAGGTACTCAAGACCTTTATAAGGTGTAATATTTCCAAAAAACAATATCGTTCTTTGTCCATTTTCTACACCGAGTCGCTGCCTTGCGTCGGCCGGGCTGAGATCCGTATTTGGAACAGCATTGTTGATTCCGAACGGAATTACCGTGATTCGGTCCACTTGGACTCCAAATTCCTCGACGAGTTCTCGCTCCATTTTCTTTGTGTGAACAAAGATGTGGTTAGCTAGGCGATATTGAATACGCAGTGTGAGTCGGTTGAGGTACGAATCTCTGCCATCGCGTCTACCCGCATTCACATTGTGCAGAGTAAGAACGACCGCTTTCCCGAGAGACTTGTAGTAAAGAGTAAGTAGCGTTCGATCGAAGGCCGCAAACTTATTGTTCCAGAGAATGTGAAAGATTTTTGGTTTGGCAGTTGAAGCGTATCGAATCAGCTTTAGGTAGTACGTGGAGACCCTAAGTGCCTTCTTTATAAGGCTGACGTCAGGTCGCTGGCTCCCCCGTAAGTTCAAAAAGCGTACTTCAGGTTTCGAGTGGAACTCCAAACAATCAAGGTCGTCGCTGCCAATAATTTCCATGGCCGTGGCATGCGACATGAGCGATGTAGCCAAACCGAATGCGTACGGCCGGTCGCCGCCGCCGGTTAGCAGCGTCACCTCAATTTCACGGGTCATAGCTGTAGTTGTCAAACTCGAAGACCTCTAACAGCAGTTTGTCGATGTCGTGCTTCTCGGCTTACTTCGGTATTCTCGGCTATTTCGCTATTGTGGTCCGCTCGGCCTCGCGGATTCTCTGCTAGCGGCGTGTAGCTGATTCAAGGCCTTGTCGTAGTACTTGATGCACGAAGTCTTCAGTTGTGGGAATACTTGTTGAGCCCGTAACGCTACTTTCTGGCCAAACACTGGCTTCATCCACGCATACTTCCAACGCAGGTGGGGCGCCTCAAGGTGACCTCGGAGCTCTGTAGCCATTGTTTGTAACTCTGCGACGAGATCGGGGCGCTCCGGATAGAAATTTCCAAACCAGGTTTGCAAATATGCCAGACTGGCCACTCGGACACGTTCGCTTTCCTCAAGTGAACGGAGATATTGAATATGCAGTTTCATCGAAAGCAGCATCGCATCTTTTTTTTTGTTCGACATGCCAATGTGGCTCAGTCGGTTCGATGATGTGATTCTGTAAAATACTTTTGATTCCGGCACAAAGTGGGTGCCTTCAGATGCCAATAGCACTCGACAAAAGTACTCGCCGTCATCATCAACATGAAGTTGTGTGTTCCACGGTCCCGCTGCTTCCGCAAGGTCGCGACTAGTCAGCCAGGTCGCGGTTTGCATGTGCAGATTCTCGCCCATCTTCCTCACGAGCCACTCAACAGGAGGGAGATCCTGCCATAACGAGTTGCGGACGAAGACTGCCTTGTGGGGGCGGTGGTAGAAGTATGCCCAGGATGAAGAGAGTAGTTTTCGTGGGCTGTCAATTTGCCTCATGGCGGCAAGCTGGCGCTCGATTTTGCCCGGTGCCAGGAGGTCATCGGCATCCAGATACTGGATATATTCCCCTTGGCTGAGCTGCAAGGCATGGTTGCGGGCTCCCGCTGCACCCCCGCCTCCAGCGGAGACCACCGTAACTTCTTTCGACGCAAATCGTTGCGCCACCTCAAATGTCCTGTCCCCTGACCCATTGTTTACGACGATTATTTCCTTATTTTGCCAACTTTGGGCAATTGCCGATCGAAGGGTATCAGCTATTGTCTTTTCTGCGTTGTACGCAGGAATCAGGATTGAGACCAGTGGCTTCATGAATCGAACTTATTAGATTACCAATTCGTCACCTGCAATGGTTACCTTCGTGCTGTCGCAAGGTCGAGATGCCACTTGTCTACGGCTCCTCCCTCGCTTTTAATCGAAATGGAATTCTAAATTTTCAATCCTTCAGTTTTGCTAGTTAAGAAAAGGGTCTAAATGTCAAGAATTGCAATCGGTGTTTTGGTTGCGGTTGTTTCAAGCGCACTCGCAGCGCCCATATGGGGGGGAACCTATACGGCAGCGACCTGCAACCAGAGCGATGTGAACGCGGTCATCAATGGGCCAACGCATGTGGCAGTTGATGGTGATACGATCAATATTCCCGCCGGTTCCTGCACCTGGACAAGCGGCATCAGCGTTCCGTCCGGCATTGGAATTAGCATCATCGGTGCAGGCTCTGGCTCGACAACTATCATTGACAATAACACGGGCGGATCAAATCTTTTTTACTTCAATCCAACTTACGGAAATTCCATTTCCCGCATTTCGTCGATGACATTATCTCCTCAGCCTGGACTTGGTGCCAACTCACTGAACGCTCCCATAGGGTTCCAAGGAAAGTGTACAGCAAGTGGATGTCCTAACATTCGTGTGGACAATCTAGTTTTTCCGGGTACTCCATCTTGGGATGGACTTACCACTCCGTCGAGCACCATGGTTGTGACTGATAATGTGTTCGGTGTGCTGGACCACAACACCCTGTATGAGACGAACGCTAGATCGTACTATGAGTTCGTCAACTTCAATCATTCTGCATGGCAAGGCGTTGGACAGTACGGAGACAACTCTTGGGCCAGTCCTGACACCTTTGGAACGAACCAAGCCCTTTATGTTGAAAGTAACTACTTTGAAGAAACAGGGAATGGGCTTTTTCCGATAACCGAAACGGAAGGCGGTTTCGGTATCAGCGCAGAGGGTGGTGGGCGTGTGGTATGCAGATTCAACACGGGCGTTGGATTGAGAAGCATGTGCGTAAACCACGGCACGGAGAGCAATGGAAGGCCCCGCGGCGGGCGTCAGATGGAGTTCTATAAGAACTCAATGAGTTGTCCGAATAGCTCGTATCCTGCCTGCTTCTTGAATGACATGCTATTAGGCGCAGGTCCCAGGAGCGGATCGCTGCTCTCTATGGCGAACAGCTACACATGGGCCGCGGGAACTGGCATCAATCAGTTTGTCGGTATTGCTGAATATCGGGCTTTGCAGAGCATCGGCACCTTTGGCCCATGCGATGGCACCGGCCAATGGGATTATAATGACGCCACAACCTATTACAGTGGCACGATTTCTAGCGTTAGCGGTTCAAATCCTTATACGATCACCGTTAGTGGAAGTCCCGGCTGGTCACCGAATCAATGGGTTAACAACGGTTCTCCTTATAGCATTCACGATACGACCATAAACAACGGGTCAGAAATAACGGCAAGCGGCTCGAACACGCTTACAGTAAGGGCGTGGACCTCGATACCGTATGCTTCCGGCCATTCGATTCAAATTCGGCGGGCTTATGCTTGCATTGATCAGTCGTCACGAATCGGCGGCTCTTTGCTTTCTGGTGCTACTCCGGCTCCAACCAATACCACTCCAGGTTATGTGTATCAGACGCTTGACCCCGTGTATGAGGCTGCTGATACGGCAAGTGGGCCTCCGGTGTTTGGCGCTGTCAATTCCAACACAGCACGAATAATCGCCAATCGAGACTATTACGCTGAAGTTTCGCAGTCAGCACAAAGTTCGCCCACATCTCCTTTTAATGGGACAGCGGGCACGGGATACGGCACGCTTGCAAACCGTCCAACCACATGCACAAAAGGTGTTGGATATTGGGCTACCGACCAAGGAAGTTGGAATCAGAGCGGAAACGGAGGGCAAGGTCAACTCTACGTCTGCACCGCCACGAACTCTTGGACGCTCTACTATACGCCCTATACTTACCCGCATCCGCTTACACAGGGAACAGGAAGTCCGGCACCTCCAACGAACCTTGTGGCAACTCCACAATAGTCGTTTCCTCGATTGGCCTCGTCGGTGCTTATAGCACCGACGCGCGGTTTAGACGTGGCGCCATCGGTTAGCTAACCCGCAGTGGAGTCTTGCAGAACCTGCATGTTTGGTTTCGGTGCATGAGTCAGATCCCTATTAATTTCTCGCATTACCTCCGCCACTTCGCAAGCTTTAGTTGCTATCCCTGGGCACTTATTTCGATGACGAGAGGCAAGCTATAAGCACTAGCGAGTCGGATCAATTGAGACGGCTCTCGGTTTCTGTCTTATTCCGAATGCAGATCTTTTCGAATCGTTTTTCTTCGCATGCAAGCGTTTCGGCCCACATTAGGCTGAGTGGCCTAGGCCACGATCGCCCATCCTTCTCAAGATCAGCTAGTTGGCATACAGCACCTTTGGCGGTGGAAGGTTCGGCTTCGGACCCCGCCGAACAGCCCAATTCAGGACTTGAGTTGTGCGTTGCGCCTTCGCATCCCAAGTTAAGTGTTCCAGTGCGTAGGATATTCCTTGCTGTCGCAAGCGATTAAGAAGATGCCTATTACCCGCGAGTTCAGTAAGAATCTTTTCTATCTCTGATACCATTTGGCTCTCATTGGTCAGGGCCACCTTGTATCCTACTCTTGGATGAACTATATCGCCGGGACCGCCGAAGTCCGCAACCACAGGTACGGCGCCACTGCCGAGGGCTTCGAAAACCACTCCTGCACCGAAATCGCGTACTGATGGAAAGACCATCACATCCGCCGATCGTAACCGACTGAGGGTTTCCGTATGGGTAACCCAACCACAGAAGGAAACGGCCTTTTCGATCCCAAGGGATCTTGCAAGCTGCTCGAGTCGGCTCCGCTGCGGGCCATCACCGAGGATACTGAAGCTCGCCAAATTGTTCCGCAAAAGTGGGGCGGCCGCGCGTAGGGCCAGATCACAAGCTTTGCATGGGATTAGCCCCCCGACAAAGATCAACTTAAGCTTGGCAGCGGGCTCTGTAGTACGCACGTCGTCGGAACACAAGGAGCGACCGATGCCGGGCTCAGGCACAAAAAATAGTTTGTCGCGATACGCGGCGAATTCGGCATACGTTTGGGATGAAGCGACAATGATCGCTGCCGCATTGCGATAGGTAGACCGAGCAAAAGGTAAAAACCGGTAAAGGTTCCTCAGCCCAGAAATCCATTGCTTCTCATTCTTGGCTTGACTGAAGCCCTGCACGTAAGGGAGTCCGCCATTAATTGGCCCAATCACGAAGGGTATAGGTCCGTTTCGCAGGAAGAAGCCGAAAGGACTCGGTAACACCGCCGTCATAGGCACGAGGCGCAGAACGACGTCGAACTCAGCTGCAAAGATACGGTGGCGCAATTGCCGCCAGGCACGCCATTCAAACGCAAGGGCAAACGGATATCCGAAAGCGGTCAACGCCTGACTAGTGTAGTTATATCTGAAGATCCGCCGCAAGCTCCATGCATAGATGCGTTCGAGCCAAGGCATCCGGACCACCTCAATGAAACGAAACGCCGCCTTTGCACGACGCAGAGCATCTTCAAAGGGCGCTCTAGCGACCAAGGTGACGTCATGAAGTTGGGCTAGCGCTGCCGCATGAGAATAGGTGACAAAAGGGATGCTGACCTTCTCGGGATCGCAGTCAGGCCCTAACACCAAAATGCGTAGCCGTCCCATAAACTACTCCTATAAAAGGGCGTCTGGCAGAATTACACCGCGTACACTGGCGCCGGACTCCCGGATCTCCTAAAACTCTGAGTCTTTATACCACTTGAGTTCAACGTCTCGACTAGGTTCTCCAAGACGCTACTATCTGCCACATGCGGTTGTTCGCTGTTCTGTTGTGTTTCGCCGATAAATTCTGTTATGTGGGTTGCCCCAATTACGGCCAGCAATAGGAAACTCCACGCATAATCGAGCATCCGGAAGCCAGCTTCGGTATAGCTATATAGCAGAGCGCACAGCACATACGCCAGCAGCAGACTGGCCAAACTTGGATCAAACCGAGAAGCAGCTACTGAGCGGCGATAACCATAAACAATAATCAAGGCTACGAGACTAAGGCCAATTACCCCCAGGTTTAGATATACCTCTATGTAGCCATTATGAGCCTCGCTAACATAGAGGTTTGGAAATGCATCCCACACTTTTTGAATGCGAGGCCCCAGCCAAAAACTCTCGAAACCCGCGCCCACAAGAGCGTTGGGGGCCATCGGGATTAGAAAAGGCCAGATTTCGCTGGCCCGACCGGTGAGATCGGCATTCCTTCCCATTGCTTGCACCAGAGACGCATCAGCACCCGTAAGCTTAATTAAGCCCGCAAGCAGTAGGAGTGTCAGAACAAGTGCATGCAATGCGGCTGGGCGACCTCTGATTCGTCGGAAATTGGCAAGCAGCACCAAAAAGGCACCGAACGTGAAGCATGAGATCGAGGTAACCGAGTCAGCGTTAAACAGGAGCCAGATACCAAAGGCAAGTACAGTGCATTGGGCCAGAAGCTGGCGGAGGCGATTCGGAACATCTGGGGTCTTCCAGAGTCGAAGTATCTGCCATAGGGCTCCCAGCGCAAGAATATATGTGGTAAGGCCAAGGAGGTTCTTATCTGTAGTTACTCCCGTAGGATGTCGCTGTCCGCTCCACTGATCAAAGACACAGCCTAGGTATGGATAATACTTGATGAGGAGAACCGAAGTGGGTAAGAGAACAAAGCTTAGCCTCGAAAACAGCCTGCGCAACGCAGCGGTCGGCTGTGGGTCCGTGAGCACAACTAAAGCCATGACAACATCGCCTGTGGCTTTGATCCAGCGTTTGATAGCGACGTCGGGAAAATCGGACCACACTACACTCATGAGACAATATGAAAAGTACAAGACGATCGGCCAATTGGCCGATAGAAGCGAAACCGCACGGCTTCCCCTGCAACATAGAATTGCCAACCCGC